>JAEEGL011335339.1_pt1 | contig 12506 bp, 8 predicted proteins | sample 9134231 | NCBI WGS metagenome assembly JAEEGL01 (sample SAMN16246548, study PRJNA631951) | gut metagenome | biome: gut microbiome; feature: rumen; material: fiber-attached | host: Bos | place: Iran: Karaj | collected 2018-10
ACGACTTCTTCAAGATCTACGCCGTCCTTCCCGAATGGTTCCAGTGGGCCTGCAGGACGGGCATGGCGCTCTGCCTTCGGCCCGGCCTGGTGGAGCTTTTCAGCCTGCGCTGGTCGGCCTTCGACTTCAGACACGGATCCGTCACCGTGTTCATGGGCAAGGTCGGACGCGCCAAGACTGTCTATCCAACGGAAGAGTACATCGCTGAGGCCAAGGCCCGCTTCGAAGCTACGGGAAGCAACCCCCAGGGCCTCGTGTGCCCCAATTCAGTAGGCCGGCTTGCAACTGGCTACACGGCGACGCTTCAGGCGGCCCGTCGCAAGGCCGGCGTCAAGCACTTCTCCCTGTATGCGCTGAGGCACATCGTCGCCTCAGAGCAACTGGCAGCCGGGGCCGACATAGCCGCCGTGTCTGCCAATCTGGGACATGCCAATCCCCAGATTACACTGAAGGCGTATGCCCACACCCTGCCGGGGGCGCAACGCAACGCCACGGCCGCAGTTGGTGCAATATGGTGCAAAAAAAATCAATGATTTCAATAAACTGTCGTCATTTTTTTACTTCTATGCCAAGAAGTAGGGGCCAAGGCGCCGCCGGCGCGGCTGCCGCGCCGTCCCCGGACAAGGAACCCGCGCCGGAAGCGGTGCAGGAAGCGCTGCAGGAAGCGGTGCCGGCTCCGGAACAGGAGCTGGCACTGGACCTGCCTGCCGATCCCGGGGACGGCGCCGGCTGGGGCGCATCGCTGGCGGCCGTCCTGGCCGCCGGCGGCGCCCTGCTGCTTTGCCTCATGGTGGCGCTTGCAGCCCTGCCTGCGCTCTTCGGAACCGGCGGCGAGAGCCCCTTCCACTGGACCTGGCAGCCCTATGCTGGCCAGTTCGGGATACTCCCCATGTGCGCAGGTACCCTGGCGCTCACGGCCTTTGCCCTGGCCCTGGGCTGGCCCCTGGCGCTGGGGCTGGTCTGCTGGCTGCTCTGCGAGGAGGCGAAGTGCCTTGCGCCCCTGGTGCGCTTCACCTCGGGCCTCGTGCGCTTCATGACCACCATACCGACCGTCGTCTACGGCTTTGCCGCCGTCTTCCTGCTCACGCCCTGCATGCGGAGCCTCTTCGGCGGCACGGGCCTGGGGCTGGCCACGGCAGGCCTCGTGCTCACCCTGCTCATTCTGCCTTCCATGCTCCTCACCCTGGAAGCGGGCCTCAAGCCCCGCCTCGAGGCCCTCTGCCCCTGGGGCCAGGCCCTCGGCTTCTCGAAGCTCCAGCTGCTCCGGCGCTTCGTTCTGCCCCAGGCGGGCCGCACCCTGGCGGCGGCCGCCGTGCTCGGCTTCGGCAGGGCTGCCGGCGACACCCTGCTTCCCCTGATGCTGGCGGGCAACGCCCCCCTGGCGCCGGAGGGGATCTTCGCCAGCCTGCGCACCCTTTCCGCCCACATGGCCATGGCCACGGCCAACGAAGTGGGCGGCGGCGCCTACAACTCCCTCTTTGCCGCAGGCTGCCTTCTTCTCGGCGCCACGGCGCTGGCAAGCCTTGTCCTGCGAAGGCTCATGTCCAGCGCAAGGGCCGCGGCCGGCGCTTCCGGCGCCAGGCCGGAGGAGGGCAGGCCATGACCGGATCTGGCCTGGCGGACTGCCTCCTGCGCTGGCTCCTGCGCCTCTGCGCCCCGCTGGTGATAGTCTGCGTGGGGGCGCTCCTCGTCTTTCTCGTGCGCCAGGGCTGGCCTTCCCTGTCGCCTTCGCTCGTCTTTGGGAGCGTCCCGCCCCTCGACGCCCTGCTAGGTCGCCAGCCCGTGTGGGACGGCCTGTGGCCCGCCTGCGCCGGCACCTTCTGCCTCGTGGCCCTGGCTGCCGGCATGGCGCTTTTCCCGGGCATTGGCTGCGGGCTCTACCTGGCCGAATTCGCCCCGCCCCGCAGGGCCTGCGGCATACGCCTCGCCATGGACGTGCTGGCGGGTACGCCCTCCATCGTCATGGGGCTCTTCGGCTTCACCCTCATCCTCTTTCTGCGCAAGACCCTGCTTCCCGAGGCCAATACCTCGCTCTTCCTCTCCGCGGCCTGTCTGGCCCTGCTCGTGACGCCGGTGCTGGCTGCCACCACAGCCGAATCACTGGCTGCCCTGCCCGCAAGCCTGCGCGCAGCCTGCCAGGCCATGGGCTTCACCAAAAGGCAGTGCGCCAGGCACGTGCTGCTCCCCTGCGCCATGCCGGGCATTGCCGGCGGCGTCGTGCTCGCCGTGGCAAGGGCGGCCGAAGACACCGCCGTCATCATGCTCACGGGCGCCGTTGCCAACGCCGGCCTGCCCGCAGGGCTCTGGGGGCGCTTCGAGGCGCTGCCCTTCAGCATCTACTACACCTCCGCCCAGTACCAGGACCAGGACGAGCTCCTGCGCGGCTTCGGCGCGGCCCTCCTGCTCCTCGCCCTATCGTCGGGTCTGCTGCTGGGCGCGAGCCTCCTCGAAAAGCGCTTCCGTCGGCGCTGGCAGGGCGGGGGATAGCATGCCGGAGCAGTCAGGCAGGGCGCAGGCAAGGCAGAGGCATCCATGAAGCAAAGCTTGAAGCACAACAGGGAGCAGACGATGAACCAGGCAGCGAAGCAGGCCATTCTCGTGGAGGGGCTTGAGGTTGCCTTCTCCGGCCGCACCGTGCTCTCGGACGTGGCCTTCGATGCCGGGGCGAAGGGCCTCAGCGTCGTCGTGGGGCGATCCGGCTCCGGCAAGACAACCCTCCTGCGCGCCCTCAACCGCCTCAACGAAACGTTGCCCGGCTGCCGGACCAGAGGCCGGGTGCGGCTCGATCTGGGCCGGGGGCTGGAAGACGTCTACCCCCAGTCCCTTGGCGCCAGGGTGCGCCCCTTGAGCGAGCTGCGCCGGCTCGTCGGCATGGTCTTTCAGACCCCGAGCGTGCTGCCGGTGAGCGTGGCCCAGAACATCGCCGTGCCGCTCAAGGTGGTGCGCGGGGTGCCGGGATCGGAGATAGGCGACCGCGTACGCCAGGCACTGGAGGCCGTGGGCCTGTGGCAGGAGACCGCAGACCGCCTGCGCCTGCCGGCCGCAAGCCTCTCCGGCGGCCAGCAGCAGCGCCTCTGCCTGGCGCGGGCGCTGGCCCTGGAGCCTGCCGTGCTCCTGCTCGACGAACCCACCGCCTCTCTCGACGTCCATTCGGCCCGTGCCATTGAAGATCTGCTCAAGGGCCTTGCCGAACGCTATCCCCTCGTCGTCGTGTCCCACAATCCGCGCCAGGCCGCAGAGCTTGCCCAGAGCCTTGCCGTCATGGCCAAGGGCCGCATGGCTGCCCGCTTCGAGGGCGACATTCCCGACGTCAGGGAGATAGGGCGACTGCTCGGCGAGGCCTGAGACAGGGCCTGGGAAGGCAGGCTGCGCGCGGTTCATCCCCGTTCAGGCGCCATTCAAGTCCTGCTTGAGCTCGGCTTGCCGCCTTGTCTGCTGAAGGCACCGTCCCCCGGAGGCACTGTCCCCTGAGGCGCTTTCCCTGCAAGGCCGGGGGCGAGGGCGCAGAAGAGCGTGCAGCCTTGCGGCTGCCTTGGGCCTGTGCTGGCGGACTTGTCTCCCCGCAGTCCTGCCGGACTGCCGGGGGCATGTCCGAACTGCGTCCTGCCTACTCGGTCTCGTAGCCGAGCCGTTCAAGCAGCTCGTTCTGGAAGTGCATGAGCGCAGCCACCGAGTCGGGCTTGAGGCGCAGGGCGCTGCGCGTGGAGAGCCAGCGCTTCAGCGTGACGAGGGTCACGCCGATGGTCTTGGCAAAGGCCTCCTCGTCCAGCGCCGAGAGCTTGAAGAGGTTGCGTATGGCCGTGCCTGTGGGATGGTCCGCCTTGACGAGGCCGCGGGGGCGGGGAAGCTTTCCGCCAGCCTGCGCGGCAGCCGCTGCTTCTGGCTTCGCTTCCGCCTTGGGTTCCGGCTTGGGTTCGGGCTTCGGCTCAGGCTTGGGCACCGGCTTGGGTTCAGGCTTGGGTTCGGGCTTCGCTTCCAGCTTGGGCGCCGGCTTGGGGTCAGGCTTGGGCTCAGGCTTGGGCTCAGGCTTGGGCGCCGGCTTGGGTTCAGGCTTCGGCTCAGGCTTGGCCTGCGCCTTCGGCGCCGCCTCAGGCTTGCTTCCCTTGGCCTTGCTTTCCTTGGTCTTTTTGCCAGGCTTGGCATCTGCCGGGCAAGCCGGCATGTCGGGGGCCGCCGGCGCAGCGCCGCCCATGTCGAGGTCGATGCCGAAGAGGGTGCCCATGTCGTCCACGCCGAGCTCGCCGGCATCGGCGTCCGGTTCCGTGGTCGCCTCCAGACTCTGGGCGAGCAGGTCGGCGGAATCGACCCCGCGCAGGAGGAAGATCTGGTCAGGCTGGTCGTCGAAGCGGTGGCCTATGCCGTAGAGGACGGCTGCCACGTGCTTGCACATGTAGGCCCAGTCGGGGCAGGAGCAGGAGAACTCGATCTCCTTGGGGGAGGGGAACATGCCCGTTTCGGGGGCGCAGATGATCTGCATGACCTCCTTGGAGAGCTTGCCCTGCAGGAGCTCGACGAGGGATCCGACGCGCCCTGCGCACTTGGCGCAGATGGCCTTCCAGCGCGCCTTGTCGAGGGGCTGGATATGGACTTCTACGTCGTAGACGTGGGTGCCTGCCACCTTGGCCTTGACGAGGCCCTTGGCAACTTCGAGGTGGCAGACGCTGCCGTTGCGCACGTAGCTGCGTCCGCGCGGGAGTCTGTTCTCGTAGTCTGCATACTTTTCCAGGCCGTCGCACCAGGCCTTGCCCCAGAAGGTCTTGGCCAGTCCGCCTTTGAACGCCTCGATGGGCTGAATTTTCAGCCCCTTTTTCTCCAGCTTGGCCAGAGCCTTCTTGGCTCGGGCTATCTTTTCCGCGACAGGAACGTATTTTGGGAAACCATTGTAGCCGAACATGTGCTTGCCTATTTGTGAATGTTACGGGTTGACTGCAGTGAAAGCACTTCATCTTGCCCTAGTCTGGTGCAGTCTGGCAAGTATTTTCCGGCACTTGGATCGCATTTTGTCTAAAACTTGCCGTTTTCGTCCCCTTGCCGCGTGGAGGTTCCGGTCTGGAGGAGCGGGCGCGGCACGGATTCTGCCTCGTGCGACTGGAATCCCTCTCTCCAGCCCTTGAAGAAGAGCGACAAAACTGTCGTTTCGGAGGCGATGGCTGCGCCTGTGCAGTCTGGTCAGCGGGCGGAAGCCGCTGCCTGCGGGCAGGGCGGGCTCTCAGCCGCAGTCCTTTGTCTGGCCGCGGACGGAAGCCAGCGCCTGCATGGCTCGCCTCACTCGAGCAAGTCTCGAGCAAGGGATGCAGAATGGGACGGCATGCGCCCCCCAGGACCATCCCAGTGTTACCCTAGCTCCATCTCGGCGCCATTCCAGCGCCGTCTCGGCGTCGGCGTGCAGGGAGCGGCAGGCGCCCCCTGTCCCTTTTGTCCCCGTGCCAGAGGCACGTGTAGCAGGACGGCGGATCCTCGGCAGGCGCAGCGTTGCTCTGCCTTGCCGGGCAGGCCTTGGCGAAGGCGCGCCTGCCGGTCCGTGCGGGCAGATGCGCCTTGCCGCTACGCGAGCACCTGGGAGGCGTCGAGCCGCACGAGCTTGAAGATCTCCTCGTCGCTCAAGCTGGCGATGTTCACCTCGGCGCCGGTTCCGAGCACCTCGCCCGCCAGATCGCGCTTGTCCTGGATGAGCCTGTCGATCTGCTCCTCCACGGTGCCCTTGACGAGGCACTTGTGGACAAGGACGTTGCGCTTTTGGCCGATGCGGAAGGCGCGGTCGGTTGCCTGGTCCTCCACGGCGGGGTTCCACCAGCGGTCGAAGTGCAGCACGTGGCTGGCCTCGGTCAGGGTGAGGCCGGTGCCGCCGACCTTGATGGTGAGCACCATGAAGGGCGGGCCGTCCGGGGTCTGGAAGGCGTCCACCAGGGCCTGCCTTTTCTTGACGGGCACGCCGCCGTGCATGACGAGGCCTCGGGCCTTGAAGATGCCGGCAAGGTACTCCTCCAGGGGCTCCACCGTCTCCCGGAACTGGGAGAAGACGAGCAGCTTCTCCTGGCGCGAGGCTATGGTTTCGCAGAGCTCGCCCACGGCCTGGAACTTGCCGGAGAGCGCGGGATCCCAGGCGTCGCCCGATCCCGCCTGGGCGGGATGGTTGCAGATCTGCTTGAGCATCATAATGGTCGAGAGCACGATCATGCGGCGCTTGGCCTTGCCGCTCTCGTCCTTGGCCGTCTCGTTGAGCGCCTCGGCGAGCCTGTCCGTCACGGCCTTGTACATGGCGGCCTGCCTTGGCGTGAGGCGGCATTCCAGGGGCATTTCGGTCTTGTCGGGCAGGCTGTCGATGACGGACTTGTCCGTCTTCATGCGCCGCAGGATGTAGGGGCGGGTGAGCCGGCGCAGGGGGGCAAAGGCCTCGGCGTCGCGGGACATGTTCTTGGCCTTGGCGGCAAACTCCCGGGCTCCGCCAAGCAGGCCGGGATTGAGGAAGTCGAAGAGCGCCCAGAGGTCGGAGAGCCCGTTTTCAATGGGCGTGCCGGTGAGGGCGATGCGGGCAGGCGCCTTGAGAGCCCGCACGGCCCGGCTCTGCTTGGTGCCGGCGTTCTTGATGGCCTGGGCTTCGTCGGCCACGATGCGCTTCCAGGCGATCTTGGCTAGCCAGGGCATGCCCGCTGCGCCGGCATAGCTGGCGAGCACCAGATCGTAGCCGTCTAGGGCATGCGGGGCGGCAAACTTCGCGGCTTCCTGCCTGGTCATGCCGTGCAGGAGCAGGAGCTTCAAGTCCGGCGCGAAGCGGGCGGCCTCGGCCTGCCAGTTGCCGAGCAGGGACGCCGGCGCCACGAGCAGACTGGGCCCGCCTCCGCGCTCCTTGAGGAGCAGGGCCAGCACCTGGATGGTCTTGCCGAGGCCCATGTCGTCGGCAAGGCAGGCGCCGAGCCGAAGCCTTCCCAGGAAGGAGAGCCAGGCCACGCCCTGGGCCTGGTAGGGGCGCAGCGTGGCGCGCAGGCCGGGGATGGCGCTGGCAGCCCCGGTTCGCGCCGACTGGAGAAATTCCTTGAAGCCGTTGCCCGGCAGCGGCGAGGACCAGGTGCGCACGGCGTCCTCCTCCCCGTCCTCTGTCTTGCCTCCGGCATCGTAGCCGGCCAGCAGGCGCATGCCGTCGGCAAAGGAGACAAGGCCTTTTTGGGCATCCTCGGCGATGCGCTCCCAGTGGCTGAGGGCCTGCTCGAGCTTTTCCCGGTCGAGCTCCACCCAGCCGCCCTTGAAGAAGACGAGGCCGTCGCTGCCGGCCTCGGCCAGCAGGGCTGCGAGATCCTCCTCGCTGAGGGTTTCGTCGCCGATGGCGATGCGCACGTCCACGTCGCAGAGGGCGCCGGTGTCGAGGGCCGATCCCTCGCGGGCATTGACCGTGGCAACGACCTTGGGCCTGGAGCGCTGGCGCCACCAGTCCGGGAGGCTTGCGCCGATGCCGCAGGCGTCAAGGGTTGCGGCGCTCTTGAGGTAGTCGAGCGCCTGGCGGGGAACCCAGGGCTGGGGCCGGTAGACAGCCCCGGTATCCAGCATCTTCTGCACCCAGGGCAGCGCCTGTCCCGCCTTGCCGAGGGGCTCGAGCAGGCGCAGGAGAGCCGGCTTGTCCTTGGCCTGGGCGTACTGCTTGAGAGCGTTGGCCAGCGGCAGGTGCCGCGGCTGGCCCTTGTCGTTGAGGCCGGTGGAGTAGGTTGCCAGAAAGGCGAAGGGATGACTGGGGTCGGTCTTGTTTTCTGCCAGGTGGAAGAAGACGCGCCCCACGTGGCTCCACTGCGGGGCTTCGGCCTTGAGGAAGGCAGCAACGCCGCCCTTGGCGAGGGCCGCTTCGGCGCACCAGGCCAGCAGCTTCTGCCAGAGTGTCTGGAGCATGAGCAGGCCAAGGTACTCGCCGCCGGGCAGGGGCGGCGCCGAGGCAAGCCAGCGCTCGGCGGCGGCAGGCAGGGGAATGGCGGGAATGCCTGCGGCCTCGGCTTCGGGATCCGCCTCGGGCGCCGCCACGTGGCACAGGGCTGTGATGCAGGCTGCGCCAATGCCGTGCCAGAAGGCGTGCACGGCGTCTATCTGCGGCGTGCGCATGGCTCCCAGGCGGAACCACAGCTCCTGCCAGGGCTTGTCCTCTTCTCCTTCGAAGCGGAGCCTGCCTGTCGGTGTCAGGGTGATGCTCTGTGCTGCCTGGGCCATGGGACGTCCTTTGCTTTGGGGGTGAAGGGTATGCCGGACTGCAGGGTGGTGGCCGGACGGTGCCGGAATCTACAGCGCATCGCGTGGGAATGGCAACTGCCGGCGCCTGGAGGGCGGCTGGAAGACAGAGGCGAGGCCTGTCGCCGTCCTGGCATGTGACTGCTCTCGTTCCTTGCCGCCTTGTTCCGCAATGCCGGCAGGCTGGCTTCAGCAGGGATGCTGCAGGGCTCAGGCATGGCCTTCACGCCTGAGTCTGGCGGTGCCGTCTGTGCTGGAGACAGGTCGCTTGCCGGCATGAAAGGCACGCAGGCCATGCCCCAGGTCGGCGAAGTGCCCGGCAGGCTTGTCTCGAGAAGCGTCGATGACAACGGTCCGGCGGAACGCCGCGCCTGGCTCTGGGCAATGCGGTGGAGTTTCCCTGCATGGCCGGCTCCGGTGCTGGGTTTTAGGAGCCGGATCCGGTCAAGCGCTCCGCCAGTTCCCTGACCTCCTGCCGGGCCGGCTTGCCCGTGCCGGTCCTCGGCACGGCGTCCACCTTGAAGCAGGCCCGGGGCACCCAGTGCCGGGGAAGGATCCTTCTGGCTCTGGCCTCGAGTTCTGCCGGATCGGCCTCTTCCTCGTGGAGCAGGACGATCTTCTCCCCGAGCCGGGGATCCTTTGCGCCGGCTATGCAGAAGGGGGCATGCATGGCGGGTGCCAGCAGGGCCTCCACGGCCTCGATCTGCACCTTGACGCCGCCGGTGTCGATGACGTTGTCGCGCCGGCCGAGGATGCGGAAGCGCCCCTGGTCGTCCATCTCGGCAAGATCATTGGTGGCGACCGTTCCCTCGCAGACGGCAGGGGCGCTGATGCACAGCGTTCCTTCGCCGGAGAGGCTGAGCGCAACGCCCGGCAGCGGCTCGTACCACTCGCTGGAGCCGGGGCCGTTGACGCGCCTGAGGGCGACGTGGGAGAGGGTTTCGGTCATGCCGTAGCTGGACCAGGCCTGGCAGGGGGCGCCGCGGAGCTGCTCCGCCAGCTCTGCCGAGACAGGGCCTCCGCCGAGGAGCAGGTGGCGCGAGGCGAGAAGCATGTCCCGGCTTCCGGGCTCCTTCAGGCTCTCCCAGGCCTGCATGGGCGTGACGGCAGCCAGGGCGCAGGGGGCGTCCAGCTTCCCGAAGGGGGCGAGGCAGGGCTCGACGGGGACAAGGTCCAGTCCGCAGACCAGGGCGCGCACCACCACCATCTTGCCCGCAATGTAGCGCAGGGGCATGGCGAGCAGAGCCCTGTCGCCGGCGTCGAGTCCCAGAAAGGCGCAGGTGCGGCGGGCGCTCTGGGCCATGCGGCGCTTGTCCGCCAGCAGGCGCTTGGGCGCGCCTGTCGAGCCCGAGGTGTCCACGGGAACGAAGGGATCCGGCGAGCGCCACTGGGCGAGAAAGCGGGCCAGATCACCGTCGAAGCCTTGCCTGGCAAAGCGCTCCTGCGTCAGGCAGGAAAGCGCCGCGCCGGCAAGCCTGCGGCCGGAGAGGGTGAGCGGAAGGTCCCGCAAAAGCTCGAGGCGCTCCTCGCCAAGAGCGGGGAGCGGGCCGAAGGGGCTAGTCATCGACGGCAATGCCGAGCCAGCCCAGGATGTCGGGCTCGGGCCCTTCGGGATCGCAGCGCATCTCCGAGCCCTCGAGCCGGATGGGGAAGCCCTCGCAATTGTCCGTGAAAAGCTGGCCCGTGCCGAGGCCCTGGGGCATCTCGGGCAGCTTCACGGCGCACCACTGGGCGATGGCGTTGAGGCCGACGTTGGACTCGAGGGCGCTGGTGATCCAGAAGCCTATGCCTCGGGTCTTGGCAAGCCTCGCCCACCCGTCGGCGCCCCTGAGTCCGCCGTGGAGGCTTGGCTTGAGCACGAGGTAGCGGGGATGGACGGCATCGAGCAGAGCCGCCTTTTCGGCATCGTCGCCGATGCCGATGAGCTCTTCGTCGAGGGCGATGGGAATGGGGCTCTCGCGGCAGATGCGGGCCATCTCCTCCCACTGGCCCTGGCGCAGGGGCTGCTCGAGGGAGTGGGGGAGGAACTCGGCGAGCCGCTCCAGGCGCTCAAGGGCATTGTCGGGCGTGAAGGCGCCGTTGGCGTCGAGGCGCAGCTCAAGGTCGTCGGGACTGGGATAGAGGCTTCGAATGTGCCGGAGCAGGGCGATCTCGTCTTCGAAGCCGATGGCGCCGATCTTGATCTTGATGCAGCCGAAGCCGGCCTCCAGCTTGGCATCGAGGCGCCTGGCCATTTCCTCGCGGCTTCCCATCCACACGAGGCCGTTGATGGGGATGCCGGTCTCGCCGCGGCTGAAGGGCGTCTCCCAGAAGCGCACGGTGCCGGCCTCGGCGTGGGCCAGGGCCGTCTCCAGGGCGAAGAGCACCGAGGGGCAGTCGGGGGCGGCCGCGCTGTCGGGGGAGCCGGTCTGCTCGAAGCGCCGGCAGGCCTCGGTGAGGCGGGCGGGAAGCTCAGGTCCGGCATCGCAGCTCAAGTCCGGCAGCGGGGCGCATTCGCCGACGCCGACGCGTCCCTGGCTGTCCCTGACGGCAACGTACCATGCCTGGCGTTCGCGGTAGACGCCCCGGGAAGTGCCGGCCGGCTCCTTGAAGTGCAGGGTCCGGGCCACGACGGCCGTCTTCCAGGACTTGCCCCGTTCTGGGGCGGAGAGCTTGAGGGTCATGATGCCGCTCCTTGTTGGGATGTTTCGCAGGGGGTCCAGTCGAGGCCGAGGGCGCGGGACTCGCGCTCCAGAATGAAGTCGATCTGGGCCGGGGTGCAGCGCTGGTGGCGGTGGGCCAGAAGATTGCGGGCGTCGCGGAGGCTGTGGACGGTTTCGCGCAGGGCCTCGTCGGGCACGTAGACCTCGCGCTCGCCCGTCGGCGTGCGCAGGGCGAGCAGGTAGACGAGGGTACCGAACTCGAGTTCGTCGGGCGAGACGAGGCGCTGTCCGAACTGCTCCACGCGGATGCGGTCGAGAGCCTCCTCGAGCTGGAGCCGGAGAAAGTCGACGATGCGCGTGCGCTGCATTTCAATGATGGGGAAGAGCACCTGGATCTGGGCCGTCCACACGCGCTTGGCGAGCTCGTCGAAGCGCCTGCGCCGCAGGTGCGCCAGAGCGTGCCGGCTGCCGGGGCCCGTGCCCCGGCGGGCAAAGGCGGGCCAGTCCGCGATGCGGGAGAGCATGTCGAGGGGATCGAGGCTTCGCCAGCAGCCTGCGGAGCCGGCTGCTTCCGGGTCGAGCAGGGCTTCGGCAAGCTCGGCGTCGAAGCCGGCAAGCTGGGCCGCGGCGGCCGCGGCGTAGCGCTGCCAGAGCCGGGGCAGGGCCGGCTCCTGGCGGGCGAGGATGAGGGCAGAGAGCATCTGGACGTCGAAGCCGGAGACGTAGCGGGCAAAGTCCACCACGGCAAAGCAGCTCCGGGCGTCGTCCGGCACGGCTTCGGCGCACTCCACGACGAAGAGGCCCGTTGCGGGCGAGGGGCGGCCGAAGCCCCGGCAGAAGGAGGTCCAGACAGAGGCCTGGCCTGGGGCTATGCCCTTGATCCAGAGGATCTTGCCCGCCAGCACGCCGTTGTCGGCAAGGTAGCGCTGGATGGACTTGCCGGAGCGCGGACGCCAGCTGCCGGCCACCTGGCGGGAGGCGAAGCGCTCGAGGAGGAAGGCGCCGATGCCTTCGGGATCAGGGCAGTCCTCCTGGGCGTCCACGGTCTCGATGTAGGTGCCGGACAGGGCGGATCCGGCGCGGATGCGGGCCAGGATCTCGCTGCGCATGCTCTGCCGCCAGGGCAGGTCGTCGGGCACGGCGGCCAGGGCCATCCTGCCCTCGAGCAGGACGCCGGCCACGGCCTTGGCGAAGGTCTGGGGGCCCGTTACGGCGGACCACCAGAAGTCGGGGGTCGGGATGTTCACGGCTGTCTGCTCCTTGCGTTTTCCTCGGCGATTTCGGCGTCGAGCCTGTCCATGTCCTGCCCGATGATGTCGAGGAAGGAGCGCTTGCGCAGGCGGTAGCCCCGGCCAGGGGCGTGGTGGAGTATGCCCATCTCCGTCATCTCGTCGAGCAGGACCTCGTACTCGGCCGTGCCGAGCCCGGCGAGGCAGCGTATGCCGTAGTCTTCGGCCATGGTGCGGATCTGGTCCGCGCCGTAGCCGAGGAAGCCCTGGTCCATGGACTCCTGCAGGAGGTAGAGCATGCAGATGCAGCGCGCGAGCATGAAGTAGCGCTCGTCGAGCTCCAGGGAGAGGCGGAACTTCTGGCGTATGCTCTCGTTCATGTCGGAGTTGTTCATGATGGCGCCGAGGTGCTCGCCCTTGAGGGGGAAGG
>JAEEGL011674906.1_pt1 | contig 12506 bp, 13 predicted proteins | sample 9134231 | NCBI WGS metagenome assembly JAEEGL01 (sample SAMN16246548, study PRJNA631951) | gut metagenome | biome: gut microbiome; feature: rumen; material: fiber-attached | host: Bos | place: Iran: Karaj | collected 2018-10
ATCGCCGTCTCCGTCAGGGGAAAAACCTTCCGGCATGCCGCTGCTGCCGTCGGGGCGGAAGCCGCCGCGGCCCATTCCGCCCATCCCCATTCCGCCTCCGCTTCCATAAATCAGGGAGGACAGAGCAATATCGGCACTCTGAGCTCCGGCGTTCAGGGTATAATGTGAACCCTGCTCAAGCTCCGGACAGCTGATGACGACAGACTGGAACTCCTTTTCCGGTGTGAAACTGGCAAGGACTTCTCCTTTGGAGTCGGTCAGGGTGATTTCTGAGCCGGCACTGACGGGCGCGGAGAAATGATAGAGGATACTGCCCTGGGTAGATCCGTTTCCGAAGTTGATTGCCATCCCGGAGGCGCCGGCTGCTATAAGAGTTCCGCCGCTGATGCTGCCGCTGGTAAAGTCAAGCGCGCCGTTTCCGCTGTCAGTAGGGCCGCTGATGAAAATTGTTCCGCCGCTGACCGTCAGGTCGCCGTTGGCATCAAGACCGTCGCCCTGCGCATTGATGTTCAGGATCCCGCCGGAGATGGTTAGAGAACTGCCGGTTTCGTTGAAGGAATTGCCGCCACGGCCGACGCTGAAGAAGTCACTGCTGCTGGAACCGTCCGTTCCGCCCGCCGCATTGATACCGTCGTCGGAGGAAACAATCGTAATGACGCCGTCAGAGATCAGAATGGAAGAAGCCTCCAGACCTTCGTGGCTCTTCACAACGTCAATGGTTCCGCCGCTGACGGTGAGTGTCAGATCACCATGGATGCCGTCATCGTCTGTGCTGAGGTTCAGGATGCCGGCATTGACGCTGACATCACCTTCGCAGTTGACTGCGTCATCGCCGGATACGACAGTGACAGAGCCTCCGTCAATGGTAATGCTGTCGTTTGCACTGATGCCTTTATCGGATGCAGTGACGGAAATCAGTCCGCCTTTGATCTTCAGGTCGTTCTTGCAGACGATCCCGTGCCCTGAGGAGGAGACATACAGTGTCCCATTTCCGCTGAAGGTAAGATCATCCTTTGAGAATACGGCAGCATCTACATTGTTGTCGTCAGTCTGCTCGAAGGAGCCATTGCTGCTGAGAGAATTCATGCTGCCTTCGGCAAGATTGAGTACCAGTTTGTCTGCGGAGAGCACATAAATTGCCGCGCCGTTGCTGTTGGATATGCTGGTGCTGTCCAGAATGAGTTTGACGTTGCTTTCTTTATCCGTATCGATCCGGATCTGTCCGTCGCTGAGAGTTCCGCTGACCAAATAGGTGCCGGCCTCTGTGACGGTGATACAGTCTCCGTCAATGATTACACTGCTGCTGTCGCACACAGAAGCTCCGTCTATCAGCGTGATTGCTGCGGAAGGTTCTTCTTCGTCTCCTGCAGCATCCTCAGACGTTTCGACGGGTGAGGCGGATGTAAGGCTTTCCGAAACGGTGCTGACGGTTTCGGCAGAGGCTGCGGTCAGACAGCCGAACAATACGCCCATTGTAAGGAGCAGGGTGAAGAATGTGCAGACGATTTTTTTGTGAAACAATATACGTGTCTCCTTTCTGAGTTCACAGAGCGCTTCCGTCATCACGTGCGGCAAGGCTGATTTCAAGATTGCCGTTGCGGCAGCGGAGAGCGTCGATCATTTGTTTTATATCACTGTTTTGACGAAGTACGATGTTGTAGCTGAGACGGTTCAGAGAACCGAGGTTTGTTGTTTTCACGCGAACAAGGCTTGCGCCTTCTGTATAGCGTTCAAAGATATCGTCAAAGAGATTTGCGTATTCAAGATCCTCCGGGATTGTGATGTGGAGCGTTTTCTCCGGAGCATCACCATTGTTTTCCGGAAAAACAAAACGGGAAAACAGAAAGCTTATCGGCCCCAGAATCAGGGTAAACAGAGCTGCAAGCAAAGGATAACCCATCCCACAGGCCAGTCCGATCGCCATCGCCATGAAAACGGAGACGATCTCTTTTGCGCTGCCCGGCGCAGAGCGAAAGCGGACGAGGGAAAAGGTACCCGCGACAGCAACACCTGCACCGATGCTGCCGCTGACCATCATGATGATCACGGCGACGACTGCCGGGAGCAGGGAGAGCGTAAGAGCAAAGCTCCTTGTACAGGTTTCCGTTCGCTGATAAAGAACGGCATAAGCCAGACCGAGCAGAATTGCTGCGGCTATGATAATAAGAAAGTCAGCGAATGTGATGGCCGAACTGCTGCTGTACAGCCCGGTAAACAGAGCGTTAAGCACAGATAACACCTCCGGTTCTGTAATTATTCTGAAGCATGGATAAATATGCGGTACCGTATTTGGAAAAGCTTGTCTGGCGAATACCGGCCTGACTCAAAAATGAAACAAGCCATAGCGGGATTGCTGCAGCGGTTTTGATTTCAAGAAGGGATTGACCGGCGCACAGAAGACTGTGCCCGCAGGGCAGCGCAGAAAGACTGCAGTCTTCTTCCTGCCAGAGAATGTCCCTGTCCAGCGTGATACGGAGCTCCGGATCCTCGAGGGAATAATAGGCATTCCGGTGATAGCTCAGATGAACAGCCGGAACAAGATCCCTGTAATAATGACAGAAGTACGAAATCTCCCTCGCAATCTGCGTGTCGATGGGCATCGGAATGTCTCCCGCCATGAATGCCTCTGCCTCAGCCAAAGGCAGAGAGATCCTCCGCTTATACACAATACCGTCGTATTTTTTCTTGAGCTCAAGAAAAACCTTGTCCGTTTCATAGGCGGGACCATAGCTGCGCATCCGGATTTTCTCTTTATAGATTCCGCCTTCGCGTGATCGACGGATGAGCAGGTAATCCGGCGTATCGTAATACACGTTGCAGATGGTGCTTTCACCGTGCTCGTCCGGGCGCATGCGTCCGCACATTTTCTGCTCCAGCAGACGCCGCTGCTGCGGTGTAAGTAAAAACTTGATTTCATGACGCTGAAAAATGCTGGCGTCCATTACAAATTTCCTCCTTCCGGCTGATCTGAAGGAAGGGTAACATGTTAAACTTAGAATAAGCTTAGGAAAACATGAAGAAATTGTGACCCGAAATCCCTGACAGCAGGGTTCTCGGGTCACAGTTTCGTTTCGGCTGTATAAACTTGTAATTGTTTTCGTTTCGACGCCTGTACCTATATACCGGACAGAGCCTGATAAGCGGATCAGATGATCCCCAGCGGAATGAGAATGATCAGCAGCACAGCGACCAGACCCCAGATGGAGAACAGGAAGGTGCGTCTCTTCTTGGGCTCCATGTCCGGGACATAGTTGCTGGCAAGGAAAAAGGGAATGTAGGTGGTGATGAATACGGGCAGCACACCCCACCATTTGTATACCCAGATAAAAGAATGGTTGCTTGTTCCGGCAAGGAAAGATTCAAACAGCGCAAACAGAAGTGCCATTTCCAGGGCACCTGCCAGCTTGCAGCTGATGCCGCCTTTGCCGCCTTTGGCGAAGTATCGTTTGCTTCGGTCATGGGGAAGCATTTTAAAAGATATGATACCCGCCAGAGAGAACATCATGGAAAGCTCCCAGCATACACCGATAAGGAGAATGAATGTAGTTGATTCATTGGAGACAGACCAGAGAGGATAGCCGAAAACATGTCCAATCACTGCGTTGGCAATCTCGTACAGCCAATGGACACCGTACAGAGCAAAACCGGCACAGATAACCTCTGTGTTTCCCTTGTGGATTTCCGACCAGTAGACATAGAACACCACTGCCAGAATGAAGATGAAGGTCCAGTTGAAGTTTTCCGTGCTTCTGACCCGGATGCTGTTTACCAGATCCATGGAAGCCTGGGAGCCGTCTCCCCAGAAGATAAACATGGCGGATTTCCTCCTTTATTTCTTTCGGTCGGCCAGGAAAAAGCCGGAAGTTACCAGAAACATATATGCGCTGAGAATGACAAACGAAGGCAGAAGATAAAGACAGGGCACAGGGATCCAGCTGTAAAACAGCTCCAGAAGGGGATTGCCCTCGGTTTCCATCATGAACATATAATTGGACTTCGAATGAAGACCGGTCCAGCGGAGGATATAGTTGATGGCGAGGACAATCAGCAGGATGGGCAGGGTGGCAAGGAGCGTTTTCGGAATGTCACTGTATCTCGGACGCAGCAGTCCAAAGGTCACCAGGGCGAGACCTTCTATTACAATCATGAAATGCGTACCGTAGTAGCCAAGCATCCGAGGCAGAAGGATGGAATATCCGTCAAAACCGTTTCCGGGCATGACCAGGGCCATCAGCGCACCGAGCGGTCCGAGGAAGAAGCCAAAACACTTCAACGGCCTGCTCTTTTTCAGAACCGCAATGGGGATGATAATCATGTTGATGTTGCACAACTGAAACGGGAGCTCACCCCACCAGTTAAAACCGCCCATGACCGCAGTGATCTCGTTGTACGCGCTGTCCTTGGAGAGACGGTATTTATAGATGAAATATCCAATCAGTGTAAGAATGCATGCGACAACAAGCACGGTTTCCTTTATGCTGCGGCTCTTATTACGAAGCAGCAGGCTTGCCACGGTGAGAAGGACAATGAATCCGGCGAACACGAGAATGAACAGCGTGTTGAAAGGCCTCATAATCCAGAACGATTCGCTTGGCATTATTCATTCCTCCTTGATACATCGTAATAATATCGTTTTTCTCATTATACCCGACTGATAAAAAATAGGCAAGCGCCGATCAAAAGAAATGCAGGCTTCTGGATGACGGGATCGAAGTATCTTCCTGTACCTGCAGGGAAGGAGAGCTGTTTCTGTTTATCCACTCATGTTCTGTGACTACCTCTATGCCGTGTTCCAGCAGCAGCTGGGCAGTTGTTCCGTTCCCGACAGTCAGGGCGCCGTCAAAGAGCCCATTGTGGATAACTCCTTTGCCGCAGGAGGGACTTTTCGCTTTCAATACAGCCAGAGTGCACCCATGAGCAAGGCAGATTCGAAGTGCTTCTTCCGCACCCTTTCGGAACTGTGCAGTTACATCTCCTCCGGAACTGCTGAAAACACTCGCTCCGAGGCACTCGCTGGGAAGGCGCGGCACAGGCAGCCCGCCGAGCATCTCCGGACAGACCGGGACCGCTTTGCCGCTCTCAACCAGAGCCTGGATTTCCGGCACCAGGTTTGTACCGCCGTCCCAACGGCAGTACTGCCCGGCCAGACACGCCGAAACAAGGATCTTATCGCAGCACATACTCATACATTGAAAACGGGATCGTACCTGCACTGGGATAATACAGGTCGATATCGCCGCAATACTGAAAACCGAAAGCCTCATAAAGCCTCCGGGCAGGAGTGTTATAGGGAAGAGTGTCCAGCCGGATTACTTTGGCGTGCATTTCAGCTGCGGCCTCGCGGGCTCTCTCCAACAGCTCCCGGCCTATGCCATGACCGTGAAGCTTTGGCGCTGCGGCAAGAAGGTGAATAACAGCGACAGCGTCTGTTTTTATGGCCCAGCTTACCTCATCATAGCGCTGTCCCTGACGGCCGTTTACGACAACAGCCCCGGCAATGCTGCCGTTGTCTTCAACGGCGATAATCAGGCAGCCGCTGTCAGCAGCTTCCTGTATATCAGCCAAGGTGGGATATACACCCTTGGTCCAGGTCGGCCGGATTGGGCGGTCTTTCATTTCCTCAATCAAACTGTGGTAAAACGAGAGAACGTTTTGAGCCTCGTCCGGCTCAGCCCTGCGGAATATCAATGCTTACAGCTCCCTCAAAATCAAATCTGTTTCCCCGGGATTGAGCCCGAGTTCAATACGCTTCACCTTGGGATGGTTTCTGTAATGAGCGCGAATGGCGTCCCGGAGAACAGTTCCTCCGTGGTATCCATGGATTACACGGACCGTATAGACTGCTCCGTCAGCTCGACGCAGCAGTGCGTCGATCGCGACGAAAGCCTGGACTCTGTTCATCCCATGAACATCGACCTGCTGAAATCCGCTGACCAAAGGGACACCTCCGTTTCCAATGATGTTCAAAGTATAACAGAAACAGTATGAATGCACAAGCATGAGCTGCGGCTGACATTAAGAGAAGGAAAATGAAAAGAATTGAAACCGTGCGGGATTTCTGGTATGCTTCCTCGTGCAGGCGCAGACTGAAAACCTGTTTTCTCCATGAATACAAACAGCAGAAAGGTGCGAAATCATGTCCGTTATCGATAAACTGATAGAAGGAAATAACAGATTTATGTCGGAAGGAGACCGGAAGCTTCGCGAACATACCGCACGCCATGGCCAGCAGCCCTATGCGATTATCATCTGCTGCTCAGATTCCCGGGTGATTCCGGAACAGATTTTTTCTTCCAAAATCGGAGAAGTTTTCGTCATCCGCGTTGCAGGAAATGTGCTGGACAACCATCAGCTTGGCAGTATCGAATATGCAGCTGCGCATCTCGGCTGCAAACTGGTGCTGCTTCTTGGGCACACCGGCTGCGGGGCGGTTGAAGCGGCAATCACCGGACACGGAGACGGATTTATCAGATATATTGTGGATGACATCCTGGAGGCTGCCGGTGGGGAGCATGATCCGGAAAAGGCATGCCGGATGAATGTTCTGCACGGTGTGGAAAGGATCAGAAAGGAATTTGCGGAGCATCCGGAGATAGCGGACGTGGACATCAAGGGCGCTGTCTATGACATCGGGACAGGCGCCGTGGAGTGGCTGGAACAGGCCGCAGGCGTCAACATAAGGGACAAAACAATAACGAGTTGAGGCTGTTTAAGGAGCGGCGAAAGACGGCCGTTCTTAACAGAAACAGCAGATAATCTGGAAATGGCATGACCCGTGGGTCATGCCATTTCCAATATTGCTTTTCGGATCGGATGACGGATCACGGTTCTGAGCTTTTCCGGAGAAACCTTCCTGGCGTCGCTCAGGTATATTTCGTGATGCAGACGCACATCGGAAAAGTCCGGAACAAAGCCTTCACTTTCCGCAAATTCATGCATTTTCTTTACGGTTTCCGGTTCCGCGTCATATGGGCCGATGTGCATGCACTGTACGCACAGTCCTTCATTGACTGTGATGAATTCCACTTTTGCAAAATCATCTTTCTTCTTCCGGGTCGCTTCGGAAAGAGCCCATTTGAAGTCTTCTGCGTCTACAAAATCCGGCAAACGAATACAGGATATCCAGCGAAAGGCATCTTTGCGGCGGTAATCAATCCCGTCAATACCTTCCTGCCACCAGAAACCCTCAAGAGGAGGAACAACATAGTCATAGTAGCCTTCAATCCTGTAATCTGTCATCTTGCTCATCTTGATGGTGAAAGCGACTCCGTACAACAGGGCGATTGCTTTCTTATATTCTCCGCCTTCCAGATTTGGATCACCCTGCCCGCGAACGGCAATATAATTCATCTGCGGTACAGTGATTAGGGAAGGCCTGGATTTCGGCATGTAGTATTCTTTGTATTCTTTCTTATAATCAAATGCCATCATTACTCCCCCCTTCTTAAGAGTATTCCGAAGCGGTCCGGACACATGCATTTCTCCTCTCGGACAAACATCCCTGCAGACATAGCGAACCGGACATGGAACCTTTATGTGTATGTAATATAACAGACTTGGTGTTTCCAAACAAGTAAAAAACTGCGGATGCCTGTAACAGGTATCCGCAGTGAAGACCAAGAAGAGAATTATTCCTGAAATGCGTCAGCCTTGCGTGCAGCGGCGCAGATCATCTGAACACAGGTGTCATAACCCAGAAATCCGGTATCCAGCGAAAGCGTATAGTTCCGGCAATCACCCCAATGCTTCCCGGTAAACTGCTCATAATAGGCACGGCGGGCAAAATCCGTCTTCTGCATTTTCTTCTGGATCTCAGTGGGATTGCTGCTGCCGATCAGCTCGCCGACCCGTACGGCACGGTGAATATCGCTCGCATAAAGGAATACATTCAAGCTGGGGATATTTGCTTTGGAAAGCACATCGTCCGCGCAGCGGCCGAGTATAACACACGGTCCCTTCATGGCAAGTTCAACAATGATGCGCTGCTCAATCATGCGTATATTATCCTGCATGTCCACATAGGCAGCCGGCGCAATCATGCGCAGAAAGACGCCGGTGCGGGTAATTTCCTCTTCCACCCGCTCCACTTCGGGCATTTCCAGACCGCTTTCTTTAACCGCCGCCTTGATGATATCCCGATCATAGAATTCGATACCCAGTTCTTTCGCAACGCTTTTGCCGATAGAATGCCCGCCGGCGCCGTATTCTCTGCTGATGGTAATTATCATTGCCGATACCTCCTGTGATCAATGAGCATATGATGCAGATTGGGAAACAAAAGAGATTACGCTTATAGTTATATATATTCTACCATGCTGTGTCAAGATGCCGGATAAGGAATCATCCGGAGTTCCTGACCGGTACTTTACCCTGCAGCGGAACTGTGGTACAATGCAACCTGTCCTGTAACGAACAGATTGAAAAAGGAGATGATCGTGTGAAAATAAGAAAAGGAACCTCGGCTGACCTGGACGGAATTGAGTGTATTTATAACGAGATTCACAGCGAGGAAGAGAACGGAACTGTCAGGACAGGCTGGCTGAGAGGCGTTTATCCGGTTCGCGCTACAGCGCAATCAGCTTTGCAGCGTGATGATCTGTTTGTTATGGAGGAAGACGGGCAAATTTATGGAGCTGCAATCATCAACCAGATCCAGGTTTATGTCTATGCAAAAGGAAACTGGAGGCATACGGTTCCGGATGATAAAGTGTGCGTCATGCATACGCTGGTGATCTCGCCGAAGGCGGGCGGCCGGGGCCTCGGGAGACAGTTTTTGCAGTTTTATGAGAACTATGCGCTTGAAAACGGAATGCCGGAGCTTCGCATCGATACAAACGAGACAAATGCCCGGGCCAGAGCATTATACTGCAAACTTGGATATGAGGAGATCGGTATCGAACCGACTTCTTTCAACGGAATTCCGGATGTAAATCTGGTCCTGCTGGAAAAGTATCTGGAGACACGTCAATAACCATGCTGATAAGCATCAGCAAAGGGATTGCAGATATGGCAAAGATGAAAAAGAACGGAAAGCAAATGCTTTCCGTTCTTTTCTGGTGCGAGAGATGAGACTTGAACTCACACGTCGGTTGACACACGCACCTCAAACGTGCCTGTCTACCTATTCCAGCACTCTCGCATCTGCCCTCAAGGCAAAAGCAATTATACACAGACAGAGGCATCTTGTCAAGAAAGAATTTTCAAAGGTCCCAATTTCTTTTTTCCGGGCATTGAACGGCAGGGGAAGATTTGATATAATCTGGACCATTAATACTCTCTGATGTAAGGGGTAGTGAGCGTGGAACATTTTATGCTGGCACTCAACGCCGTTTCACCGCTGTTTTTTTCCATGGCGGCAGGCTTCCTGGCGCAGAAGGCGGAAATCCTCACAAGGCAGGATGTCCCCAAAATCAATAAGGTCGCGTTTCAGGTTTTCCTGCCCTGCCTGCTCTTTTACAACGTCTACACCTCAGACCTGTCCGCTGCGGTGCGTCCCAGACTCATACTGTTTGCCGTCATTGGGGTACTGCTCGTATTTACCGTTTCTGTTTTCGGAGTGCTCCGATTTGTCCCACAGCCGGATCGGCGCGGTGTGATTTCTCAGGGGATTTTCAGAAGCAACTATGTAATAATGGGAATACCGATCGCCCAGGCGCTGGTCGGAACGGAGAATCTTGGCCCGGTTGCTATCCTTGTAGCCGTTGTGGTTCCGATTTTCAATTTTCTGGCCGTAACCGTACTGGAGAGTTTTCGCGGCGGGAGGGCAAAGCTCGGTGCAGTGCTGCTGGGAATTGCAAAAAACCCGCTGATCATTTCTTCCGTACTCGGCCTTGTGTTTCTCATGCTGAAGCTCCGCCTGCCGAAACTGGTGGAACAGTCAATTGCAAGCCTGGGCAGTATTGCAACGCCGCTGCAGCTGTTTCTGCTCGGAGCCTTCTTCCGCTTCAGCGGACTGCGCCGCTATGTGAAACCACTGGCAGCAGTGACGTGCATCAAACTGCTGATTACACCTGCTTTCACGCTCGGAGCAGCGGCCGCACTCGGCTTCCGGGGCGTGGAGTTTGTTGCTCTGATTGGAGTCTTCGCCTCCCCGACAGCGGTTAATTCCTTCACAATGGTTCAGCAGATGCACTGCGGGGACGAGGAACTGGCGGGCGACATTGTCGTATGCACATCGGCATTCAGCGTACTCAGCCTGTTCCTGTGGATCTGGCTGTTCAAGTCGCTTGGAATGTTTTAAGAAAGGACAACAGTATGAGGAGACTGTATACCGCAGAGGGGAGAAATCTCTCCGAGGCCGCCTGGACTGCTTATCCCCGCCCGCAGATGCGCCGGGAGGACTGGCTCTGCCTGAACGGAATCTGGAACCTGACAGTTCTGCACAGGGAAGAAATCCGGAAGGAACAGATACGGGTTCCATTCTGCGCTGAAAGCCTGCTGGCTGGACTGGAGGATGCTCCGGAGATCGGTGATGTTCTGATCTACCGTCGGAACTTCACTCTTCCGGATCATTGGCAGGGCAGGAGAATCATTCTGCATTTCGGCGCAGTGAGCCGTTTCGCTGTTGTCTCCGTGAACGGCCAGGAAGTATGCATGAATGAGAACGCTTATCTGGCCTTTTCCGCAGATGTTACCGGAGCTCTCCGCCACGGAGAAAATGAGCTTCAGGTTCGCGCAATCAACGATCTGACGCATGAGAGACCATGGGGGAAACAGCGCGTTGACCGGGGCGGTATGTGGTATACACCGTGCTCCGGAATCTGGCAGACGGTCTGGATGGAGCCGGTGCCGGAGCAATATATCAGAAAACTGAAGTTTCGCTGCGGAAGTGACTGGGCGGAAATTTACACAGACGGCGTAACGGAAGGAATACTGGAACTGGAAGGCCGGCAGTACCGACTGGAAAACGGCATGGTCCGCATCGCATTTGATAATCCGCAGCTCTGGAGTCCGGAGACGCCGTATCTGTATGAATTCTGCCTGACAAGCGGAGAAGACCGGGTGAAGTCGTATTTCGCGCTCCGCACACTGGAGATCCGGGAGCTGAATGGGAAAAAACGCCTCTGCGTGAACGGAAAACCCTATTTTTTCCATGCGCTTCTTGATCAGGGCTACTGGAGCGACGGCCTGTATACTCCGGCAACGGAGCTGGGGTTTGAACAGGACATCCTCGCCATGAAGGAGCTTGGATTCAACACACTGCGCAAACATATAAAAATCGAGCCGGATCAGTTCTATTACGATTGCGACCGCTTGGGAATGATCGTGTTTCAGGACATGGTAAACGGTGGAGAGTATCGTTTCCTGCGCGACACCATTCTGCCGACGATCGGTGTGAAAAGAATCGACGATCGCAGACTGAACATGGCGCCGAAAGCGAGAGAAGGCTTCCTGGAAGCAATGCGGGGAACCGTGTCCCAGTTGGAAAACCACCCCTGTATTTGCCTCTGGACAATATTCAACGAGGGCTGGGGCCAATTCTGCGCCGATGAAGCATATCGGGAACTGAAGCATCTTGATCCGACACGTTTTGTGGACAGCACTTCCGGCTGGTTCCATCAGACGGAGAGCGACGTGGACAGCCTTCACATCTATTTCGGAAAGCTGCATCTCGGAAAAGAAAAGCGTGCGCAGCTGCTATCCGAATTCGGCGGCTTCGTCTGGAAACTACCGGAGCACAGTTTCAACACGGAGAAGACATACGGATATCGTAAGTATGCTGAACGGATCGGTTTAGTCAGAGCCCTGCGGGAGATCTATGAAGAGGAAATTGTTCCGCTGACAAGGAAAGGACTTTGCGGTGCTGTCTACACACAGGTTTCCGATGTGGAGGATGAAACAAACGGCCTTCTGACTTTTGACCGCGCAGTCCGCAAAGTGCTTCCGAGAGAGATGAAGGACCTTGCGGAACAACTGCAGGACGCGGTAGTTATGTAAACCATCTGTCAGTACTTGAAAGAGTTTCTGTCTGAGGCTTCTTTCAAATCTGCTTGCAATTCCGGCAAAGAATGATACAATAACAAAACGGATATTAAAAAAACCGGAGACCAAATCATGGCGTTTCTGAAAAACATACACAGAATATTTGCGATGCTTCTGTTCCTCGCGCTGCTTTTGAGCATGGGGATCACTGCATTTGCGGAGGAAGACAGCGGGGAAGAGCCCGTCGCGGAAGAAGCGGAACCGGAAGCTCAGCAGGAAGAAGAGGTGCAGAGCGAGTGGGAAAAGCAGCTTCTTGCGCTCCTGCAGGAGTATGACGCGGATCCGGCAACGATTACTGCCGGGTACTACAACTTTGTAACCGGAGAAGAACACTACTACAATGCTGACGAGTACCGTGTATCCGGCAGCATGTACAAAGTGCCTCTGAATATGCTGTTTCTGGATTGGATTGCGGAGGGTGAACTCGGAATGGATGATCTGATCGGCGGTTTCCGCTATTCGGAACTGCTGAAAGGGACCATCGTCGATTCAAACAATGACTATGCGAGGATTCTCTGGGACTA
>JAEEGL012408150.1_pt1 | contig 12506 bp, 7 predicted proteins | sample 9134231 | NCBI WGS metagenome assembly JAEEGL01 (sample SAMN16246548, study PRJNA631951) | gut metagenome | biome: gut microbiome; feature: rumen; material: fiber-attached | host: Bos | place: Iran: Karaj | collected 2018-10
CCGAACATGCCGTCATAGGTCAGGTAGTTCTCCACGAGGAAGTCGCTCATGCCGCGATAGCCCTCGCTGAGGCGCTCGTTGCTCTTGGACAGGTAGTTGGTCGTGCTCTGGATGAAGGACGGGACGAAGGTGAAGTCCTTGGCGACGGTGCGGCTGTAGGAGAGGTTCAGGTTGTAGTCGAGCTTGTGGTTCTCGTTCTTGAGGCCGACCATGTCGAGCAGGTCCGCGGTGACGGACCCGGTGGCCACGATGCGGTCCACGAGGGTGTTGCGCTCGAGCAGGTTGTTGTACAGCAGCGGGTTGGTCATACGGATGTCTCCGTGGACATCGTCATAGTAGGTGCCGAAGCCCCAGGAGTCGTAGTTGTACTCGGAGGCGGCGGAAACGATGCGGTCCAGGAACCAGGTGTCGGGATCGTAGGCCTTGATGCTCGGGGGCATCAGCAGGGCAGATGCCATCACCGGGTACTGCGTGCCGTACAGACCCTGCACGTACTCGTTGGCGTTCGACAGGGACATGCTGTCCTGGGAGCTGTGCGAATAGACGACGCCCGTGCGGAACTTCAGGAACTTGAGGTCCAGGGTGTTGTTGATGCGGGCGGTGAAACGGTCGTAGTTGGGACCGGCGCCCACCATGGTGCCGCGCTGGCTGAAATAGTCGAGGGCGATGTTGTAGGTGTTGTTCTCGCCGCCGCCGGAGAAGTTGACGTTGTGGTTCTGGCGGATGCCGATCTTGAACATCTCGTCGAACCAGTCGGTATTGACCTTCGAAGGGTTGACGTATTTCTCGCTGGAAGGATCGTATCCGGCAGGGACGGCCAGGCCGCTGTTGTCGAAGGCCATGCGGACGAACTTGCCGTACTGGTCGGCATCCATCACCCGATAGACGTTCTTGCGAATCTTGTCGACACCGGCGTAACCGGTATAGTCGACCCGCACGGGCTGGTTCTTCTTGCCGCCCTTGGTGGTGATGATGACCACGCCGTTGGCAGCGCGGGAGCCATAGATGGCGGCCGCGGATGCATCCTTGAGGACCTGGATGGTCTCGATGTCGTTCGGGGAGAAGTCACGGATGGTGGTTCCCATGGGAACGCCGTCGATGACGTAGAGCGGGGCGGTGCTGCCGAAGCTGCCCAGACCGCGGATGCGGACCGCAGGGTCGGCGCCCGGCTGGCCGTCAGAGGTGATCTGGACGCCGGCGACCTTTCCCTCGAGCATGGAGGAGATGTTGGAGTGGGAGACCTTCTTCATCTCGTCGGCATCGACGATGGCGACGGAACCAGTCAGGTCCACCTTCTTCTGGGAACCGTAACCGATGACGACCACCTGTTCCAGGAGGGTCATGTCGGTCTTCATGGTAATTGTGCCGAGGCTTCCGGCGTGATCCACCGTCATCTCGACGGTCGTGAAACCGACGGAGATGAACTGGATGACGGAACCCATGGGAACGTTCAGGGAGAAATTACCGTCCAGGTCGGCGACGGTACCGGTGGTGGTGCCCTTCACGACGATGCCGGCACCCATCACGGGTTCTCCGGTCTCGTCGAGGACGGTACCGGTGACAGTCACATTATCCTGCGCCCGGGCGGTCATACCGGTCTGCACGCCGAAGAATGCAGGGGCGGAGGCCAGGATGCCGCAGATCGCGATAGTTGAAAGTATATGTTTCATAATGATAGGTCTTTGGGTTATTCGGCGATTACGAGATAGGACTCTTCGGTCACGAGGGCCACCTGGAGGTCGGCGCTGTCGACCGCGATACCGAGATAGTTCTGGAAGTGCGACTCACCCTCGCTGTCCGTAACGGCATAGCGGATGTCGGCGGTGCCGTCGCCGTTGTTGGTAACGGTGATCACGACGTGCGAACCGTTGAGACGGGCGGCGAAATAGTCCCAGATCCAGTTGCTTTCCTTGACGCAGGCCTCGTAGGAGCCGCCCCATCCGAAGTGGTCTTCACGGACGACGAGGTACTCGGTCCCGTCCGCCTTGCGGAGGATCGTGCAGGGGCTGTGGTAATTCTCGAGGTTGTCGGAGTAGAGATCCATCTCGAAGACCTGGCTCTTGCCGGAGGCGACGGTGAAGTCGGGGGTGAAGGTGGTCCACCAGGCATTGGTGAAGTCGGGAGCGCCGACCGCGTAGGCACCCTTGACAAGATTGATGGTGACCTTCGTGGACGCCTCCTTGTAGGAGATGGTGACGTCCTGAGGGCCTTTCTTGAGTTCGATCTCGGAGAACGTGAGGTTCGAGACGGGCATGACGCCGGTGGTGCCGTCGGCATAGGTGGCGGTCACCTCCATGCCGGCAGGACGGAAGGCCAGGGACGTATTCTCATAGAAGTAGTAGGTGTCGAAGACCGGCGGGACGGTGACGGCGAGGCTCACGACCGGGTTGGTCACCTCGATCTCGGCGTATCCGGCGACGGACTTGCCGAAGTTGCCCTGCTTGGTCTTGCTGTAGGAGTAGACCAGGGTCTTCTTGCCGACGGTGGCGGTGAAGTTCTCGTCCAAGGAGAAGGTGACATCGTCCAGGGAGACCTCGGCGGAAGAATTGTCCGTGAAGGTGACGGTGGCCACCGCGGAAGCGAGGATATCCTCGACGGCCGCACCGACCTCGACGGAGGCGGGAAGGCCGGTCACCACGATGGATGCGGCATCCTCGTCGGCGATTTCGGCAATCTCGGAAGGCACCAGATAGGCTTTCTTGATGTTGAAGTGGCTCGCGTCGCAGATCAGGAACGCTTCGATGTCCTCGGTGGAGGACACTTTCTGGTTGTATTTCTCGGTGATGGTGAAACCGTCCTTGGCGACGCTCTGCACCTCGAGGAAAGCATAACCGGCGCGCGAGTGATCCAGGCTGAGGGTCACATAGGCGCCCTGCATCTTCTCGCGGAACTCGTCCCAGTTCACTTCCTGTCCGCCGTAGTCGAAGTCGATGACGGCCCCGTCATAATCGGCGTTGCCCCATCCGTACCAGTCCGAACGAAGGACGAAGTATTCCGAGTAACCTTCCGCGCCCCGCTCAAAAGGCGTGGCGACGCAGACGTTCCAGTTGTTCCAGTTGTTGGCACCGGAACCGAAGTTTTCGAACTCGACAACCAGTTTCTTGCCCGAAGGGACAAGGAAGTACTGGCTGAACTCAGACCACCAGCCGGAGGAGTTGTCCTCGGCGCCGGCAATGGCAGTCGTGATGGTGATCTCGGTGTAGTCGTCCGACTGGTTGGCCTCCTTTTCCGCTTTATACTCGGCGATCTTGTCTGCCAGATCCGCCGGAGCATCCACGAAATAGGGCTCGAGCCCGGAACAACCCATCGACACTGCTGCCGCGGCAGCAAGTGCGCAAAGCGCTTTCAGCATCAAATTCAGGGTTTTCATTGTGGTTTGTGGTTTGATTATGTGATTAATATGAATTTTATAGGATCAGAGTTTCACTTCAGGCCAGCCTTCCGGGGACCAGACGACAGGGCGCACCAGCAGTCTGGAGCCATAGCCGTAATCTCGGTCGTAGGCGTGGAAAAACATCAGGTCACCGCCTTCTTTCCGGACGACGGCACAATGGCCGGCACCGGGATAGCGGTCGTTGCCGGTCAGGACGGGCGTGCCGCCGCCCTGCATGAGCGGGACGCCGGCGGCATCGAGGTAGGGCCCGGTCACTTCCTTCGCGCGCCCGCATACCACTTTATATGTGCTTTTGGCCCCGCGGCAACAAAGGTCATAGGAGACGAACAGGTAATAGTAACCGTTGCGGTGCACGATGAAAGGCGCTTCCACCGCGCCGTTGCCGGGATCGAAGTCCGCCCCGCGGGGATCCGCCTTGATGGCGTCGTCCGTCTGCGAGGTATCCTCGGCCGTACCCTCCGGCCTGCGGCAGACGGGGTACCATTCCTGGGGCTCCGCGAGCCGGGTCAGCGATGCGTCCAGGCGAACCAGCTTGATGCCGCCCCAGAACGAGCCGAAACTGAGCCAGCCGGTTCCATCCTCATCGATGACGACGTTCGGGTCGATGGCGTTCCACAGGTCGCGGCCGGCGACGGAACGGACAAGGCAGCCGTGGTCCTCCCACTTGTAATCGGGAGACGAAGGGTCGAGCGTCCGGTTGGTCGCTACACCGATGGCAGACGTGTTCTTTCCGAAAGAAGAGCAGGAATAATAAAGATAGTAGATCCCGTCGCGGAACAGGATGTCCGGCGCCCAGGTGTGCCCCCGGTATCCGGGAACCGTCCCGACGGCCCACTCCGGAGCCTGTTCGAAGACCCGCCCGGCGTAATCCCAGGTCACGAGATCCTGCGAGGTAAGGATGTCCACACCGAAGCCCGTAGCGAACAGATACCAGGTTCCGTCGCATTCGGCCACGACCGGATCATGCACCTGGGGATAATCCGTAGGCCACACGGGAACTTGCGCCCAAATGTGGACGGCGGACGCGGTCAGAAGGGTGATCAGGGTCGTAAGTCTTTGCTTCAGTGCCATAACCAAATGGTTTACGAAGCAAAGGTAGAGATTCTAAATAAGTGCGAAGTGCACAAAAAAACCTAATGGGTGGATTTTTGAACACTAGTTTTGGGGGTATGCGCTGGGGGCGATACCGAACTCCTTGGAGAAACAACGGGTGAAATACTTGGGATCGTTGAAACCGACCTCGTAGGCGATCTCGGAAATGTTCATGCTGTGCGTCTCGCTGTTGTTGAGCAGCATCTCCCGGGCGATGGAGAGCCGGTAGGTCCGGATGAACTGTCCGATGGACTGGCCGAGGGTCTCCTGCATGCGGTTGTTGAGCAGGGTCTTGCTCATCCCCATCGCCGAGCAGAAGGCACCTACGTCCAGGTCCGGATCCTTGTACATTTCACGGATCGTCCCGATGGCCTTGGAAACGAACTTCTCGTCCCGGGTCTCGCCGGGGCGGAGTTCCTGCTGGAACAGGATCCTGTGACCGGCGAGTTCCTCGTTCTGGCGGGTCAGGATCCGGTTTTGCCGGGACAGTTCGTCGGCTTTCTCCTCCAGGAGCTTCTTCTGCTGGTTGATCTCGCGGGTCCGCTCCTCCACGGTAGCACGGAGGGCCTCCCGCTGGCGCACCAGGGACTTCATCTTCCGGTCCTGCCAGACCATCACGGCAATGAAAACCTGGACGGCCAGCAGCAGGTAGAACACCCACGAATGGTAGAAATGCGGGACCACCCGGATCGGCAGGTCGCAGACCGCCTCCTGCTCTCCGGACTCGTCGGAAGCCCGGATGTGCAGGACATAACGGCCCTTTCTCATCGACGTATAGCTGAGATAGTTGCGCCCGGAAGGCAAGTCCGTCCAGCCACCGTCCTGCCCTTCAAGATAAACGGCGTACCTGACGGAGGTGGCCGGGCCGAACGTCAGGGCGGAGAACTCGAACCCGATCGAACGGTCACGCTCGTGGAGACGCAGCGAAGCCGGCGCGCCGGCCAGGTCCAGGCGGTCCCCCACCGTGATGCGGGTGAAATGCAGGCGCGACAGCGGGGTGCCGGGGGCGTGATAGCCGGGATCGACCACCGAAAGCCCGTCGATACTGCCGAAATACAGCAGCCCGGATGACGAGCGCAGGGCTGCATTCCAATAAAACCGGGAGGACTGCAGGCCGTCCCGTTTCGAATACGACACGAAACGTCCCGTTTCGGGTGAGAAGGTCGACAGGCCGTTCTCGGTGGATACCCACAGGCGGCCGCCGGCATCCTCCAGGATACACTTGACGCCGTCGTTGACCAGCCCGTCCGCACTGCCGTAATTCTGGAAGGAGAAACGCCCGTCCGCCCCTTCCGAGACGCGGTAGATCCCGTTTCCGTAGCTTCCCAGCCATACGGTCCCGTCCGAAGCCAGACATATGTTGTAGATCTTCTCCACCGCCCCGGAGGACGGATTGTCCAGCTTGTATCTGTAATTCTCGACCGGGAAGGCGTAATCTGCCGCTCCCGGATCCCTCCGCCGCAGGTCGAAGACGAACACACCCTCCTGGCTGCCCATCCACAGGCGGCCGGAAGCGTCTATGCAGGAACCGATGCACCCGTACGTCTGTTCGCGCAGCGCAGAATGCACTTCTTCCGTGCGCAGGTCATAATAATAGATGCCCATGTTGGTGGAGATCCACATCAGCTCGTTGGACGCATCCATCATCAGCGAGCCCACGTAGCTCAGCCGCTCGTTCAGATCGGCTCCCGGCGCGAGCCTGGCCTCTACCCGGAACGGCGGTTCGCCGGAGAGGATATCGACGCCCCCGCCCCAGGTGCCGATCCACATCCGCCCGCGGTCGTCGGCGCAGATGGCGCTGACGGAGTTATGGCTCAGGCCGGAATTGCCGGCCGTCAGATGGCGGAAACCGTCCATCCCGGGTCCGGTGATGCTGAGTCCGCCCTCGACGTTGCCCAGCCAGATACGGCCTTCCGCATCTTCATAGATGGAGTTGACGGGGTTCGCCGCGATCGAGCGGGAATCCCGGGGATCGTGCACGAGGTTCCTGACCGACATACGGCCCGGGTAAAGATGTACCAGGCCGGCACTCTCCGTTCCGAGCCAGACCTCGTCCCCGTACACCTTGACGCAATTGATGAAATCGCTGTCCAGCAGGTCCGGGTAGGCGTCCGAAGCAACCCGGACGAAATCGTCCCCGATCGGATCGTAAATATTGAAACCCTTGAGGGAAGCGGCGATGACGCGCTTGCCCGGAGAGACCGCGAGTCCCGTAATGAAATTCTGCGACAAGGAACGCGGGTCGGCGGGATCGTACGTATAGTGCTTCCAGCGGCTCCCGTCCAGGGAGCAGCGGAACAGGCCGTCATTGGTGGACACCCACACCTCATCCTCCCGCATCAGAAAGTCCGAAAGATAGGCATCAGCCCTGTACGTAAATCCTTCGAGCACAGTGACTTCCTTGAGTCCATCCGCAGACGGTACGATCTTCCGGACACGGCCGGCAAGTCCGATCCAGACCGATCCGTCCCCTTCGACATCCTTGAATACGACGGTCTGCGGAGACAGACGTTCGTCCTTGAAGGTTTCGACGGAAGCGATATTGCCCTTCCCGTCAAAAGATACACGAAGCAGCGTAATCCCGGACTTCAGCCACACGCAGCCGGCCGCATCGACGGTCAGGAAGGAACAAAGGCTGTCCAGGTACGGCGCCAGGGCGGTGCCGCCCAGGTCCGACATGGTATAACTGTCCAGATCAAGCACGTCCACACCGCCTTCGGAAGCGATCCACAGGCGGCGCCAGCGGTCTTCGGCCAGGTAGCGGATGAAATTGTTCCGGATACCGACCGCGGTATTGGTCGAGAAAGGAAGGAAGCCGTACCCGTCATACCGGCACAGACCGCTCCCGGAAGTACCGACCCAGATAAAACCGGAGCTGTCCATGAACACTTCGTCCACGAAATTGCCTGGCAGGCCGTCCTCCATGGTAATGAAACCGGCGAGATAATCCCTGGAGAAGGGATTGTCCGCGGCCACGGCCGGTATCGCCGCCCAAAGGGACAGCGAGAACAAGCATAAAACTATGAACGATTCTCCACCTCGTCGCATCATATATCCACTTTAGTTTATACAAACATAACTATATTTGCCGAAAAATAAAGCGATTCCACATAAAACCAAGGATATGAAAGTTCACAAGACCCTGCTTGCGCTCGCAACCGCCTTCTCGGCACTGTCGCTCGGCGCACAGACCAACAGCTTCGACATCGACCTGAAAAAAGTCGGGGCCCCCATCCAGCCGACGATGTACGGCATCTTCTTCGAAGACATCAACTACGCCGCGGACGGAGGGCTTTACGCCGAACTGGTGAAGAACCGCTCTTTCGAGTTTCCCTATGCCCTCCAGGGCTGGAAGGCGTTCGGCCGGGTCGAAATCCGCGAGGACGGTCCGTTCGACCGCTGCCCCCACTATGCCCGCCTCATGGATCCCGGCCACGCCCACAAGCAGACCGGACTGGACAATGAAGGATTCTTCGGCATCGGAGTAGAGGCCGGCAAGACCTACCGCTTCAGCGTATGGGCCAGGGTCCCGGACGGGAAGGACGGCGCCATCCGCGTCGAACTGGTCAACACCGCCTCGTCCGGCGAGAACCAGTTCTTCGTGCAGCAGACCGTCAAGGTGTCCGGCTCTGCGTGGAAAAAATACGAAACGGTGCTCAAGCCCGAGCTTACCGACCCGAAGGCCGTCCTGCGCATCTTCCTGGACGCCCCGCGCGCCACGGTGGACCTCGAGCACATATCCCTGATGCCCGGTGACGCGCTGGAAGGCATCTACCGCCGGGACCTCGCCCAGGCACTGGCGGACCTCCACCCCGGCATCTTCCGCTTCCCCGGCGGATGCATCGTAGAGGGTACGGACCTCGAAACGCGCTACAACTGGAAGAACAGCGTCGGCCCCGCCGAGAACCGTCCGATCAACGAGAACCGCTGGGAGTACACCTTCCCCCACCGCTTCTACCCGGACTATTTCCAGAGCTACGGGCTCGGATTCTACGAGTTCTTCCTCCTCAGCGAGATCATCGGCTCGGAGCCCCTGCCCATCCTCAGCTGCGGCCTCGCCTGCCAGTTCCAGAATGACGATCCCAAGGCGCACGTGCCCGTCGAAGAGCTTCAGCCCTATATCCAGGACGCCCTCGACCTCATCGAATTCGCCAACGGCGGCACCAATACCAAGTGGGGTGCACTCCGCGCGGAGATGGGACATCCCGCCCCGTTCAACATGAAGTTCATCGGTATCGGCAACGAGCAGTGGGACCAGCTCTATCCCGACCATCTCGCCCCCTTCGTGGATGCGCTCCGCAAGGCCCATCCCGAGATCAAGATCGTCGGTTCGTCCGGCCCCGATTCCGAGGGAAAGCAGTTCGACTACCTCTGGCCGGAGATGAAACGCCTCGGCGCGGACCTCGTGGACGAGCATTTCTACCGCCCCTACAACTGGTTCCTTTCCCAGGGTTCCCGGTATGACAATTACGACCGCAAGGGTCCCAAGGTCTTCGCCGGCGAATACGCCTGCCACGCGACCGGGAAGAAATGGAACCATTTCTACGCCTCCCTGCTCGAAGCCGCGTTCATGACCGGGCTCGAGCGCAACGCGGACATCGTCCACATGGCCACCTACGCTCCCCTCTTCGCGCACGTCGAGGGCTGGCAGTGGCGTCCGGACCTCATCTGGTACGACAACCTCCGCTCGATGCGCACGGTCAGCTGGCACGTCCAGCAGCTCTACGGCCGGTACAAGGGCGAGAACGTCCTCAAACTTACCATGGACGGCCGTCCCGTCGCGGGTGCCGAAGGCCAGAACGGCCTGTTCGCCAGCGCGGTGAAGGACGGGGACAAGGTCTATGTCAAAGTGGCCAACACCTCGGAGAAGGCGCAGCCCGTCTGCCTCAATTTCACCGGTTTGAAAAAGAAGGATCCCGGCCTGAAAGCCGTCCGGCGGATCGTTCTCAAGAGCGACGAACTGTATAAGGACAACACGCTGGACGAGCCCTGCGCGATCGTTCCCGCCGAGGCCGTTTTCACCGGTGCCGGCAAAACCCTCGAAGCGGACGTGCCCGCCTTGAGCTTCACCATCTTCATCCTTGAAAGATAGCGCTTAGCTACGATTAATATTGGTTGGTTGTTTCCTGCCGGATTCTTTCCGGCAGGTTTTATTTTGCCGTCCCGGGCGGCTGCAGGGTCAGGCTGTGGTCGATGCAGGCGGGGTATTCCTCGGGATAGTGGGTGACCATCAGGAGGGTCTTGCCGGGGGCGCCGCAGAAGCGGTCCAGCAGGGCCTTGACGCGGTGGCGGCGCTCTTCGTCGAGCCCGTGCAGCGGTTCGTCCAGCACGTACAGCGGCGGGTCTTTCACGAAGGCACGGGCCACCAGACAGAGGCGCTGGTCGCCGCTGGAAAGGCGCAGGAAGGGCTTTTCCGCCAGCGGCCCGATGCCGAACTCCTCCATCCAGCGCCGGGCGCAGGCATACTGCCCGTCGGAAGGATGCCGGTACAGGCCTTCCGTATCGAAGAGCCCGCTGGCGACGATGTCCAGCGCGGGCGCATCCACCTGGAAGGCGCGGTGCAGCTCGGGGCTGACATAACCGATGTTCCGCTTGATGTCCCAGATGGTCTCGCCACTGCCGCGCCTGCGGCCGAACAGTTCGATGTCGCAGGCATAGGCCCGGGGGTTGTCGGCGCAGATCAGGCTCAGCAGCGTGCTCTTGCCGCAGCCGTTGGCGCCCGTCAGCGCCCAGTGCTCCCCTTGCCGTACCGTCCAGTCCAGCCGGTCCAGGATGACCCGCTCGCCGTAGCGTATCGTCACGTCGCGCAGGCGGATGACCGCCGGGGGCAGCACCGCGTCCAGGTAGGCCTCCCGGGGCATTTTCGCCCCCGTCTCCCCGTCCGAAACGGGAATCACGTGCGTGATGAAGGGCGGGATTTCCGCAGCGCGGGAAAGGACCAGGACCAGGGTCGTAGAAGCCGCCAGCGAGGCCAGCAGTTCCGTCAGCAGGGCCCGCGTCCGCGGGTCCAGGCCGATATAGGGGTTGTCGATGACCAGGATTTCCGGGCCGCCCAGCAGGGCGCGCGTAAGCTGGAATTTGCGCAGTTCGCCCGAGGAGAGCGTCACCAGCGGCTTGTCCAGCACGGGCGCCAGCGCGAACAGGGCGGTCAGCTCGCGCAGGCGTTTCGCCGCCGCCTCCGGTTCGCGGCAGGCCGCGGCTTCCTTGCGGAGCTGCTCCCCCGCGGAGGGCGGATCGTCCTCCAGCGTGAAGAGGTTCCAGCGCTGCTGCATGAAGAAATTACGGTCGCCGTAAGCGCCGTAGGAATCGCGGAAGGTGATGTATTTCGCGCCGCTGCGGCCGGCGAACGCGGCGGCCAGGCGGCTCTTGCCGGAGGCATTAGGGCCCACCAGGGCCACCTGCTCCCCTTTCCGGATGTCCAGTGTTTCCATCAGCCGACTGTCTTGTTATAGACGTCTTCGATCAGCAGCCCGGCGAGCGTCATCCCGAAGATGGCGGTGATGTGCGCCAGCGAACCGTTGATCTGCGCCTTGTTGAACAGGTCAGTCTCCGCCTCGCCCGTGCCGCCGCGGTTGGGCAGCACCTCCTCGTCGTAAACGCAGCGGAACTTGTGCCCCGGCCAGGTATGGTTCTGCTTGAATTTCTTGCGCAGGGCGGCGCCCAGCGGGCATCCGCGTACGTTCCAGAACTCCGCCACCCGCACCTGCGTGGGGTCTACCTTGAGCGCGGCGCCCATCGAGCAGAAGAACACCGCCGGGGTGCGCGTGGCGCGCAGAATCAGTTCGCCCTTATCCTTGAGCGAGTCGATGGCGTCCAGGATGTAGTCGTAGCCCTCCAGGGCGAACTCCTCCGCCGTCTCGGCGCTGAACACCTGCTGCAGCGTCTCGATCTCGGCGTCCGGGGCGATTTCCAGCAGGCGGTCGCGCAGCGCCTCCACCTTCACCTGTCCCACCGTGCGCGGCGTCGCCATCAGCTGCCGGTTCACGTTGGACGCGCTGATGCGGTCCGCATCCACGAGGGTCAGGTGCTTCACGCCCGAGCGGACAAGCCCCTCGGCGCACCAGCTGCCCACGCCGCCCACGCCGAACAGGATGACGCGGACCCCGGCGAGGCGCGCCATCACGTCGGCCCCGAGCAGCAGCTCGGTCCGGGCGGAGTAATGATTTGCAGAAATCCCTGCCATAGTTCTCACAAAGATAGAAAAGAATCTTGTTTTAGTGCCAAGGAATTCGTATACTTGCACAAAACAAGTGTATGCCTTATGATAAAGAAAGAAACATATGTTGCTCCGGTGGTGTTGGACCTGGAGCTGTCCAATGAAGGCGTCATCTGCGCCAGTGGAGAGGTCCCTGGTATGGAACACGGCTGGGATCTTGATTTTTAACCATTAAAATGTCCGCAAGATGAAACGCATCATAACGATTATCGCAATGACGGCCTGCGCGGCCGTGCTGATGAGTAGCTGCCAGAAGAAGCCGGTCGAAAAGAAGGCAGGCGTCCCGATGACGATCCAGGCGTCCGTCGTCGAGCCGACGGGCACAAAGACGCTTTATGAATACGACACGGAAAGCAAGACGAAGGAAGGGCTCTGGAACTCAGAGGAATCCATTACGGTGGTCTCTTTCGACCAGGGCGGCATCACGGCCGTCGACACATTCACTTCTATCGGTGAGGAAGGCCGCAGCAAGGCGGAATTCTCCGGGACCTGGACCGGGAACGCAGGGGACAAGGTCATCTGCCTGTATCCGTCCGTGGACACGTACGCAGGCAATTCGATCTTCGACGCTGTGCGGGTGGGATCTCCGACCATTTATATGAGAAACCTTTCGACCGCTTCGGGCGCCCTGCAGCACGATGATCCGTCTTCTATCTCCGACGTTGACCTGATGCTGGGTGAGGTGCTGATCTCCGGCGATGTCGCCCACGTGTATCTGGAGCACCAGTTCGCCGTGTTCCGCATCGAGGTGACCCTTAGGAACTTCCCGTACGAGGCGCCGCCCGGTTCGCCTTTCGACCAGGC
>JAEEGL012950344.1_pt1 | contig 12506 bp, 9 predicted proteins | sample 9134231 | NCBI WGS metagenome assembly JAEEGL01 (sample SAMN16246548, study PRJNA631951) | gut metagenome | biome: gut microbiome; feature: rumen; material: fiber-attached | host: Bos | place: Iran: Karaj | collected 2018-10
ATAGTGCCCGAAAACATGGTTGCGAGGGAACAATGAGCACAGGCCAGTTATCTTATAGAAGGCTGTTGCCGGATCGGGAATCCCACGTCGGCTTTCAAAGGCGAACGAGCCATTACGATTCAGCATTTGTGTGCCCGTGGCTCCGGCTCGGGGATGAGCATCCATGAAAGTGACGGATCCGCACAACGCATCCTCGCTCACGATGGTATCTGGGTTCAAGAGCAAGACGTACTCACCAGCAGACAGGCGGATGGCTTGGTTATTGGCACGGGCAAAGCCCACGTTCTCGCTGTTCTCAATGTAATGAACCTGAGGGAAGAAACGGCGTGCATACTCCACCGATCCGTCTGTGCTGGCGTTATCCACCACCCAGATGTCGGCCGTCATTCCTGCGGTGGCTCTCACCACACTGTCTATACACTGGACGAGATAATACCGGACGTTGTAACTGACAATGATGACAGAAAGTTGCATGAGTGTACTTTAGGCTTCATCCGTGAGTTGTCTCTCATAAGCCATCTTTTCCTCGGAAGGCCAAATGAAGAGGAAGGGGACAACGGTCATAAGTGCAAGATATCCATAGGATGTATCGAAACCTATTATATAATAAATGATGAGATTCGTAAGCAATATTCCACCTAACAGGAGCAAACGAATCGTGCACCAATTGGCATAACTCTGCTCGCTGGCGTGAACCTCGGCGCGGATGCGGCTGAAATGCAGGAGCTTCATGGACAAGGGAATTATCACAATGGTTGCCAAGAGACAAACGATTTGTAACGTGTAAGCCTGGGACGGACTGGGGGCAAACAAACCGCTTGGCAGCAGATGCGTTTCGAAAAGGGCGGCAACACACGCTGCTAATAGCAATTCGGCAACATAGAGCATTCTCAGTTTCTGTATAATATTCATAATCATGATTTCTATTTTCAATTCTCAATTTTCAACTTTCACCTTGTCAACTCGTCCGCTCGACCTTTGGTCGCTTGACCCTTCAAGAACTTTCAACTTTCAATTTTCAACTTTTAATTTTCAATTCGTCAACTTTCACCCCTTGAATGGCCTGCGGTCCACAATGGAACGGCCAAGTGTAACCTCGTCTGTGTATTGCAATTGGTCATTCTGAGCCACGCCACGTGCCAGAGTTGTCACGCTCACCGTTGCATCCGCCAGCTTGCGGTATATGTAGAAGCACGTCGTATCTCCCTCCATCGTGGGACTGAGAGCGAGGATGATTTCCTTGACCTCTGGTTGACAGGCCCGCTTCACGAGTGATGGGATTTCCAAATCCTGTGGGCCTATGCCATCTATAGGTGAGATAATGCCGCCAAGCACATGATAAACTCCGCGATACTGCTGGGTGGCCTCTATGGCCATAACATCCTGCACACTTTCTACCACGCAGATGGTGGTGTGGTCTCGGCTGGGATTGGCACAGATGCTGCATTTCTCCTCATCAGAGATATTGTGACAGTCCACACAGTATCGAACGTTCTCTGCCAGTTCATGAAAGATAGTGGCAAACATTTCGATGTCACTACGCTCTCGGCGTAACAGATGCAACACTAAGCGCATGGCCGTCTTTTGGCCAATACCCGGCAACGTGGCAAATTGCCCCACTGCACGCTCCAGATAAACCGAAGGAATTTCCATTGCGGAGGCAAAGGTACAGAAAAATGTGCAAAGAATACTTATTTTGTTACAAATCTTACTTAAAAAAGGCAAAAAAGATAGTTGGTTCAGGATTTTTGCGTACCTTTGCACGCGTTTTATAAATCTATCAGCAAAAGAATGAATCTTTATATCCGCTATTTTGATGACGAGGTCGTGGTGACAACTGTGGAAGATGCGCTGGATTTCATCCGGGGTATTCAAGAGTTCAAAATGACACCTCAGTTCGAAGCAGACTTCCGTGAGTATGCAGAAGGGCCAATGCCTTACCCAAAAAGATTTAAGGTACGCACGCGCGTGTACTTTATAGTTATAAAGACACAAGCTGCTACTCTTGAAGAATTCAAGGCCAATGGCAAGGGAGCTATCAAGGTGGACGAGGCAGATGAAGAAGAGGTCTTGTTGCCTCTTGAGACTCAGGAAATGAACTCAGAACCAGTTGCCCGCCAACCTTTATTGAGAGCCAAAGATGTTATTCAAGCCCAACTTAATGAACCACAACCTGGATGGTATGAGGCCACGCTTCATTTCAAGCGTGTGGTGGTAGTGCCACAGACGGGTAAGTTTGACTACACAGATACCACCTTTTCGGCAAGGGTAAAGGCACTCAGCGCGATGGACTGCTATAACCGTATTGTCGGCCATTTGAGAACTCGGGTTGATGTGGATCCGCGCAGTCAGTTTCCTTCGGCCAGAGGCAAGAACTTCCAATACAGATTCCTGGGTTTTAAACCATACGCAGAACTTGATGTCTAATCAATAAAGTCTCATCATAAAGAGCAAACAACTATGAAACTTCAGAAAACATTTATCGCCTTGGCATTGGCCGCCATTTGCACGCCCGCCTTGGCACAATATGAGAACACAGACACCCGTCAGCGCATCGACATGATTGATGCCACAGAGGAGGAAAAGACCAACATTCGTCAGAACCTCAGCCTCTTTCAGACGGCTATCGAAAGCAGCAACTTCGCCGAGGCTTACGAAGCGTGGAAGCCAGTCTTCGAGAAAGCTCCCTTCGCACAGGTCGGTATCTACACCAATGGTGCTTATATGCTTTTTTCGATGGTGCAACAGGAGCAGGATGCCGCCAAGAAGCAGGCCCTCTTCAAGGAACTGATGAACCTCTATGACACCCGTGTCAAGAATCTCGCCGGGTTGAACTCCTTCACGCCCGAGCACCGACGCGCCACCGACGGCGACGTCATTGCCCGTAAGGCTTACGACTATGCCTTCCTGGCTCCTCAGGCAGACCCCACGTACACGTTGGACAAGGCCTACGACCTGTTCTCGGAAGGTATCAAGAAAATCAATGAGCACGGTGGCCGCGAAGTAGAAGGTTTTGTGCTCGATGCTTTCTTCCGTGTGAGCTATGCCAAGTATCAAGCAGACAACAACGGCTTCCGCGAGCAGTTCCTGCAAGATTATCTAGAGAGCAAGGAGGTTTGTGACAAGATGCTGCAGCTGGCCAAAGAGGAGACTGATCCTGCCAGAGCACAGAAGATTGTGGAGAAGTATGATGCTCCTCTAAACACCATCGAGGGCCTCTTTGCCGAGTCCAAGGCAGCTGACCGCGATCAGATTATTGCCATCTTCGAGCCCAAGGTTGAAGCCAACAAGGACAATCTGGCCTACCTGAAGAGCGCCCTCACCGTGATGGCAGCCAACGACTGCGATGACACGCCTGTTTATTACAAGGCCGCAGAATACGCCTACAATATTGAGCCGACCTACGAGTCCGCTATCGGTACGGCACAGAAGTATGCCAAAGACGGCGAGACCGCTAAGAGCGTGAAGTACTATAACGATGCCATCGACCTCTGCAAGAGCGATGTCCTCAAAGGCAATATCGCCCTGAGAGTGGCTGCAGCCATGCGTAAGAGCGGAGACACGAAAGGTGCTTTCGAGTATCTGGACAAGGCCGTGCAGTTCAACCCTGACTTGGAGGGTAAGTGCTATATGCAGCGTGCCAATATAGCCACGAAGGCCAAGCAGTATGCAGATGCAAAGGCCTACTGTGACAAGGCCGCAGCAGCAGATATCACGCTGGCAGGTCAGGCACAGCGTCTGAAGCAGAATATTCAGACTGTGGAAGCACACAATGCCGAGTATGCCCGCCAGAAAGCCGAATACGACCGTCAGCAAGCTGAAATCAAGGCAGAGGAAGACTTCTGGAAGGCTGGCAGCAAAAAATAATTGAAAATTGAGTAATGTAGAAGAGTTAAGCGTGAAACGTTGAAGGATGCATCTGAGTACAGAGATCTTTCAACGTTTCATCGTTTCAACGGCTCACCTTTCAATTTTAGCTGCGCTGACTATTGTCACGACTCGGCCATTCAAGCAAGCCTGAGGGCACTCGCTGCTCCAAAAGTTCAATTCTCAATTTTCAACTTGTCAACTTGTCAACTCGTCAACTTGTCAACTCGTCAACTCGTCAACTTGTCAACTCGTCAACTTTCAACTTTAAATTTTCAACTTTCAACTTTCAACTTTGAACGTCAAATGGGGTTTCATCGGTTGCGGTGAAGTGACCGAAAAAAAGAGCGGTCCGGCTTTCGGGAAAGTGCCTGGTTCCTCTGTTGTAGCGGTGATGAGCCGTAATCCGGAGCGTGCCCGCAGCTATGCCGAACGGCACAACATTCCTCGCTGGTACACCGATGCGCAGATGTTACTGGATGACCCAGAGGTCAATGCTGTCTATATAGCCACTCCGCCCTCCAGCCATGCCACCTACGCTATCATGGCGATGAAGAGTGACAAGCCCGTCTATGTGGAGAAACCATTGGCCGCCACGTATGAGGAGTGTCTGCGTGTGAACCGCGTCTCCCAGCAGACCGGTGTGCCTTGTTTTGTTGCCTATTACCGGCGTTATCTTCCCTATTTTCAAAAGGTGAAGGAATTGGTGAGTGCTGGACAGATTGGAAAAGTAGTGGGCGTGCAAATCCGTTTCGCTGTGCCTCCGCGTGATTTAGACTACAACCGTACGCAACTGCCTTGGCGTGTGCAACGAGACATATCTGGTGGCGGCTATTTTTATGATCTGGCACCGCATCAGCTGGACTTATTGCAGGAAATCTTCGGCCCCATCACCCGAGTTCATGGCTTTTGCAGCAACAGGGCGGGGTTGTATGAGTCCGAAGACACGGTGAGTGCCTCTTTCCAGTTCGCCGATGGTTTGCCGGGTAGCGGCACATGGTGTTTCTGCGCCCACGACTCCGCTCGCACAGACCGCATACAAATCATTGGTGACCGCGGTCAGGTCTGTTTCTCGGTCTTTACCTACGACCCCATCGATCTTATCACGGAAAAAGGACGAGAAACGCTGGTGATTGCCAATCCCAAACACGTTCAAATGCCGCTGATAGAGCAAGTGGTGTCACACATCCAAGGGCGTTCAATTTGCCAGTTGGACAGCGTCAGCGCTACATCTGTAAATTGGGTAATGGATAAGATTCTGGGGAAACTTTGATGTTAACTGCCTACCGTACGATGATTTTCCACCCTTTGATCACATAAACGCCTTCTGGGAACGTTTGCAGGAAACTTCCGTTGTGTTTCATTTCCATGCGGCGGCCGCTAAGGTCAAAGATTGGGCAGGTCAGGTCTTTATTAGCTAAATCATTATTGTTCTTGAAGGAATCATCTTTAACAGCTTCGATTCCGTTCACGTAGCCATCTTCGCCATAATAATCTATGACGAGAGTTTCGACGAGGTCAGATAGCGGCCATACTCATCGAGCACGTAATCCTGGTCACCGCGTTGGTTGTAGTAGGCGCCGCCCAACGAGGGATGATTGCAGTACCTGCGGATATCGATGACCACGTATTCCGATCCGTAACGCCCAAGTTGTTATCTACGAGGTAGTGAGCATTTTGCAGCACCTCTTTCTCCGTGACGCTGCTGTAGTAGCTGTCCCATGTGTTCCATCCCATCGGCGGTGTCTTCGCCCAGATGCGGAAGGCAGCCACGTCTTCTCCCTCAGCCGCGTTAACGGTCAGCCCCCATAGCGGCAACCAGCAACAAGCTTGTCAGCAGTTGTCTTGCTCGTCTCGTTTTATTTTCAACTTTTAACTCTCAACTCGTCCGCTCAACACGTTAACACGTTAACACGTTAACTTTCAATTTTCAATTTTCAATTTGTCAACTTGTCAACTCTCAACTTGCCAACTTGTCAACTCTCAACTCGTCAACTTGTCAACTCGTCAACTCTCAACTCGTCAACTTGAATGACATTGCATTACAGACCTTTCATGCTGAGTGAGATGCGGCCTCGTCTCAGATCCACGTCAATGACACGTACCCTCACATGCTGGTGAAGCTTCACCACGTCTGTCGGATGGCTGACATATTTGTCTGCAAGTTGCGAGATATGTACCAGCCCGTCCTGATGGACGCCTATGTCCACAAAGGCTCCGAAGTTGGTGATATTTGTTACGATACCCGGAAGCTCCATTCCTTCTTGCAAATCGTCGATGGAGGTCACACGTCCGTCAAACTCAAACTCCTCGATGGCAGCTCTCGGGTCTCGGCCAGGCTTCTCCAGTTCCTTCATGATGTCTGTCAGAGTGGGCAACCCCACCTCGTCACTGACATACTTTTTTATATCAACCCGCGCGCGCAAATCCTTGTCGGCAATGAGGTCGGCCACCTTGCAGCCTTGGTCTTTGGCCATTTGCTCCACCAGCGCATAGCGTTCGGGATGCACAGCGCTGTTATCAAGCGGGTTCCTGGCACCGCTGATGCGCAGGAAACCAGCGCATTGCTCAAATGCTGACGGTCCCAGACGCGGCACCTTCTTCAGTTGTGAGCGCGAGGTGAAGGCACCGTTCTCGCGGCGGTAATCAACAATGTTTTTTGCGAGCGCAGGTCCCAGACCGCTCACGTAGGTGAGCAGGTGCACGGAGGCGGTGTTGAGGTTCACTCCAACGCTGTTGACGCAACTCGCCACCGTCTGGTCCAGACTTTTCTTGAGTTTGTTCTGGTCTACATCATGCTGATACTGCCCCACTCCGATGCTCTTCGGGTCAATCTTCACCAGTTCAGCCAGCGGGTCCATCAGTCGGCGGCCGATGGAGACGGCTCCTCGCACGGTCACGTCCTCATCGGGGAATTCGTCTCTCGCCGCCTTTGAGGCCGAATAGACCGATGCTCCGTCCTCAGAAACAACAAAGACCTGCGGCTTCTCGCCCGAGGCGTTGCCTGCAGCCTGTTCCAGCACCATTTCTACGAAGCTCTTCGTCTCGCGGCTGGCAGTTCCGTTGCCGATAGCAATGGCCTCCACCTTGTATTTCCTAATCATGTCGTCCAGCGCCTCCATAGCCTCGGCTGGCTTGCGCACAGGCGGATGAGGGAAGATGGCCTCGTGGTGCAGCAGATTGCCCTGTGCATCCAGACAAACCACCTTGCATCCCGTACGGAATCCTGGGTCAACGCCCATCACCCGCTTCTGTCCCAACGGTGCCCCCAGCAGCAGCTGACGCAGGTTCTCGGCAAAGACACGGATGGCTTCCTCATCGGCTTTCTCCTTGCTGGCCGCAGCAAATTCATTCTCAATGGAGGGGGACAGCAGCCGCTTGTAACTATCGGCTACAGCCTCGGCCACCAGCAATGCCGAAGCGTTGGTGCCACGCACCCATTGTCGTTGCAGGCGCTCCGTCACCTCCTCGTCATCCACCGTGATGCTCACCCTCAGCACCCCCTCTGTCTCTCCTCGGCGCATGGCCAGCAGGCGGTGGCTGGAACAACGTTTGAGCGGTTCGCTCCAATCGAAGTAGTCCGAGAATTTGGCAGCTTCATCCGTCTCGGCTTTGGCCTTGACGACCTTTGAGGAGATAACAGCCGTTCGACGGAAACAGCCTCGCACGCTCTGTCGGGCTCGCTCGTCCTCGCTGACCATTTCTGCAATAATGTCTTGTGCCCCTTTCAGAGCAGCTGATGTGTCGATGACATCGCCACAGACAAAACGTCGGGCAGCGGCTTCGGGGTTGGCCTCGCGTTGCAGCAGCAACAATGCGGCCAACGGTTCCAGTCCCTGCTCGCGGGCCACTTGTGCGCGGGTACGACGTTTGGGTTTATAGGGAAGGTAGATGTCCTCCAACTCTGTGGCATCCCAGCAGTCGGCGATACGTCGTTCCAGTTCGGGTGTCATCAAGCCCTGTTCTGTGATGGTTTTGTTGACCGTTTCCTTGCGCTTCTGGATTTCCTTCAAACGGTCGTTCTGCTCGCTGATGGCGGCAATCTGCACCTCGTCCAGCGCGCCTGTGCGCTCCTTGCGGTAACGGGCGATGAAGGGAATGGTAGCTCCCTCATCGAGCAGGGTCAGCGTCCCGGCCACTTGCTTTTGGCTGAGGCCTAACCGTTGTGCTATGAGGTCGGAAAAAATATTCTGTTCCATAAATATATAAAGTTGACGAGTTGAGAGTTGAGAGTTGACAAGTTGACAAGTTGACAAGTGGACAAGTTGAAAGTTGACGAGTGGACTCTAAACACCTAATACTATACACTAAACTTTAAGCTCTAACTCAAATCATAATACCATAAACAAGTTAACTTGTAATGTGCTAACGTATTAACGGCGTAGCCGTGTTATCTTTCCCAAAATTTCTCCGTCGCTTGTACCAGCCATTGGCGGTCTGCTTCATCGGTGAGGAGCGGGAGCAGAGCTTCGCGCACGCGTGCATGATAAGAATTAAGGTATGCCATTTCATCGGGCAGCATCATTTCACGCACGATGGGTGTGGTGTCGATGGGACAGAGTGTGAGGGGCTCCAGACGGAGCCAGCCCTCGCCATCGGAAACGATGAGCATGGTGTTCTCTGTACGGCAGCCGTGACTCCCTGCGATGTAAATACCTGGTTCAATAGTGATGGTCATGCCAGCCCGCAGGGGAGCGGGCATCCAGTTCATGCGGAACTGATGGGGTCCCTCGTGGACACTCAGATAGCAGCCCACGCCATGCCCCGTTCCGTGCCCGTAGTTTTTGTGTTCCTGCCACATCGCATAGCGGGCCAGCACGTCAAGCTGTGTGCCGCTGCTGCCCTCGGGGAAGACGGCCATAGACAGGCGGATGTGTCCCTTCAGGACGAGCGTGTAGTCGCGGCGTTCCTGTTCGGTGAGCGGCCCCAGGGCGATGGTGCGTGTGATGTCCGTGGTGCCGTCTTGGTATTGTGCGCCGCTGTCCAGGAGCAGGAGACCGCGGGGCTCCAGCGGGATATCCGTCTCGGGGGTGGCCTCGTAGTGAACGATGGCGGCATGTGGTCCGTAGCCTGCGATAGTGTCAAAACTGATGTCTCGGAATCCCTCCTGTTCGGCACGCAGAGCTGTGAGCTTGCGGTCCACACCCACTTCTGTCACGCTCTCCTCGTTCCTTGTCTTCCATTCCTCCAACCACCGCAGGAACTTCACCATCGCCACTCCGTCCTTGAGCATCGCCTGGCGCAGTCCCTGGATTTCAGCCTCGTTCTTCAGCGTCTTCATCTGAGCCACAGGGCATTGGGCCTCGATGACGGGAGATGTCACAGGCTCCATGCCGGCCAGTGTCCGGCTCATGGCATTGGCCAGGAAATCATCGGGGAACACAGAACAGCTCTCCAGCGGCTCTATCATGCTCAGGCGGTCATAGATGGCATTGTTGGTGGTGTCGGGGTCAATGAGGAAACGCAGTCCGCGCAGCTCGCCACATTGTTCCAAATCTTGGGTGAGGGTGTTGTAGGATGCTATCCTCACCGCCATTTCCCGTAGATAATCCTTCACCTCTGGCGTCAGTTTGACAGGGTCCACATAGAGTCGTGCCTCATCGGGCAGGACCATGAGATAGGCCACAAAGACAGGCGTGCAATGCACGTCATTTCCACGTAGGTTCAGTGTCCAGGCGATGTCATCGAGCTGTGTGATGATGGTGGCGTTGGCGCCCTGTGCCAGCAGGGAACAACGTATGCGCTGCAGCTTGCTGCCTGCCGTCTCTCCAGCCAGTGCCAGTGGCTGTATTTCAATGGGTGAGGCGGGCAAGGCGGGTCGGTTTGTCCACAGGACAGCCGTGGGTTCGTAATCCGTGCACAGCGTCATGCCGGCTTGGTTCATGGCTAACTGAAGGCTCTGTGCATAGCTCTGCGGGACGCACCAGCCGTCTATGCCTACGGTTTTCTGAGCCTTCGGTGAGGCATCCTTAGCGGAATGCAGGAGCCACTCTGCCAGTTCATCGGCCGTGACCTGGTTGCGGGCGCAGCGTACCACCTCGAAGGGAGTGCCCGCTGTCTGTTGCTCCGCGGCCAGCCAGTAGCGGCTATCGGTCCACAGGGCAGCACCATTTAGAGTGACCACAGCTGTACCAGCCGAACCATTGAATCCGGAAATCCACTCGCGCGCCTTCCAGTGGTCTGGGACATACTCTCCCGCATGGGGGTCTGTGCTGGGGAAGATATAAGCCCACAGTTCATTCTCGCGCATCCAATCGCGCAGGGCTTCCACGCGACTGATGATAACTTCTGCTTTAGTCATGTCTGTCTGTTTCAATTCTCCATTTTCAACTTTCAATTCTCAACTCGTCCGCTCGACCTTGGTCGCTTGACCCTTCAAGAACTCTGAACTCGTCAACTTGTCAACTCTCAGCTCGTCAACTTTCACCTTTCAAATGCAAAAGTATATGTTTTGTGGGGTATCTGCAAAAATATTCCGATATTTGTTGGGAGGGTAAAAGAATTTTGACTACTTTTGCGGTGCAAAAGCCCAAACATTATCCTATTCAATCATCAAAATGGGAAGAGGACAAGCCTCAATTCTAAATTTTATATTTCCAATTTTCAACTTAATTCATCATTATGGCTTTTCTGACAACAGACAAACTCGTGATTGTTGGCGCCGGTGGTGCCATCGGTTCCACTATGGTTCAGACCGCTCTGACCATGAAACTTACCCCCAATGTATGCCTTTATGACGTCTATGCACCCGCTATGGAAGGCGTGATGGAAGAGATGTTCCACTGCGGCTATGACGGAGTGAACCTCACCGCTACCACCGATGTGGCCGAGGCATTCAAGGATGCCAAGTACATCATCAGCTCCGGCGGCGCTCCCCGCAAGGCTGGCATGACGCGCGAAGACCTGCTCGCCGGCAACTGCAAGATTGCCGAGGAACTGGGTAAGAACATCAAGCAGTACTGCCCGGACGTGAAGCACGTGGTCATCATCTTCAACCCTGCCGACCTCACAGGCCTCGTCACACTTCTCTACAGCGGCCTCAAGCCAGGACAGGTGACCACGCTGGCAGCTCTGGACAGCACACGCCTGCAGAGCGCACTGGCCAAGAAGTTCGGTGTCAAGCAGTACGAGGTCACCGGCTGCGCCACCTACGGCGGTCACGGAGAGCAGATGGCCGTCTTCGGCAGCGCCGTCAAGGTGGCAGGCAAGCCCCTCATGGACCTCATCGGCACACCCGCCTGCACACAGGAAGAGTGGGAGCAGCTCAAGGTGGATGTCACCAAGGGTGGCGCCAAGATCATTGAACTGCGCGGACGCAGCTCCTGGCAGAGCCCAGCCTACTGCTCCGTTGAGATGATTCGTTCCGTAATGGGCGGCGAAGCATTCCACTGGCCGGCAGGCACCTATGTCAAGAACGAAAAATATGACCACATCATGATGGCCATGGACACACAACTCGGCCCCGAAGGCTGCACCTACAAGATGCCCGATGGCACACCTGAGGAAATGGCCAAACTGGACCAGAGCTACGAACATCTCTGCAAAATGCGCGACGAACTGGTGACGCTGAACATCGTACCGCCCATCAGCGAGTGGAGTAGCATCAACCCGAACCTCTAAGAGGTCTTACAAGGTGCTGCTCGGTAGCCAGCGGAGCAGCATGAAGGCCCCGTTCGGACGCTGTGCCGAACGCCCCTTCGGCACATCGTTCCGCCCCCTAAACCCATGCGAGGCTGTGTCTTTGATTGGACACAGTCTCGTTTTTTCGTGTCCGTTGCCTCCCCCGACGCACCGCCCGGCGCTGGCTACCTCTGTCGCTGCCTGCCATCATAGAGAAAGATTTGCCTTCCGGACAGGGATAACGGTGTCCCTGTTGTCAAAATCATCTAAAAACATCATGTCAAAGAGCGAATAAACCGAGTACTATCGCGAGCTGTGCCTCCAATGAGGGTGAGAATCCCCAAAAAGTCAGCCTTACGGAACGGTCCCCACTCGGATTTGTAAATGAATAGAGCTTCATGGTTCTCGTCAGTGCGGGCGGTGGCAACCTTTTTCGTATGGATAGGCACACATTTCTGTCAGAACTGTCAGCAATGGGGGGAGAGAAGCCACATTCTCTTTACCTGATGCAAGATGTAACAAAGAGAGACTATTGCTCTGAAACGGGCAAAAAAATCCGTTAAAAATTTGCAAATTCAGAGATTTGTCGTACCTTTGTAGCGCCTAAGGAAACACACAAACAAACGCCCCTTCAACGACAGGACGCCCCTGACACCCCAACGCTGCGCGACCTTTGGCATAAAGTTGCGTCGCTGATGACTGAAAAGTCACATCACCTCCGCTCCCAAGTTTTGCCTTGATGATTACAAGGCAGAATGCCCTCCACCGAGGCCGGTCTCGACACAGGAAAACATATCTGCCCGTGAACAGCCTGAGAGCAGCGTTACGTTGACCACATCTGTCCGGAAACAGCCAGAGGACAGCTCTTTATTCACCGCATCTGCATCGGAAACAGCCAAAGGACAGCGCTAATCATTTTTCAGAACCCACCCAAAGAATCCTCCATCATGATATTCTATTTCTCCGGAACAGGCAACACACGTTGGGCAGCGGAGCACCTGGCCGCCGCCACAGGGGAA
>JAEEGL012990683.1_pt1 | contig 12506 bp, 12 predicted proteins | sample 9134231 | NCBI WGS metagenome assembly JAEEGL01 (sample SAMN16246548, study PRJNA631951) | gut metagenome | biome: gut microbiome; feature: rumen; material: fiber-attached | host: Bos | place: Iran: Karaj | collected 2018-10
CGTCGACAGCGGCGTCAAAATCCTGATTGCCGTGGTCATCGGCGCTCTCCTGCTCGCAGGTCTCTACGCTCTCTTCAACACCACTATCATGCCTACCGTCACGACCAAAATCCAGCAGCTCTTCAACTATAAGGGCTAAGCACGACTGCGGAGCGGCGTCTTCGGATGCCGCTCCGCAGACAAAATCTAATGCAGAAAGGAAAAACGCATGAAAAAAAACATTACACTTCTGCTCACGGCGCTCATGCTCGTGTTTGCACTGACCGGATGCGTCAGAACAGACATCGGCGTAACGCTTAATAAAAACGGAACCGGCAGCGTATCCGCGTCATTCGGTATTGAAAAAAGCGTTTACGATCAGCTGACGGCTCTCGGCGGCTCGGATCTCTTCGACGGAAAAACTCCCGAAGCTGTCAAATACGGCGACACCACATATATGACCGTCACCGAAACCAAAGAGTACGGCTCTTATGAGGAAATCAAGGAAGCCCTGCTCGAGATGACGTATGACACGGATAAACTCGATAGTTTCACTGGCGAAGACGAACCGGAAGACGATCCTTCCGATTATACGCTATATCAGCCCGAAACCGAGAAGAAAAACGTGAAAGTATTTGATTCGGTCAATCTGGAAAAGACGGAAGGTATCTTCTACTCCGTTTACACTTTCAGAGCTACAGTCAATCCGCCCGAAGTCGATAACGATCAGCTGAAAGGCGCGTACAAGATGACGATCACGGTTAATATGCCGGATAAGATCACCCAGAGCAAAGGCGGCACTCCTGACGGAAAGGCAATCGTATTTGATTTTGACGATTTTACCGAAGTAAGCGAAATCGCCGCCGTGTCCGAGGTAAACAACTACGGAGTTATCATCGGGATCTGCGCTGCGCTGCTTGTTGCCGCTGTCGTATTCGTCATCGTTATCAAGAGGAAGAAATAAGGAGGCGCTGAAATGATAAGACCGATACTTCCGCCGGTACTTCCTCCGATCACTCCGATTGTGAAGGTAGCAGCCGCTGATTTAGTCTTGCAAATCGCTGCCGGTGCGGTTATCCTCGGCATTTTTACGCTTGCCGTATGGATAATGCTACGCCATTCAAAAAAGGATCTGAACGAGCCGATCATTCCGGCTGCGCTTGTTGCATACGCGGGAGTCGGTCTTATTCTGCTCGTTGTTCACGGAATATCCATCGCGGCGATACAGGGGTTGATCCTCTGCGCGATTCTGCTCTGGGCAAGCGTGTCGGATATCGCAAAGCACGAGGTGCCGGATTTCATAACCGCCGCGATCCTTATCCTTGCGTTTGTCGGATTTGAACCCGCGAACCTGCCTTCGATGCTGATCGGCGCAGCGGTGGTGTTCATCCCTCAGCTGCTCGTTTCGGTTCTCAGACCAAAAAGAGCGATAGGCGGCGCGGATATAAAGATATCCACTGCACTGGCGTTTTTGCTCGGCGCGGAAAAAGAAATCTTCGCGCTGCTCGTCGGTATGCTCTTAGGCGTCATCATCATGTTAATCGTCAGAAAAATCCGTAAGGAAACGAACAAGGAGCCGTTTGCGCTCGTACCGTTCCTCAGTTTTGGAGCGATGCTGGCGTTCATAATCTGAAATGCTCCGGAAAGTGAGGAAACCAATTGAAAAACAGAACTATCATAGGAATTATCTGCATTGTTCTCGCTCTGGTAGTCACCTTTGCCGTTGCTCCGCTTGTGAATAAGCTCGCAGAAAGCAAGGTGGATATCGTCAGAATGAAAAGCGATGTGGTACAAGGACATCAGATCTCTGATAACGATGTGGAAGTCATAAAGGTCGGCGGATATAATCTCCACGCCGACGTTATCGTAAGAAAAGAAAACGTGGTCGGCAAGTACGCCGCGACAGATCTGAAAGCCGGAGATTATCTGCTTCCGTCAAAGCTCTCCGCTACGTCGGATAAGGCAAACGACGTGTTTAGAACACTCAACGGCGATAAACAGGCAATCAGTATCACCATTCAGACCTTCGCCGGCGGTTTGTCGGGCAAACTCGAAAACGGCGATATTGTTCAGCTTGTCGTATATGAAAACGACACCTCGAAAGCGATTATGCCCGGTGCGCTCACCTATGTGAAAGTGATTACGACCACAACTGCGGAAGGCGCGGACAAGGACGAACTGACGGTAAACGAGGACGGAACATACGAACTGCCGTCTACGGTTACTCTGCTCGTGAACCGTGAACAGGCAAAGCTGCTCGTGGAATATGAAAACAGCGGAAGAATCCACGCGGATCTCGTATTTCGCGGCGATGACGAAACCGCACAGAAATTCCTCGACGCACAGGATGAGTATTTCAGGCAGCTGAAAGAAAAGACCGAGGAAGGAGAAACAACGGATACCGGAGATGAAGACGGCGAAGGGTTCGATATCGTACAGTATGCCAATGACATCATCAACGGCAAAGTACCGGCTTACCTCCCCGAAACGGAGGTGAGCAGCGATGAGTAAAACAATCGCGGTATGGGGTTCGCCGAACTCCGGAAAGACAACCTTCACCACCAAACTCGCGCAGACGATCTATGAAAAATATCAGTCGACTGTTATCGTTCTGTATGCGGATAATGAGACACCTGCACTTCCCGTTATCTTTCCAAATTACAAAAAGGAAGATATGTTCTCGGTAGGCGTGGCGCTCGAAAAAACGGATATCGCCCAGGAGGACGTTATCAAGCAGCTTGTAACGATCAAGCAGAAACAGAACTTCGGCTTTCTCGGCTTCACGGACGGTGAAAATAGGTACACCTACCCGTCGTTCGACGAGACGAAAGTCAGAGCGCTTCTCACGGTTCTGTCAACGCTTGCGGATTTCGTGGTAGTTGACTGCACGAGCAATCTCAAAAACCCGATCTCCCGTGTTGCGATCAAGGAAGCCGACGAGGTTATCCGGCTCGCATCGTCCGATCTCAAATCCGTCAGTTTCTTCGCATCGCAGCTTCCGCTGTACGCCGATCCCGTGTTCGGACTTGACCGTCAGATTCAGGGCATCAACGTACCCGACGCGGATCTGTATATGCCGATTGAAGAAGCAAAATCCAGACTGCACGATCCGAGATTCGTCATTCCGTACAGCAGAGCCGTAAAGGAGCAGATGCTCGACGGTAAACTGACCGAGCCTGTAAACGACAAGAAATTCAACGATAAATTCAAGGCAATCGTAGATAAGATCGTGGGGTGAGATAATGGCGAAAACAATAGACTTCTGGACTCTGCTGAAGCTGACTCAGGAGTACGTTTCGCAGCATTACGCAGCCGTTCTCACAGATAAAAGTAAACTCAATCAGCTGAAATCCTATGTGGACAAGTACCTGCGGGATAATGATTATCACGTTGAAAACCTGACCACGAAGGAACTCATCGACAAGCTGTACTGCGAGATGGCGGAATACAGCGTCCTGACGCCTTTCCTTGGATCTCCGGATCTTGAAGAGATCAATGTAAACGGATGGGACGATATCGCTCTGACCTATCTCGACGGCAGTATAGTCAAGATGAAAGACCATTTTCATTCCCCGCAGCACGCCGTGGATATAATCAAAAGGCTTCTGCATCACAGCGGAATGATCATAGACAACGCCACGCCGACCGCCCAGGGACACCTGCCCGGCAACACGCGTATAACGGCGCTTAAAGAGCCGATTGTTGATGAGGAAAGAGGCGTCAGCGTATCAATCCGTCTGCTGCACCCTTCGAGAGTTACGCGGGAAAACCTTGTGGAAACAGGTTTTGCTACTCAGGAAATGGTGGATTTTCTATGTATATGCATCAGATATGGCGTGCCTTTCGTAGTCGCCGGTGCGACAAGCTCCGGTAAGACCACTCTGCTGAACGCAATTATGACGTCGATTCCGGATACGAAACGTGTATTCACCATTGAGTCAGGCTCCCGCGAGTTGAGTCTCGTTCGCAGAGATAAAAACGGCAACATTACAAACAACGTGGTTCACACGCTGTCCCGTCCGTCAGACAATCCGGCATACGATATCACCCAGGAAGATCTGGTTGTGGCGTCGCTACGTTTTAATCCAGACGTGGTATGCGTCGGCGAGATGCGCGACGTGGAATGCTACTCGGCGGTGGAGGCGTCTCTGACCGGTCACACTGTCGTATCGACGGTACACGCCGGTCCCGCGTCGGCGGCACATATGAGAATCGCGCTCCTATGTCAGAAGCGGTTCCCGATAGACTTCAATACGTCGCTGATGCAAGCGGGACAGGCGTTTCCGCTCGTCGTTTACGCGCACAAACTCGAAAACAACGACAGACGGATTATGGATATTTCAGAATGTATCATAAATTCGTCCGGCGAGCGCGAATACAGCTGTCTTTACAATTATCAGATAGATAGAAACACGATCAAAGACGGTCAGTTCGTAATCGAAGGTCACTTCGATAAGCCCAATATCATGTCGCAGAGCCTGAGACAGCGGCTGATGCAGTACGGTGTCCCGCAGGACGAACTCAACAGATTTTTGAAGAAAGGAGACGTGAGCGCATGATCATTTTTTACCTGATCGGATTTCTATTGATCTCGGCAGGTATCATTCTGCTTCTCGGCATCACGCCGGAGGTCGTAACGAACGATATGATGAAATTCATTTCGCCGAAGCAGACGCTCCGCGACAAGGCGCAGATCGCCAAAGGCAGAAAGAAATCCCGCAGAATCACAAAAGAAATCCTTCACATCAAGGAAGCGCTGGAGGTAACCGGCAAAGGAAAGCAGTTCACGATAGCGTGCGCGGCGTCTGTCGTCATGCTTGTCGCCGGCTGCTTTCTCGCCGTCCTTCTTAACAACTATTTCCTTATCCCCGTGTTCGCGGCGGCGTTCGCTATGCTGCCGTTTCTGTTTGCCAAAAGCACAATCGCGGCGTATGACAAGCATATAAAGGAGGAGATGGAAACGGCGCTCTCTATCATAACGACGTCGTATATCCGCTCCGACGATATAGTTGGCGCGGTAAACGAAAACATCACTTATCTGAAACCGCCGATCCGAGAAATCTTTCAGGGCTTCGTCGGCGACGCGACGATGATCTCGTCCGATCTGAAGGAAGCTATCAGGAACCTGAAAGAAAAGATTGACAACGACATCTACCGCGAATGGTGCGATACGCTGATCGCCTGTCAGGATGACAGAACGCTCAAAGACACGCTGCTTCCAATCGTCGGTAAACTGACGGACGTCAGAATCGTCAATAACGATCTTAAAACGATGCTCGCCGAGGTTCGGAAAGAATACTGGATGATGGTCTGTATGGTAGTCGCAAACATCCCGCTTCTATACGTTCTGAACAAGGACTGGTTCCATGCGCTGATGTTCACTCTGCCTGGCAAGATCGTTCTCGCAATATGCGCTCTGGTCATACTCATTACGGCTCTTTTGATGATGAAATACACCAGACCGATTGAGTACAAGAGATAAGGAGGTACCGACAAATGCTACAGGCAATAATCGGCGCTTTGTTCGGCGTCGGACTCTTCCTGATCCTTGCGGACGCAATGCGTGTACCTTTCTTCGCAACGTCGACGGCGGCGGGCAACCTCGCCAAGCGACAGAAGCAGAAGACCGGAACGATAGAAATATGGCTGCACGATCTCGCAATGTTGATCTCAAAGAAACTGCGCCTAAACGAATATAAACGGATGCAGCTTGAAACAGATCTGAAATCGGCGGGTATGAACATCTCGCCGGAAATGCATATAGCGAACAGCATCGTAAAAGCAATGCTCGTCGGCATATTCGCCGTCCCGACGTTTTTCATCTTTCCGCTTCTGACTCCGGTCGTGATCGCGCTTGCCGTGTTTATGTATTTCCGCGAGAGCAAAGGCGTGGCGAATAAGATCAAAGCCAAAAGAAAAGCAATCGAGTATGAACTGCCGAGATTCGTTTCTCATATCGAAAAGACGCTGAAGCACAACCGAGACGTGCTGTATATCCTGGATAACTATAAAGAAACAGCCGGTCCGGAACTGAAAAGCGAACTTGAGATCACGGTAGCGGATATGCGCTCCGGCAACTACGAAGCGGCGCTGACGAGACTTGAAAACCGCGTCGGCTCCTCAATGCTGTCCGACGTTTCAAGAGGGCTGATCGGTGTTCTTCGCGGCGACGAAACCGAAGTGTACTGGTCGAGCCTCGCCGTCAAGTTTTCGGATTATCAGAGGCAGCTGCTCAAACAGGAAGCACAGAAGGTTCCGAGAAAGGTGAAACGCCTTTCAATGTGCCTCCTGTTCTGCTTTATGGCGATCTATATCGTGGTCATCGGTATGGAGATCGTTACGTCTCTCGGCGTCTTATTCGGCTAACGGAGGTGACAATGTGAGAAAAATCTTAAAAAACAGACGCGGCGAAAACTATATCGATACGGTAGTCGGAGTTGTCGCCGCGATGATGGTCATCGTCGTTGCGCTTAACATTTTCAGCTTTCTGACGCTTAAACAGGATCTGGACTATTATGCTAAAGAGATGGTAGAGGTCTGCTGTTCCTACGGCAAGACCTGCGACGAGGTTCAGGATCGCGACGAGGAACTCGCCGAAGAACTTGGGTTCACACCCGGCGTCAGCTTTGAAGGAACCGAGTATTTCAACACCTCAAAGCGGACTGTACAGTACGGTGAGGTGATCGTTGTCGAAGTATCCTACGAGACATACGTCAGAGGACTCGGCGTGTTCAAGATTCCGGTCACGCTGACAGCTAAGCACAGCGGTCTGTCGCGGAAATACTGGAAATGAGGCGATGACTATGAATCCGCTTAAAAACAAGCGCGGGAGCAGTTACTTCACGCCATGCGTTGTCATTCTCATCCTCGCTATGATCCTTTCGGTCGTACTTTTTTACGCTACGACGAAATCGACCATCGAGACAACGAGAGACAATACAAGGCGTGTACTTGACTCCTATGTTATGAAGCACAGCATCGATATCTACAACAATATCAAACAAGGAAACGATTTCACGGAAGATATTGAAAATTCTTTCTATATTTCTTCGGTTTTTTCGGAATTGTCTCTGGACTATGGCGACGGTTGCCTTTATTATATTGCTGGCGACGGCGATATCGTCTACAAAATGACAAGTCCGGAAGTTACCTACAAGGTAGATAATACGCTGCAGCTGAACGCAAGCTACGACCTGCAGATGCCGGTGCGGTTTGCCGGTGAGATCATATACTGGTTTACCATTCCGGTAACTGTGGGAAGCAGCCTCACCTTAAAGTGAAAGAAAGGAAGGTCAAAAGCATGAAACACAAAGCACTCATTTGCGCGATTATAATCGCGATAGGCGTCATCGGCGTCGTTGGATTCATCATTCTCGGCAGCTCCGGAGGCAGAAACAATGATCCCGTCGATCCGGCAACCACCTCGGATATCGAGGTGAACGTACAGACACCTCCCACAACTGGTGATCCTGTTCCTCCGGTAACGGACGATCCGGTAACCACCGAACCGAGCACGACCGAAACACCCTTCAATCCGGATGATCCCGTAGGAAACGGCGATATCGCGCCGGACGAGATCCCCGATCCCGATAGTAAGGTCAAGGTCGATACAAACACCATCGAGGAGGATAATAAAGAGATCCCGGCAGTGCCCGTCGTAATTGTCGATGATAAGGTCGAGCAGACTGAAAAGAACAAGGACGAGGAAAAGACCGGCGATATTGCCGACGATCACGAGGTCATAAACGACTCGATCATCGAAAAGAAAGAGGACGAACAGAGGAAAAAGGATGAGGAAGACAATAAGGGTGACAAGCCCGCAACGCCGGTAAGCGAAGAAAAGACTATCGGCGACGAGGAAGACAAGCCTGTAAGCTTCGGCGGAGATACCGAGGAAAAGAGCGAGGATGCCGGAAACAACGGCAACGCTCCGGTATACGTCAATCCCGCACAAGGTGGAGAGAATCCCTTCGAGGGCGGCGGTGATTCCGAGATCGACGATCACTCCTCCGACGAATTCGTCGACGACGGCGGCGACAAGCCGGGCGAAGGCATCCACTTCTGATGATCGATCCCCATAGCACAGGCGGTACGGCGAGTACCGCCTTATCCTTTTGAAAGGAGACGAAAAATTGAAGAAATCACTGATTATTCTTCTGCTGGCGGCAGTTCTGCTGTCAGCTTTTTCAATTACCGCCTTTGCCGGAGACGATAACGCTACTGGCGGCGACGGCAACACGCACGACGCTGCCGAGGGATACGGTTGGTATAACGAATACCAGTATCTTTACAAAGTTACTCTTTTTGTAGCTAAGAAAGATACAGCAAACAAACAATCGTCCCTAACTAACGACTTCTATCGGATAGGGACTGTTATTGTCAAGAAAACCGGCTGGAACATCAGCTCATCGGTTAAATTCGGAAATGCGACAAAGGTGGATTATTACGGAGGTACGCAGATGGAACGTCTGCAGAATCCGTATATCATATCCGACGCAAACTGTCCTCCGGTGCCGATTCTGTGTAAAGGCGGCGATATCGATCTCGTCAAGCAGTATTTCGGCTCGACCGGTACGATGAGTACGCTTCTCAACGCTATTGCCGCGAAAGAAAACAACACCGCTTACGGACTGCTGAAAAACAAAACTTTCACCATAAACGGCACGACAAAAAGCGGATGGACTGAATCCGATCTGATGCCGAATGGTACGACAAACAAGGTGCCGTGGGTTATCGTTTATGAGCCGATGATCCTGATGCACCTGAAAGACAAGGTCAATATGGTAGCGTTTACGGCGACCGAATACGCCATCGCGTCAGAAAACGGCTGGTACAACTGGAGAAAAGGCTCGGACGGCTCCGGTCAGAACGTCGCTATCGTTCCCGAAAGACACCTGCCGTCTTCCATTCAGCTTGAGGAATCATGGTTCGGGTATCCTGTATATCCGGTTCACGATGACTCATACCGATGGAATTACCAGGACGTCATCAAAGGCGGCGGCTGGGGGATGAGATGGCTCGGTGCGAACGTGGACAACGGTATAGATCTGTCCTGTGAGATTATCGATTATGATCCTTCTCCGGTCGTCGAAACCCGTGCGAACCACAAAATCAAGTGGTGCAACAACAAGAATTATGAGCAGACAGTCCTCTGCGAGATATACAGCGGAGACTATCTGGTTACCTCATATACGCTCACGATCCCCGGCAACTCCTATATCACCAAGGACACGGTTCTCATTTATCACGCTACAAGAACGCACAAGATGATCGCTAAAATCAACTACGCGAACAGATACAGTGAGACAAACCCGAATAACAATACCTCGACGGTAACGGTTATTCCGAGATCATCTACTACACCGGCAATTGACTACGGCTGCTATTTTTCCGGCGTCGAAACCACTGAGCCGAACAATTACGGACAGGTCACCGTTACCTGGAAGAACTACAAACAAGACGTCGGAACCGTACTCTGCGAACTCTACCGCGACGATACACTCGTGTGGTCGGGATATAAGACATTCGAGGGATACGAGGCGATCAAGGAAACCTACAGCGTTTACTATCCCGGTACTGCCGAGCGCACTCTGACCGCAAAGATCAATTATGCCCATAAGGACGAAGAAACCGATCCGAATGACAATATGCGACTGACAAAGGTAAAACCGGAAATCCCGAAGGATACGACCTATGATTTCTCGGTCGCCGGTATTACGGTAACACCTGTTTCGATCTATCAGGGCGAAACTGTGAAGGTGGAGTTCTACTCCGACAACTGGAACAAAGATCTCGAATATGACGATATCCTCGTTGAGCTGCTCGTTGACGGAGAGGTTGAAAAGACATCTCTTGAACACTATGTCGCCTACGGCAGAAACCGTCATTCATATACGATTCAGCTTGAAGATACCGGTTCTCACACGATTGCCGCCCGTATCAATTGGGAAAACAGATTCGCTGAGGATAACGCGACGAATAACTACACCTATACGACCGCGACAGTCAGACCGTATTACGAGTTTTCCGTAAGAAGCCTTGTTGTAACTCCGACCGAAGTCAACAAGAACGGAACTGTCACTCTGACATTCCATACCGACAGCTGGGATATGTACAACGAATACGAAAATATCCCTGTTCAGGTGCTCTATGACGGCAAGGTCGTCTATACCGAATATGTCGACTACGTCGCTTACGGCGGTAAAAACCACACCGTAACTTTGAACGTCGGCGATAAGGTCGGCAAACACGAGATAACCGCCCGCGTTAACTGGCAGGATCATCTGAACGAGGTCAACATCAACAACAACGAAACGGAAACGAAGGTCATCACCGTGATCGATCCCGCCGATCTCTGGATCGAGGCAATCGAGCCGAACGCTCCATACAGAGCCGGCTTGGACGTCATCACGACCTATCGCATCTACAATGACAGCTCGTCTCACGTTCTGCCTGAAGACAACAATACCGTGAGTTTTGAAGCCTACTATTATAACGGCAATACGAAAGTGACCGTTTCGACTCAGACGTGGAAACAGGCGGTTATCCCCTCGGATGACAATAACCTTGTATGGTTCAAGTGGAAAGTACCGAATATTGTCGGCAAGACGGTCTATGCGAAGGCAACGGTCAATTCCGGCAGTACCATCAGTGAAATCACCACGGATAACAACAGCGATACGCTGATCAGGACTGTCGCAAAGAGACTCGTATCGGCGACACCGGACACACAATATGAGCGTGAGAAGCCGAAGGACTACAAACCGACATCGACTCCCGCCATTCTGTCCGGAACGGCGACGTGGTCGGTTTGGAAATATGAGAACGGCGAGTTTAAAAAGGTGAACTACGGTCTGCGTATTTCCGCGATCAACCCGACGGTAACGCCTGATCAGAACAGCCCGTCCTCCGAAAAAGAAAACGGAATCTGGACAATGAAATCCGGATACGGTTTCAGTATCGCTTACAACTCTTCACTGGCAACGCTGTCCGGATATACCTTCCCCGGCTCCTCGGCATATACGAGCATTCAGACTGCATACGTGACCTTCCCCGAATTCGGCTATTCGACTACGAGCGGAAAATACAGAACGCTTGAAAAGGTCAACAGCATCTGGCAATTCTCTGAGAATTCCTATGCAGAAGGAAACGGACGTATCCACTTTACGCCTCTCTGGTTTCCGGACGGCGAGTATATCGTATCTGTTTCTGCGTCTGATTTTTGGACACCCGCAGGTATGATTACAGCCAGAGGAAACGCAAAAACGATCAATATCAGCGGATCAGCCTATGACGACTGGTCGCTGGGCAGATAAAAAAACGGAGGTTTATCTTTATGAAAAGAAAAACTAAATTCATTTTCACAGCGGTGATCTGCGTCATTATGCTGTGCGCCTTCTCAGTAAGTGCGTTCGCGGCAAGCGGCGACGTCGCCGGTGCGATCCAGAACACCTGGAACAGCGCCAAGACGCAGATCAAGCAGGTTGTAAACAACGTCGTGTTTCCGGTCATCGATCTGGTACTCGCTGTCCTTTTCTTTGCGAAGGTCGGTCTTGCCTATATGGACTACCGCAAGCACGGACAGTTTGAATTCACGGCTCCGGCTATTTTGTTCGCAACTCTTGTCTTCACGCTCTCGGCTCCTCTGTATATCTGGAGCATTATCGGAATGTAAGGAAAATCGGGTGTGTGCGGCAACGTACACACCCGAAATAAAAACGGAGGTGAAAACAATTGTTTGATTGGATAGACGACTTGATATCAAGCATCGGTGACGCCATAGCCTCTGCTTTCGCCGCGTTATGGGAAAAGATTTCAAGCGGTATATTCGACATCTTTTTCAAGTGGATATATGAAAAGGTGTTCAACGCCATAGCGGACTTCTTCACGATGATGGGCAATATGGGAACAGAACTGTTTGATCTCCCGTGGATTCAGGCGGTTCTGAAACTCTTCCAATACTTCGGCTGGGCGCTGTTCGCTGCCGGTCTGATAGTCGCTATCTTCGACACGGCAATCGAATACCAGTCGATGGAGAGGATCAACATCAAGCGCCAAGTGCTGCCGTTTCTTTACGGCTTCCTCGCCGTGAATCTGTTTACGGTCGTGCCGGTTCGCCTGTACTGCTGGTGCATCACGATTCAAGGCACGCTTATGCATGACCTCGCATCGCTCTTCGCAAGCGGTCAGACAGTCGGAAACAATATTGGAACCATTGCCGGAAGCGCGCTGACTCTTCTGTCTCCGATATCTCCCACTCTCGGAACAGGCGGCGCTATAGGGGGACTGCTCAATTTGCTTTTCCTCATTGCGCTGGGCTATTGCGTCATCAAAATATTCTTCGCCAATATCAAGCGCGGCGGTATGCTGCTTACGCAGATAGCCGTAGGATCGCTGTATATGTTCAGCATTCCGAAAGGCAATACGGACGGGTTTATCTCCTGGTGCAGACAGGTCATTGCACTTTGCGTAACCGCTTTCCTTCAGATGACGCTCCTGTATCTCGGACTGTTGACCTGGAAGGATAA
>JAEEGL013925927.1_pt1 | contig 12506 bp, 4 predicted proteins | sample 9134231 | NCBI WGS metagenome assembly JAEEGL01 (sample SAMN16246548, study PRJNA631951) | gut metagenome | biome: gut microbiome; feature: rumen; material: fiber-attached | host: Bos | place: Iran: Karaj | collected 2018-10
AGAAAATACTTCTGAGATTTTGTGAGGAATCCAAGACTCCAATAGTAGCGAATATACCACAGTATCTCAGGGCTGCAGGAGATAATCCATCCAAAGTCTCTTTTTCAAATGACTTCTTGAGCGACTTCTTGAAAATAAGCAACAGTCATATTGATTGTATCGATATAGATTCATTTGAAGATCCAGCTATAACTACAACAGACTACAAGCATATTTTTGTCATCGGCATTGAATTACACGATCGTATTCATAAATGTTGTGTTGGCACATGGTCGTTTGCTGACCTTATGGCGAGAGGGTGTAAACTACCTTTCGCTATGGCAGCCACGAATTGTGCAGTCGTGAAAGACGATGACTTGGCGAGACTCAATATCCAAAAGCCAAAGTTGGCAGCCAATTTCTGGGCAGAACGGAACTTTGATAGCACATTCTCTATTTATCAGAACTTCCAATACCAAGCATATAAGGCTCTCTTCTATTCTCATTTCTATGTAAAGCCCAAATACATTGACTGGATGTTGGAAGGACAAAGAGCAAATAATATCAGCATAACCCAAGTTAGCAGAGAAAAGAAAGAGAATGCAGAACTAAGAGTCAGCGCAACCTCGACACAGCGTAGCAAATATTGGTTGTTCCAATTTGAGATACTTAAGGAGGTTCACAATACATGTCCAGACAAACCAATTGTTTATATTGTTAGCAATCTTGACGAAATAGAAGAATTGACCAAGTATGCCACGACACAGGATTTCTATGTCCCTCTGCATGGTTCTGGTTTCCGTAAATTGGAATATATTGGTAGTCGTTCCAATGGAATGGTTATCATTAGTAAAGACCAATTTATCAATGAAATAGGTTCATACCGCACTGATAAGGCTTTCTGTTATGTATGGGATAATATGGATATCGACAGATATATGCTGATGTGGGACAAATTGCCTTTCGAGAACGATATTGAAGATGATGCAGATGATGAAAAAGACGATAAGGTATACAGGACAACTCCCAAGCAATGTATCTACGCATCATGGCCTATCTTTGAACATTATTGCTCACTGATGAAAGCCAACAGTGAAGATTCACAATTGTTCATTATCGATTCACATTTTGATGACTATTCGGATCTGGCCAAAGAATGCAATGCAAAATGGTTAAAGGTTTCATTATGGAAAAATAAAGATGAATACGAAGCGGCATTTGCTGTAGCCAAAAATCACTTCAAGGATATACATGGTGATGATATCAACATGGAAACCGCTGAATCTATGGACTTTATCCGCAAGGTATTCATCGGAGAAAATAGTAAGTGGTCAAACACTCAGTTGTCTGTATTGCCTCACATGCTTGAGCGACGTGGCGATTGCGTGGTTTCTATGCCTACAGGTGGCGGTAAGTCCGTTTTGTTTCAAGGCCCAGCCATTTATCGATCCATGTTTAGCCATAAACTCTCATTGGTAGTCACCCCGTTGCGCGCCCTGATGCAAGACCAAGTTGAGGAACTGCAAAAGAAAGGTTTCATCACGAATGTTGATTATCTGAGCGGAGACCGCATGATGCCAGAAGTAAGGCAGATATACAGTCGCATACGCTCTGGAGAATTGGCATTACTTTACGTAACTCCTGAACGATTCCGGGTGCGTTCGTTCATGAATGTGCTATATCAAAGATTGGAAGCAGACCGAGGATTGGAGTATGTCGTGTTTGATGAAGCTCACTGCGTATCTCAATGGGGACAAGATTTTCGTCCTGACTATCGGAACGCAATGAATAAGTGTGTGAAACTGCAGAAGGAAGGGAAATATGATATTATGATTGCCATGTTCTCTGCAACAGTAACTTCCCAAGTCGAGACGGATTTCAAGTCATTTATTCCCGACTTGAAGATACTTGGGGAGCAAAACAGCAATCCAGTCAGACCACACATATTTATCAATTTCAAGCAGACGAAACACGAGACGCTTGCTCGTATAGATGAAATTGTTCATTATATTGAATCACATCACATCGATTTCGACAAAAGTTGCATGCTTGTTTTCTGTAGAACACACAGAGAATGCGAAGAAGTGTCAGATGCTCTTAGTGAGGCAAGTCTGTATGCCCAACCGGATAGTGTTCTTTCGAAATGTGCTGACCGGATAGGCTATTATCATGCAGGGCTTGATGCAGAAAGACGAAATGATGTCTATGAGCAATACAAACGTAAACAAGGAGTAGATCCCATCTATATCTTATGTGCGACAAAGGCATTCGGTATGGGTATGGATATTCCCAACGTACACTATGTAGTTCACTTCAATCCACCTTCTGTGTTAGAGGATTACCTGCAGGAAGTAGGGCGAGCTGGACGTAATAAAGATATGTATATCGATGCTCTTCATGACGAGAAGATTCCTGCAATGTGCTTGGCATCTAAAGAAGATTTCAGAAAGTTAAAAGACCTTCTTATTAAGAGTCAGATGAGTTGGTCGAATCTTTCTGAGGCGAAAGAAAACATTATTAACTATATCACCAGATTCCAAACGCTGGAGGAAACTCGCAATAAGCCTGTTGTGGTGCCATACAATATTTGGGTGAAGAATGATGATCCAGAGCATTTTAATGACACGACAGCTTCGAAACTTGCATTCTATTGGCTTGAACATATTGGTGTAAAGAAGAATGGAAAGCATATTAATTATATAAGTCAAGGGTATCTAGATATGGCTGCTTTGGACATTACGATAAAAAGTAATGACAAGAACCATTGGGCACAGAATGAGTTATATGTATATTTGGCAAATAAGATAGGTAAATATGGAGTCCCTGTCCTTGTTGATATAAAAAAAGTTGGTGCAGCCATAAGAACTAAAGGGGTAAACAAACTGATGAATGAACTTCTCCATTTAGTTCAGTACGACTTAATATCGCTTAACGAAAATATGCGATGCGAATTGAGAGCCCGAAGATATGGAGAAGCACGTTATATGATTGGCCATAATAAAAACATCTTTGCTCTGCATATCGCATTTGAGGGGTTGCGGAACTTGCTTGCAGATTGCAAGATAGGGCAGGAACGTGTCATTTTGCAAGAAGAGCGTGAACAGATTTTCAAGCACTTAATGGATGATTTTGACTATAGAGATATCCTAAAAGATGGTCAAAGCGGGAAAAAGAAGGTTAAATACATGCCATGGAAAGACGAGATTCCTGTTCTTCCGAGAGGCGCAGTGTTATTATATGATACATTCAGAAAGAATATCTTTACGAGGGTCGGCTCTCAGATGTTCTCGATATTGTATTACTTACCGCATGTAACATTTAAAATTGTAAAGACTGAAGATGATGTTGAGTATCATATCACACCGAAGAGTAAGGATGTATATTCATATCTCAATACTCTTGAAAACGATTGTCTATATTGGATTAAATTTACATGCGAACAGTCCGGATCATTTAATTGGGCAGACACTATTAAGAAGAATGGTATTATTTCTAAAGGATTCGCCTATTTTGACGCGATGCTTTCCATACTAAAGCGTCTCTCATATATTGACTATACACCATTACTCAAATCTGGCGTGGAGATATATACTACAGAATTAACAGACAAGCCCATAGAAGAAGGACTTGATGAGAAGTCTCCAATGTATGAATATCGGAAAGAGTTTGATGACCAGGAGCGTGTAAAAAAAGTACGTCTGGCAGCAATGGAGATATTCTCTACTGTAGGCAAAGACAAACAAGCAGAATACATACAAAAGTATTTCCAATGTAGAAATTATGATGACTATCTGAGATTGGCAGGTGATTACATTCCCGATGACTCTGACTTGATGGCAGAGTTGACAGAGGAAGCGCTGAAGAAGGAAGAGAACAGACTTGCAAGTAACGAGCAGCAGCTTAAAATATACCACCAGCCAATCAATAAGAATGTCAATGTCTTAGCAGGACCTGGCTCCGGAAAAACGCACGTCTTGACATTGCGCTGTGCAAGGCTGATTTATCGTGAACACATTGAGCCATCTCATCTCCTCGTTCTTGCTTATAATCGCGCAGTAGTGACGGAGTTGAAAAATCGTCTTGACATCCTCTTCACGAAACTTGGCCTAAGTAAGATTGCCCACCAGTTGCATGTGTATACCTTCCACGCGCTAGCAAAAAAATGCATGGGGCAACAACTTAACAACATTCCGACAGAAAAATGGGAGTCAGAGTTCTTGAAATACCTCAACAACAACATGTCAGAGTTTAAGGTTCTCTTTCCACAAATTGAGTTTGTGTTGGTTGATGAGTTCCAGGATATCACACAGACACGTTTGGATTCACTACTGAGAATACATAAAATATTCAAAAAAGCCAAGTTCTTCACTATAGGTGATATTAACCAGAGTATTTATGGATTTGACAGGGTACCGAAGGATGTAGTTTTAACTCCTGAAGAGTATGCAGAAAAACTCAATCCTCAACCCTATTATGATCAGCTGAAGAAAGAACTCAAACCTGTTCAGTTAACGATGACTACAAATTATCGTTCCTATCAGAAGATATTGGATGCTTCTGCAAGGTTTATTCCTGAAGGATACGAACTTCCTCGCTCTGCATCGTCATTGATGGAGCATGAACCCACGTTGAAGGATTACGTTGTCTATACAGACAATGTAGAGAATCCCCAAAATGCGTGGTTCAAGGAAATTGGTGAACTGATAGCATGGGCAAAACAAGAGAATACGATTGCTACAAAATACAAAGACTGTTACAGGAAGATAGGCACTATTGCCGTGTTCTTCAGAACAAACAATGAAGTCTACCGAGGTTATTCCAAGATAAAAGCGCTCTTGCCAAAGGATGTAAGAATCAGAATTCAGGGAGCAAGTTCTTATGAGCTGTGGCGCGAACGAGAGATTTATTATTTGATTCATTATCTAAATTCTAAATCAACGGAGTCTATTGAACTCAGTTCCGATGGTACCGCATCAAAAATAAAAACATTCATTGAGCATTCAATGCAGGAAAAATCCAACTGGGATCCTTATTTGCTGGATGTGGCGTATACATTGGTATTGAACTATTTAGAGTCAATACGTTCTGACCAAGAATCCCATACCTGGGCTGACATGGCAACCTATATCAAAGATGTTGCAGGTAGAGACGATGGCGGACAGGTGTATAAGGTGTACGAACAGTATAAAGAGGAAGACCTATGCATATTAAAAGAAGATTATTTGACTATTGTTCTGACAACTATGCATAAGGTTAAGGGTCTTGAATTTGACGCAGTCGTAATTACACCGTCGTTTGCGAACTTGCCTTTGAAGCCTCATGGTAAATTTATGAAGGGGTTGGTATGTGGTATCCACAATTTAGCTGATTTAGCAGATTTGGAAGAAGAAAGAAGATTACTTTTCGTAGCCTATACGCGTGCAAAGAAATATCTCCATGTTTATCATGCAAAACGTGAAAAAGCATTAGACTGTAATCACATGTATAGCATTCAAGAAGAAATTTTGGGTTATTCAGAGAATCAACAAGGGCTTGACAAGTATAATCTTGGCTATCTTGTTAATGTCAATTTCTCACAAAATGTAACTATTGAAAAAGATGTCAAAAGAAATGATGCTGTTGAGATTCGACTTATTAATGGGAACGCTAATATTGTTTGGGATGATAATATCATAGGCCGTTTATCTGATAATAGTGCCATTAAAAGAAAAATGAGAGAAGACGGTATTAATGCACTTGGAGGTTTTTTCATAAGTGAAATATGCGTTTGGGAATATGTAGATTCCGTCAGAGTCGATGAAAAGAACAGGCAAGACGTACAGAACAGGATTCCAGGATCACGAACGACTAATTATTCTGGAGAATGGTCTGATGCTGCTAGGAATCAAGGCTATGTGTACGTCGTTAATATAGCTGGGTTTGGTAAATCATTATAATATAACATATTATGGAAGAAATAAAACAATATTTAAAGAACGACTACAATACTGCTGTAGATGCTTTTAATGAGAAAGATTACAGAGGGTTCTTTAGGAACATTCGTCCTGCAATTGAATTACTCTGTAAACTTTTGATACATGAGTTTGTTTCTGACGAAGACTTGGCAGAGGATATTATTTCTGGCAATGTTTCTATCAAAAAGGATCGAACTAGTGAACAATATATTATTGAGAATGATTTTAGGAGGATTCAAGGTAGTGCGCTTGCAGCAATCCTACCTTGGGTATATTTCTACAAACATTCCGATGTCGCTTTTTCAAGGTTAGACCAGAGAAAGAAGAGGTTAAAGAAAGGGATTGAAACTAATGCTGCTAATTTGTACCAGTGGTATAGCACTGCTAGTGAACTCGGAAGTCACACAGGTGCATCAAGTATGAATGACGAGAAACAAGCTTTAGCATGTGCAACGTTTTTTCCTGGATTTTTCGACTTCATGAAAAGTAATAATGTGTTATCACCTTCAACAATGTCATTCTTTGATGGACTTGCCATATTCAAATTTGGAAATGGAAAAGAAGAACTGGAAGAAGCCAAGAAGAAAATAAATGATGCAAACGCTGTTATTGAAGAGCAAAAGGCAGCAATCATCGCAGCTAAGAAGCTCCAACTTGAGGCAGAAAAGGAACAGATGCAGTTGGTGCAAAGAACTTCTGAAATGGAAACAAGAATTCTTGAGCAACAGCAGGAAATTGATAAACTGAAACAAGAGTTAGAAAACATGACTCCAGTTGATACTCACGAAGACGATCAAGAACCTATAGTGATAAATAAAAACGAGAATAGTCTTCTTTCTACATTAAGAGTTGAATCCGATTGGGATGTTGATGAGGAGTCTATGGATGACGACCAATTAGATCTTATCGAAAGAACTTTAGACAAATCCATGCTTGTGGCTGGTTGCGCAGGAAGTGGAAAATCTGTGATTGCGATGCATAAAGCAGAACAAATAGCCCAGCAGGGTGAAGATGTAATACTAATTGCTTACACAAAATCCCTAACTGGTTTTATGAATGTAGGAAAGCCTATTGGCCCATATCGATTCTATTATCATTATCAATGGGTACGCCAGGGGATGCCCAGTGCTGATTACATAATCGTTGACGAGATACAGGATTTTACACAAGAAGAGATTCAGGAATTCATGCATGCTGCAAAGAAAAACTACATGTTCTTTGGTGATACCGCCCAGTCGATATATAGACAATATGGCAAGCAGACTTTAACCATCGAAGAGATTTCAAAATTGACAGGTCTCAACGTCCTTATGCTATTTAATAACTATCGCCTTCCTCGACCTGTTGCAAAAATCACCCAAGACTATGTTGGAGTGAATGTTGATCCTTATAGGGAAAGAGTATATCAGAACAAGGAGAGGAGTTTACCTTATATTATATATAAGAGTAGTATTGAAGAACAGATAGAATCGATAAGTGCTATTATCAGTAATAATACCGGTAAAAGCATCGGTATACTTCTTCCTTCCAATGAACTTGCATTAAATATTAGTGAAATGTTAAAGGAGAAGAATGTCGGATGTCAGCTTAAATATTCTGCTGATGCAGCCAAAGATGCCCGTTATGTCGATACCCTTGACTTTGCGACACTGATGCCTAAGATAATGACTTATCATAGCGCAAAAGGCTTGCAATTCGACATTGTCATTCTTCCAATGTATAACGGAGCATCAGACAATGAGTCAAGGAAAGCCCTATATGTTGCTATGACGCGTACGAAACATAAGTTGTACGTATTCTATTCTACGCCAAAGCTGACATATCCACTATCAGATGTTCCAACGAGGCTATATCTTAAGGATGAGATATAATACAAAAAGAAGATGATTATGAGTCAGAACATAATTGATGTGCTAAACGGTTCCACGCAGAACGGAACCGTTCATAAGCCCAAAATGCTTGCAGAAATCAAAAATCAGTTGTACCTTTGCAGCGCATTTGAAACACAAGTGCAGGACATAGATTACTAACCAACAAAAACACAAGAGACTATGCAGAACGTACAGAACGCAGCAGAGATCCAGCAGAGAGTGATTAACCTCGTAGAGCTTTACCGTACTAAAGTTGGTAAGGAGAGCAAAATTGCGAAGGATGCCAAGGCTGAGAAGGAATATTGGGATCAGGAGAATATCAACATTGCCATGGATGCTCATGATGCAGGACTTAGTGCATTCGGATTTGATATGACGCCTGATATGCCAGAAGAATGGATAAATACATTAAAAGTTAATGAACATCTCATAGGTTATTTCTACTCTGAAGTAGCAGGAAATGACGCAGATAAGGATGTGCTTTCCCATTTCCTTTCCGATTACTATGATTCTTCCATTTTTACTCAAGAAGAAGAAGCTTTTCTTCGTTCACATTTCAAAGAAATGATGAATTATATCATATTAACTCCATGTGATGAAAGTTTGGAGTTGGTGAATCTTTTTGATCGAAAGGATATCAACCTTATTCCAAAGGAAGTGCTAGAATTAGTCACTAGTCGCATTTCAATTCCTGATGGAGCGACAATCTACAATCCTTTTACTGGATTTGCCCAATTGACGAGTTTTTATCCAGGGCATAAGTTCTTCTGCGAGGAAAGTTACGAGGTGTTCAATAGGAGATGGAATGCTTTTTGTGACGCAGCAAATCTGTCTGATAAGGTTAAGAATATCGGTTTATTGCAGGCATGGATGAAGGTAGCCCTTTATGCAAACAATATTGATGTAGAGGTTATTGAGAATGGAGAAATCCCCTCTTCCTTTGATGCAGTATTGTCATTTTTGCCACAGGTTCCTCAAATTGAGGAAAATGATGCTTTTGCAAAGATGAGCCAAATTGAAGGATTAACAGTCGCTTCTAGGATTGCATCAGCATATAATAATCTCAAAGAAGGAGGGGTTATGGGACTTCTAATTCCATGCAAACAGCTATATCCAAATGAGAATCGTTCGCTAGAATTCAAGGCATTTCTGGAATTGCTCATTAAGGAAGGTGCTTTAGCCGAGATAGTTCAGTTACCTCAGGTAATGAGTAATAATATTCATTTCGAAACTTTTTGTTTGCTAATTGCGAAGAAAGGACGCAAAGAAAACGATATTGTATTTATTGATGCTCGTTGCTGTAGTCATGTGATAGAAAACAGCAAACATTATATGTGTTCTTTTGATGTCAGCGAATTCAAAACCTTATTGGAGAATGATGGTAAGGATTCTATGGGATTTCGACATATTGTGAAGGTGTCTTCAGATAATCTGGTACAAGACATATTGGTTCCACAGGTATATACAGTCGATAGACCTTCGAATACAGATAATCCAATACCCTTATCTAATCTTTGTGTGCTCGAATCTAATCAGATTCGTGATGTACAGTTCGATTTACCAGAAGACACGCCATGGGTTACACAAAACGATCTTACCCCTTTGTATACAGGAGATTTGGACGTATCTGACGTAAGAAAAGCAGATTGTCCAAACAATCCAACCTACGTTGAGGGAAGTGAAGACTATGCCTTTGATAAGGAAGGAAAGTTCGTTGATTCTATATGGAGTCAAATGTATACAAAGAAAGGACATCGAGTCTTGGACTACAGACTTTGTACTTACCTTAGTGGTAATTGTGATGCTGTCCTTTATAATCGATCTGCAGAGTATGGGGTTCAAGTTGCTGTGGTTCGCGCGACAGGAAAACCTTATGCAGTGAGCAGTGATATCAATGTCTTCTGTATCAACGAGGGTTTTGATGCTAGCTCGTTGGCTGCGCTTTTGAGATTGCCTATAGTGTATAGACAATTGATCGCATATCAAAAATACGGGCTTGGCAATCACCTGAATGATATACTTGTTCCTACAGACAAGAGAATCCTTCTTGACGAAAAGTGGAGAATGCAAAAGGAACAGATTGTTGTCGGTGACCTTGAAGAGAGACTGTCAAACAAGGAAAAGTCTTTGAGAATGAGAAAGCATGCACTTACCCAGTCTCTTTCGTCTATTAAAGCAATGTTTTTTGCTTTAAATGCTTTCAGGAAACGTAATAATGGCCATCTTAACGATGAAGATGTTATTTCTCGTATCCAAAAAACAACAGTACAAGATGCATTTGAGTTCCTTCAAAAAGGTATTTCTGAGATGATACCTGCGTTGGAACACATTGCAGATGTAGAGTATTCTTTTGGCAAGTCAGAATCCTTTGATCCAGAGGAGTTTATGGAAACATTTATTGCTAAAGAGAAAAATGGATGGCTGAACTTCAAACCAATTGTTACGTGGAAGAAGGGAAGCAATAAGGCCAAAACTGATATTTATAGAAAAGATGGATCTATTGCCATAGCAAAAGGTAATTCATTAAATACTATCGAACTACCTAAAAGTGCTTTGGAGAAAATATTCGAAAATATTGTTTCCAATGCAAAAGCATATGCTTTTACTGATGACACTCGCAAAGACTATTTGTTGAAGTTTTCTTGGCGTGCAGAAGGAACTTCATTAATAATAGAAATTGAGAACAATGGTACACCTATACCAGAAGACAGAGATACGAAGTCTCTCTTAGAATATGGTGTGTCTACTGCTCTTCATCATGATGGCCATAATGGAATCGGCTGTAATGAGATTGATTCAATTATGCGTCGGTATAATGGCGAGATAGAGATTATCTCTACACCTAAAGAAGAATTTACTGTAAAGTATGTTTTAACGTTTAATGATTCATATCTTTTTACCTAAATAAAACATGACAGATAAAGATTTTATACAGGTGCTTTGGGTGGAAAATGACCCAGATGTAACGGTGGCTTATCCTCTTGAAGCAGAGAATTATAACTTACAATTGGTTCCATTCCCATGTTGGGATGATGCCAAAGCTGCATTGAAAAGTGATTATGACCGATGGTCTGCAATAATACTCGATGCAAATTGTGTTTATCACAGAGGGGAAGGAGACAATGTGGTTAGGTTTCTTGGACATGCATTAAACGATATATCAGCTCTTCGTACAGAAAAGGGAAGGCTAATACCTTGGTATATATTGTCTGGTGGTGCAGAAACAGACATTTCTGATTCTATTCTAGAAGAAAGAATGGAGTGGGATGCTAATTGGACAAAGGAGTCTAAAAAAACTTTCTATTCCAAAAATACAGACAGAGAGCATTTATATAAGCGAATCGTTGATCATCATATGATTTCTCACAAACTTCAAATACAAAAGGATTATAAGAATATTTTTAATGCTATTGAGGAATGTAATATAGGGGGTAACGTTTCAGAAATATTAATTGATTTGCTTACCCCAATACATTATCCAAATGATATTGAAGATAAAGACTATAATGATAAATTTAAAAAGGTACGAGTTGTCCTTGAATACATGTTTCAATCTATGATTGAATATGGGATGCTGCCAAGATATGGAGATGAAATTAATCTAAGCTGGTCAAGCCATATTCTCGCAGGAAATAATGCAAAAGATCGCGCAGGTAACGAATTGTATAAAAGCAAGAAACGTATTCTTCCTGTCATTTTGTGTGGCATTTTGAAGACAATGGTTAATATTCTGTCTTCTGATGTTCATTCTAAAAGTCAGAATGAGGATAAGCCTAATATGCCAGAATATCTCCAATCTGTGAATAACTCAACGATGTTACTAAAGAGTTTTGTCTTTCAACTCTGTGATATATTATTATGGTATAGATCTTATCTTCAAATTCATCGCGACAAGGATGAAAACATGAAATTATGGATTAAGGTGGAAATGGAGGAAGATGATAGAAATAATGATATTGTTGATGAAAAAATGATCGGCATCGTAGAACGTGATAAAGGTTTTTATCATATAAATAAAATGTATTGTTTAAATCCTAAAACTATTCAGCAGAATAATTGGTTGGGAAAGAAAATAAGAATACTTCGGTTTGACAAAAATACAAATGATAAAACAAAAGACCTTTTCCCGTTCTTTGCCGTGTCAATTCAACTTGAAGAGCCAGAAAACGGTTCCAAGTAGAACGGAACCGTTCACAAGATTGTTTTTCTTGCAAGGTTGTGAAAATCGCCTTAATTTTGCAGCGTCAATCTCTGAAACCACTCCAGAGTTGACGCTGCAAAATGTTAGTGGTGGGAACTAAAACTAGACGACTACTATGATGAACACAGCACTCCAAGCCATCGCAACCAAGGCTCTGCCGGCACTCTCTGGCGAACAAGTGACTTACAACGCAGCGAAGAACGTATTTCTGTCACAGGGATACACTAGTGCTGCAGGTAACATGTACTATAAGGCGATTCGCCTATCGAACAGACTGGTGGTTTACTACGACCTTGGACAGGGATACGCGCATACCTTCCTGAATGGTATCAAACTGTTCTGCTTCGACGGGCAAAAGGCAAGCCTCATTGCGCAAAAGTACTGGGGTGGCTATGACTACCGCATCTTCAACGAGCAGTTTGCCAAGGATCAGAGCATCCTGATGCTGAGCAGCTTCTTGTCAGGGCAACTTAAGGCTCAAGGTGCTCAGGTAAGCAACCA
>JAEEGL013995125.1_pt1 | contig 12506 bp, 9 predicted proteins | sample 9134231 | NCBI WGS metagenome assembly JAEEGL01 (sample SAMN16246548, study PRJNA631951) | gut metagenome | biome: gut microbiome; feature: rumen; material: fiber-attached | host: Bos | place: Iran: Karaj | collected 2018-10
CGGTTCCAGCGTGACCATCGTCCAGTACATCATCATGCTGGTGGTGGCCGCCGCGGGCTTCGCGAGCAACTTCCAGAAGAAGACGGCCGCCGGCGGAACCAGGGTCAGGTTGCACTGGAGCATGTTCACGGCGTACTTCTGGAAGGGGAAGATGGCCGAGTAGTACAGGACGCAGAGCAGGGCGACGATCCAGAAACCGCCGTCGGAAAGGATGCGGCCGATGTCGCTGACCTTGAACGGGTCGTCCTTCTCCTCGGCCTCGCCGGTCTGCGCGTCGAGCTTCTTGTCCATGAAGAAATAGACGATGGTCATGATCAGGGCGATGCACAGGAGCACCACGCCGAACGCGACGGAGCGGGAGACGTCCACCTTGCCGCCGAGACGGGCGAAGAAGGGCGAGAAGATCATGCAGGTCGCGACGCCGAGGCGCGCCAGGGCCATTTCGGAGCCCATGGCGAGGGCCATCTCACGTCCCTTGAACCACTTGACGATTCCGCGGCTGACCGTGATGCCGGCCATTTCGCAGCCGCAGCCGAAGATCATGAAGCCGCAGGCGGCCACCTTGGCGGACGCGGGCATGCCCCGGTAGAAGGGGGATACCCCGAGTTCGTCGAAGAGGGGGATGTAGTTGAGGTTGTTCGTGAACCAGGTCTCGAGGCCGCTGCCCATGAAGGCCTCGCTGACGGCGAACCACTTGATGACGGCGCCGACCAGCATGACCGCGGCCGAAAGGACGGCGGTGAAGCGGACCCCCATCTTGTCGAGGATGATCCCCGCGAAGATGAGGAAGAACACGAAGACGTTGAGGAACACCTCGGACCCCTGCATGGTGCCGAAGGCGGTGGAATCCCAGCCCCGGGTCTCCTGCATCAGGTCCTTGATCGGGGAGAGGATGTCCATGAAAATATAGCAACAGAACATTGCGAGGGCCAGCAGCAGGAGGGCGGTCCAGCGCATCGCTGCGGAATCCCGCAGGGTTTTCTTGATGGTTTCAGCCATGATGGAAAGGATTAGGGATTAGAAAGGGAGATCGTCTTCGGGGCCTTGACCGGCATCCGGGGCTGCGGGCGGAACGGGAGCGGCGGGGCCGTACGCGGGCTGCTGGTAGGCTTGCTGGGGTGCCGGACGGGCAGGGGCCTGCTGGTAGCCGCCCTGCGGGTAACCGCCTTGCTGGTAGCCACCCTGCTGCGGGGCGCCTTCCTGGTCCGGCCTGCGGCCGAGGAGCTGGATGGTGTCGGCGACGATTTCGGTGGTGTAGCGCTTGCCTCCGGTCTGGTCGGTCCAGCTGCGGGTGCGGAGCTTGCCCTCCACGTAGATCTGGCTGCCCTTCCGGACGAATTTTTCGACGACGTCGGCCTGGCTGCGCCATACGACGATGTTGTGCCATTCGGTGTTTTCGCGCTGCTCGCCGTTGCGGTCGCGGTAGCGTTCCGAGGTGGCGAGGCGGATGGTGGCGACTTTCGCGTTGCCGCCGGGATTCTGGGGATTGGATTCAAGGTAACGTACTTCGGGGTCTTGTCCAACGTTACCGATCAGCATGACTTTGTTGAGTGCCATATTCTAAAGGTTTATCAAATTCTTTGCAAGGTACGCATTTCCGTTGGAAATCCGTACGGGGAGGGGCCGAAAAATCATTCGACTTCGTGGTGGATTTCCTCCCAGGAGGCGATGCCGATGACGGACAGGTACGGGGCGAAGACCTTTTCCTCGTTGCTGGTGCCGGCCGCCCAATAGACGTTCCAGACCGGCTTGACCGCGCCATTGTCCGGACTCTCCGGGAATTTCCGCAGGCCGATCCGGAGTCCGCCCTCCGCCTTGTTGTCCCGCCAGTTGTGCCACTGGACGGCGTCGATGCCGGGCAGGCGGGAGACCTTTTTCCACATCCAGCAGGCACCGGCGGCCTGGAGGGCAAGGTCGGCATCGCTGTAGGACGGGGAGTTGGTCCCGTTTTCGGAGAGGAAGACGATGCGCTTGCGCCCGTCCGCGGCCTTGTTCTCCGCCCGGAGCGCCCAGTCGCTGAGGACCTCCAGGTTCTTGAACGTGATGTAGGACGTGTTCCTGCCGTAGGTGGACTGGGTGTCGTTTTTCCAGAAGGCGGGTTGGGACAGGCTCTGCGGATAGGGATGGGCCGCGACGCCCCACCGGAAGTCGCCCTCGGCCGCGGAACAGGCCTTCAGGTCCTCCAGGAGGTCTTTCGGGGCGAACTGGCCGTCGGCCTTCGTCCAGCAGTGGGTGAGTGAGATCAGGGAGGCGGCATGCGCGTCGTACTTCCGGGCGATCAGGTTCGCCATCCGCATCGACTTGACGTAGGCGTCCATGTAGAGGAGTTCCGGCTGGTCGCCCATGTTGGTCCATTCTTTCTGGAAGTCGATCTCGTTGTGGAGGATCCAGTGGTGGATGCGGCCGTAAACGACGCTGCTGTACCGGGACGCGAGCCAGTCGAGGACGGCGGCGTACAGGTTGACGCTCTCGGCCGTGGTCATGTTCGGCATCGAATAAGGCCCGCCGGTGGCCTCCGGATGGGTCAGGATCCGCCCGGTCGGCGTGTCGGTGTTCCGCTGGGCGAGGAGGATGGCGGACACGACGATGTTGCGGCGGGAACAGGCCAGCATGACATTGTCCAGCGAGGACTGCTCGGAAGTGGAGATATAGTAGGTCTTGCCTCCGTACACATGTTCCTGGGTGAATTGCCCCGTTCTGACGGGACTGATGACGGCGTTGAGGACCACGTTGACCGTCACGCTCGTGATGCCGAGCGCGTCCAGGTCGGCGATCTGGGTGGATTCGCCGAAGAAGCCGCCGAGGCCCTTCTTGGACTTCAGGGTGGCCTCCGGCAGGCTCGAAACACCGGTGATTTTGTCGGCATAGCGGGCGTGCGAATCGATCCCGTCGCCCTTGACCACGACCCAGCGGGAGAGGAGCCGGTCATAGGTGAAGCCGTCATAGGCGGCCCGGCGGGGGAGCGTAACGGTGAAGCTGCGTCCGGTCAGCGGTGTCTTGCGGGAGAAGGTCCCGGCTTCCGTGAACGGGTCATAGGGAGTCACTTCCGCCAGGAAATAGCCGTCGGTGCCGGCGGCCGTCCCCGTGACCGTGACCTCCGTGGCGCTCACGGTCACGTCCGTAACGGCGGAGGGGTAATGCTTGCCGAGATAATCCCGGATGCGGAGGGCCTGCGCTTCCTTGCTCCTGTCGTTCTCGAGCTTTTCGTTGCGGGCCCGCTCTTCCTCCTCGGTCATGGGGCGGATCTGGATATTCCTGATTCTCAGCGTGTTGTTGGCAGTGTGCCCGAAATCGAGCCGGAGGAACTGGTTGGCGGAGCCCCAGTTGAACTTCAGCATGTCCGCCTCGATGAGGCAGGCAAAGGGCTTGAAAGCCGTGGTCTTGGCCATGGCGCCGTAGTGCCCGGAGCGGGCTTCCGACAGCGGCGGGAAGTAGAGCTGGAAATCATCGACGTCCCTGGCGGAGGTGTATTCGAAAGACAGGACGACACAGTCGTCCGGCAGGTCGGCGGCCAGCCGCTCCGAGAAGACGTACGGGTCGTCGGATGTCGTCGTAACCGTATAGGTGTCAGAACTTTCGTCGTAGGTGTAGTCCATGTTGGCGATGTTCGCCTTCGTCAGGACGATGCGCACCGGGTCCGACTTGACCACGGGCACCGGCGGCTCCTCGGGTTTCTCGTCGGGCTTTTCACCGGGTTGCTCTGCCGGCGTCGGCTGGTCCGGCGTCCTGCAGCCGTCCAGCGTCCCCATCGGGAGGAGCAGGCCGACCAGCAGGCATCTCAGCAGTTTTTTCATAGGGCGTTCATGATTTTTTCCTTGTCCGGCTCCACCCCGGTGAACAGGGCATAACCCGTGACGGCCTGGTACAGCAGCCATCTGCGGCCCGGCACATAGCGGCCTCCGGCGCGCTCCAACCGTTCCAGCAGGGCGCCCGGAAAGGCGGGATTCTTGTAATTCGCCTCCAGCACCACCTTCCCGGGGCAACCTTCCGCCGGGGCGAAATCGGCCTCCTGCAGGTCCAGGAGGGCATCTGTCGGCTGCGGAATGGTATAGATGATGACATCCGCCGCCCGTACGGCGGTCCTGAGGTCGTCTTCCACCGATCCGCCAAAGACCTCGGCGAGCACTTCCGCCCGGTTCCGCGTGCGGTTCTGCAGTACCAGCTGCATTCCGGCATCCACCGCGGCCGCTGCGGCGGCCCGCCCGGCCCCGCCGCATCCGACGACCAGGGCCGTCCGTGCGGCGTCGGTCCCGGCCTCCGCCAGGGCAAGCCGGACGCCTTCATAATCGGTGTTATACGCTTCGACACCGTGGGGCGTTTTGACGGCGAGGTTCACCGCGCCGATGCGCCGCGCCGCCGGCGCGACCCGGTCGGCCGCACGGAAAGCGTCTTCCTTGAAGGGCGCCGTGATGTTGATGCCCTTGTATTCCCTGAGGAACCGCGCCCAGGACGCGTCGAAATCCGCGCCCTCGATGAGTTCGTACGGCCATCTGCCGCCATACGCGGCGGTAAACAGCCGGGGACTCATCGACCCGGCGACCGGATTTCCTATGATTCCGAACTTGTCCATGGCGGGAAAGGCAATCTACAGCGCATTCAGTTCTTCCTCGGACAGGCCGGTGTACGCCCGTACCTGCTCCGGCAACATGCCGGAAGAGAGCATCTTCCCCGCTATCTTCCGGATGCCTTCACCATAGCCTTCACCATAGCCCTGCTCCTTTCCTTCTTCGTAGCCTTGCTTGCGGGCAAACTCCCGCTGTTCGATGATGTCGATTTTCGTTGTCATGGTCTTGTCGTATTCCCTTCTTGTTTTCTGTGTCATGCCGGCCAGTTCGGCCGCCTTGTAAAGCATTCGCTGGAACTCGTCGGAAAACCCTTTCGGCCGTCTGTCCAGCAGGTGCATGTATTTCAAGGAATAGGCCAATTGTTCGACCGGGGTCGTACATTGTTCCCATTCTCCCTGTCCGGGTCCCAGCCGTCCCAGCTCCAGATAGACGAAGTGGAGTGCCTCCGTCATCAGTTCCCCGTTCCCGTCATTGCGGATGGCGTAACGGCTGACCAGACCGTCTTCCAGGGCTTCGCCGCTTTTATGCGGGAGCTGGAAGTTCAGGATGCTCAGCACATAGACCGGATGGAGCGCGTAATCCATTTTGCATTTCGGATGCTCCGGATCCTGCTCCACGGCACGGATTCTGGCATCCATCTGGGCCCGGATGGGGTAGGTTGCATAAAAGAGCATGCGTTCGCGGTACGTCTCCTGTTCGGCAAACTGCATCTCCACGATGAACTGTTCTCCAGTTCCGGATGTGCAGAACAAGTCAAATGTAGTGTTTTTGTCAGAAAAAACAAAACCATGGTTTTCTTTATCGAGCCGTTGAAGCGTCCTGATTTGTTTTCCGGGGAGGAGCAATTCAATGATTTTGATCAGCAGCGGGTCATTTCCGGGTGCGCCCATGACGATCTTGAAGGTTTCATCGAACAGGATGTTCGCAAATCTTGTCTTGGATTCCATTTGGTCAGAAAAGAGTCGGATTCCCGGCGGCGCGGGCCCGGGGAACGTCGCCAGGTCTTGTAATACAAAAGGACCGGGTCCTCTGCAAAGGTCCGGACCCGGTCTGGAATAAAGAGCATTTCGTAAAAAACAAATGTCGGATTTTTCCGTTTTTTGCGACATTTAGCGGTTTTTGCGGTTTTTGAAGGGAATAGGGAAAGAAGCGGAAAATGTTTTCGACGATAAAATGATAAAAAAAGAGGGCGGAAACAGGCCACCGGCCCGTCCGCCCTCCCGTGAGTCCGGAAATATTAGACTTCCGCGCGCGCCATGGCGTCCTTGTAGTACTTCTGGTCGATGAAGACGTCTTCCCGGTACGGGTTGATGTGACGCTTCTTCGCGATGCAGATGATCCAGCCGAGGGCGACGGCATTGGTGATGAGGGCGAGCGCGCTGATAATCACCATCATGGTCGGATTGGCTGCCACGAGGGCGGGATCCACCGTAGTCCCGACGATCCCGTCAACGGCTGCCTGGCCGCCGGCGGCATAGAGCTTCTCGATGGTCGCGACGCCTTCCGGATAGAGGACGGGAAGCGTGGCCCAGGAGAACCACTGCTGACCGTTCTTGAAGGTCTCCTGGAACAGGGGGAACACCTGGGCGAACATGCACCAGATCGCGAGGGTGTTGGCACGGTTCTGGATCCAGCCGCCGCGGTTCCAGCAGAGGGCTGCGATGGTCGGGGCGAGGAGCAGCGCGATACCGCAGTACCAGCTGTGGGTCGGGAGGCAGTTGTAGGTGTAGGCGAAGTTCCAGATATCATAGACCAGGATATAGACCCAGGTCATGTCGGCCCAGATCATGTCCTTCCTGTCCTTGGAGGGATAGACCTTCCACCAGGCGGTCATGCAGAAGATGTTGAGCAGGCCGGCGACGCCGTTCATGACATTGTGCCAGCCGCCGTACTGCCAGACGCCTTCGGAGGTCAGCCACCACTTGTTCCAGCCCATGACGGCCGACTCGAAGTCGGAGACGCAGGCGATGAGGATGTTGATGGCCACGATGACGAAGGGGAAGGGCTTGAACCACTGCTTGGCACCGACGCCCCATTCGTACTTGATCATCATGAAACCGATGCACCCCGCCGTGGCGGCATAGAGCTTGGCATAATGGAACCAGCCCTGCATGTAAACATGGGTCTGGTTCTCCAGGGCCCAGGCCGCTCCCGTGCGGACGCCGATGGCGATGGCAAGGAAGTAGATGGTCAGCGCCAGCGGAATGACGAAGAAGGTGATGATGCCGCCAGCCTTGGTCCGGCGGGCGAATTCATTGAAAAGGATGAGGCCGATGAGGACGACAAGAAGCATCCCCCACTGGGCCAGGGCGTGTTCGCCGTAAACTTGGAAAAACATACAGTGTTAATAATTAGGTGATTATTAAAGGAATAGTCAAAAATCCATTGAAATGCGGTTCGCTTCATAGGACTTGCCTTGGGTGTCGGTAAGACCAATCCTGAATGAGAAAGCCCCCTTGCCGGACGGCCTTTTCAACAATCGCAATTTGGCAAGGAGACAGGAATGCCGGAGCGAGGGCCCCAGCAGGACCATGTCATCGGAAGAGAGCTCTGACACTTTTTTATAAACCGGGGACCAGCGAGGGTCCTTACGGGAAAGGAACCAGTCGCTGAAATCCTCTTTCTGTGTCGTCCAATCATAGGTGTCCTTTTGCCCGCTGCGTATGAACGGGTAGCAGGAAACGGAATAGAATGCAATCACATCGCCCAAATCGCTCCCGGCCGGGTGACCTTCGTCAAAATCCCTGTCGCAGGAAACAGAGACGGCTGTGAAGTCCTGTGCAATGGTGAAAATATTATCGTCAGACGGAACAGAATAGGTGTATTCCTCACACACATCCTGATGGAGCAGGTTGAGTGCCTGAGCTTTCTGCGTGGGAAGCGGGTCCCCCGCTTGACTCCATAGGAGGATGTTCCACTGGTCACGGACCTGGGCGGTAATCTTTTCAATGGGATAATACGCCTGTACAAACGATGTTGCCATCCGGGTTTCCGTGGGCGGAACCTCCGGTGAAACGCAACCCGAAAGGAAGACGGCGCAAATGAGGCAAATCGTTTTAAAAAGAGGGGGAAAAATAGTCATAATATGCAGACTCTAGAGAAAAGGGAACCGCTGTCATCACTCGTCCTCGGGCGGGAAAAAGGTGATTGCTGAATTTGTAAACTTGTAGTCATATCCATAACTGGAATAAGAAGAAGACGTTTGATGATCTCCGATGGATGTATCTTCGTGAATAAATTTAGATTCAAACTGTAATATGTGACAAGGGCCAATTGTCATGGTTCAGATGAGTTCCGACCGCTCCCGCATGTCCTTGAGGCGGAGCTGGAGGGTGGAACTGCCACGGTAGAAATTCTCGACGACGCTGTAGCAGACGTCGACGGGGTTGCCGGCCTTGATGTAGTCGTAGAACTCGGACATGTTGAAGCCGATGGCCGCGATCTGGTGGTAGGGCTGGGACTCCTGCATGAGGTCCAGCTTCATGTGGACGCCGCCCGCGCCGACCTTGCGGCCGTTGCCGGCGTCATAGACGTCTTCGGTCAGGAAGACGGGGTTGGCGTTGCCGGGCCCGAAGGGCTGGAACTGCTTGAGGATGCGGAAGAACTTCGGGGTGATCTGGGAGAAGTCGAGGCGGGAGTCCATTTCCACGACGGGGATGAGCTGCTCGGGGATGATCTTCCCGCTGACGAAGCGGTTCATCCGGCTGCTGAACTCCTGGAGGTGCTCCTCCCTGAGGGTCAGGCCCGCCGCATAGACGTGGCCGCCGAAATTCTCGAGCAGGTCGGCGCAGTGCTCGATGGCCGTGTACAGGTCGAAGCCCTGGACGCTCCGGGCCGAGCCGGTGACGAAGCCGTTGGACTTGGTCAGGACCACGGTCGGCTTGTAGAAGGCCTCCACGAGCCGGGAGGCGACGATCCCGACGACGCCCTTGTTCCAGGTGGGGTTATAGACGATCGTCACGTTCTCCGAAGCCAGCGCCTTGCCGCTCTGGACCATCTCCAGCGCCTCCTGGGTGATCTCGCGGTCGATGTTCTTGCGCTCGTTGTTGTTGTCGTTGATCTTCTCGCCGATGGCCACGGCCTCATGGTCCTCGGTCGCCGTCAGGAGTTCGACGGCGAGCCGGCCCGTCTCCATCCGCCCCGCGGCGTTGATGCGGGGACCGATCTTGAAGACGATGTCGTCGATGGAGACATGGCCCGGATCGAGTTTCGCGAGGGTAATCAGGGCCAGCAGGCCCTTCCGCGGGTTCTCATTGAGCCGCTTGAGGCCGAAATAGGCGAGGATGCGGTTCTCGCCGACCATGGTCACGAGGTCCGACGCGATGCTCACGACCAGCAGGTCGAGCAGCGGTTCGAGGGATTCGAAGGGGACGTTGTAGCGTTCGGAATAGCCCTGGACGAGCTTGAAGCCGACGCCGCAGCCGCAGAGGTCGTCGAAGGGATAATGGCAGTCTTCCCGCTTCGGGTCGAGGACGGCGACCGCCTGCGGCAGGCCTTCCTCCGGAAGGTGATGGTCGCAGATGATGACGTCGATGCCCTTGGTGCGGGCGTATTCGACCTTCTCGATGGCCTTGATGCCGCAGTCGAGGGTGATCAGGAGGGTGAAGCCGTTGTCGGCCGCCCAGTCGATGCCCTTGTACGACACGCCGTACCCTTCGTCATAGCGGTCCGGGATATAGAAATCGGCCGTCGGGGTGAAGCGGTGGATGAAGGACCAGACCAGCGCGACGGCCGTCGTCCCGTCCACGTCGTAATCGCCGTAAACGAGGATCTTTTCGCCGCCGGTGATGGCCGCATGGAGCCGTTCGACCGCCTTGTCCATGTCCTTCATGAGGAAGGGGTCGTGGAGATTGCCGAGGCTGGGACGGAAGAAGGAGCGGGCCTGTTCGAAGGTCTCGATCCCGCGCATGACCAGCAGGGAGGCGAGGACCCGGTCGATGCCGAGTTCCGCCGAAAGCCGCCCGACCTTTTCCGGATCGGGCGCATCCTTGAGAATCCACTTGCGCTCTGTGCCCATATTGCAACAAAGTTACGAAATCTCCCGTGAAAAACCGAATAATTGTAGGGAAATGATTAAATTTGCGGCTCAACGCAAAGAAAAGAGATTATGGCATACGTGAATGAGCGCAATGAGCAGGAGCTCGGACGGCGGGAATCCCTCGCCCGGCTCAGGGAACTCGGTATCAACCCCTATCCGGCACCGCTCTACCCGGTCAATACGACGACGGCGGAGATCGCCGCGGGCTTCGATCCCGAAAAGGGCAACTTCCAGGATGTCTGCATCGCCGGCCGCATCATGTCCCGGCGCATCATGGGCGCCGCCTCCTTCATGGAGCTGCAGGACCATGCCGGCCGCATCCAGGTCTATGTCAAGCGGGACGAGATCTGCCCCGGCGAGGACAAGACGATGTACAACACCGTCTTCAAGAAGCTCCTGGACATCGGCGACATCATCGGCATCAAGGGTTTCGCCTTCTTCACCCAGACCGGACAGCTCTCCGTCCATGCGAAGGAACTGACCGTCCTGTCGAAGTCCCTGCGTGTCCTCCCGATCGTCAAGACCGACGCCGACGGCACCGTCCACGACGGCTTCGCCGATCCGGAACTCCGTTACCGCCAGCGCTATGTGGACCTGGTGGTCAACCCCCAGGTCAAGGAGACCTTCGTCAAGCGCGCACAGATCATCGCGACGATGCGGGAGGCCTTCAACGAGGCCGGCTGCCTCGAGGTGGAAACGCCGATCCTCCAGCCGATTCCGGGCGGCGCGACGGCCCGCCCGTTCATCACGCACCACAACGCGCTGGACGTGGACATGTACATGCGTATCGCCAACGAGCTCTACCTCAAGCGCCTCATCGTCGGCGGCTTCCAGGGTGTCTATGAGTTCGCCAAGAACTTCCGCAACGAGGGCATGGACAAGACCCACAATCCGGAATTCACCTGCGTGGAGATGTACATCGCCTACAAGGACTACATCTGGATGATGGACTTCACCGAGAAGATGCTCCACCGCGTCTGCCAGGCCGTCAACGGCACCGACGAGGTCATGATCGGCGGCAACCTCATCTCCTTCAAGGCCCCCTTCCGCCGCCTCCGCATCCTCGACGCCATCAAGGAGTTCGCGGGCGTGGACGTGGCCGGCATGGACGAGGCGCAGCTGCGCGAGACCTGCAAGCGGTTGAACGTGGAGGTGGATCCGACCATGGGCGTGGGCAAGCTCATCGACGCCATCTTCGGCGACTATGTCGAGCACAACCTCATCCAGCCGACCTTCATCATCGACTATCCGGTCGAGATGTCCCCGCTGACCAAGCGCTGCCGCTACGACGACACGCTCACCGAGCGCTTCGAACTCTTCGTCAACGGGAAGGAACTGGCCAACGCCTACTCCGAGCTCAACGACCCCATCGACCAGCTCGAGCGCTTCGAGGAGCAGGCCGCCCTCAAGTCCAAGGGCGACGACGAGGCGATGTACATCGACTACGACTTCGTCCGGGCCCTCGAGTACGGCATGCCTCCCACCTCGGGCATCGGAATCGGCATCGACCGCCTGACCATGTTCATGACGGGCGCCGAAACCATCCAGGACGTCCTCTTCTTCCCGACGATGCGTCCCGAAAAATTCTAGATGCGGACGGAAACGGTCACATCGGCCCAGAATCCGAAAATCAGGAATCTGCTCCTGCTGCAGGAAAAATCCAAGGCGCGGCGGGAGCAGGGTCTTTTCGTCGTGGAAGGCCGACGCGAACTGGAGCACTGCCTGGAGGCGGGCTTCCACGTACGGACCGTCTTCCATTGCCCGGAGCTCGCCGGCTCCCTTCCGGAGGGGATATGCCTTCCGGAGGCTGAAAAGAGGGTCGATGCCTCCGGAAGGCATATCCCCTCCGGAACCCATGTGATCGAAATCCCCGAAACGCTGTATCGGAAGGTCGCGTATCGGGAAAGTACGGAAGGGATTATCGCCGAGGTGGAAACCCGGACACTCCGCCTGGAGGACCTGGAGCTGTCCGAGCATCCGCTCATCGTGGTCCTGGAGTCCGTGGAGAAGCCGGGGAACCTGGGCGCGGTGCTCCGAAGCGCCGATGCCGCCCGGGCCGATGCGGTCATTGTCTGCGATCCCCTCACGGACCTGTGGAACCCGAACCTCATCCGCGCCAGCCTCGGAGGAATCTTCACGGTGCCCACGGTATGCGCGGGCTCCGCGGAGACCATCGACTGGCTCCACGCCCACGGCATCCGGATCCTGACCGCCCAGCTCCAGGATTCCTCCTGGTACTATGATACGGAAATGACCGGCGGAACGGCCCTCGTGATGGGTACCGAATCCACCGGTCTGACTCAAATCTGGCGCGACGCCGCAGATGCGCACATCCGCATCCCCATGCTCGGCCGCCTGGACAGCCTCAATGTCTCCGTCTCCACTGCCATCCTCATCTTCGAGGCCGTCCGGCAGCGGAATTCCTGACGGAATCACTTAGCCGAGCCGTCCTTCACCCGCTGCAGGAAATATTTCACCCGCCAGGCGTAATTGGCGGGATCCTTGGCGTAGGAATTCGCATGGACGGCGCCCGGGACGATGTACAGTTCCTTGTACCCGTGCACCTTGGCCGCGTAGTTCTTGTACACATGGTCCACCGGGACGAAGTCGTCGGCATCGCCGTGGATGAAGAGCATCGGACGGTCGCACTTGGCGAGCTGTTCCACGGAAGAAGCCTCCTTGAAGCCCCAACCGTAGCGCCTGCGCGTAACGATGCTGGCACTGTTCAGGATCGGGAACGGCGGCAGATGGAAACTGTCCTTCAGGTTGTGGGCGAACTGGTCCCAGGCGGAGGAGTAGCCGCAGTCCTCGACAAAGGCGCGGATGTAGGGAGGGAGGTCGTCGCCGCTCATCATCATCGCGGTGGCGGCGCCCATGGACACGCCGTGCACCACGGTGAAGTC
>JAEEGL015482433.1_pt1 | contig 12506 bp, 8 predicted proteins | sample 9134231 | NCBI WGS metagenome assembly JAEEGL01 (sample SAMN16246548, study PRJNA631951) | gut metagenome | biome: gut microbiome; feature: rumen; material: fiber-attached | host: Bos | place: Iran: Karaj | collected 2018-10
AAACCACTTTGTAAGGCTTTAATCAATTGACCTACTACTATAATAGCTGGATAACATGCATCATTATTAACATATTTTAAACCTGTTTCAACAGTTTCATCATTTGTTTCTTTTAAGTAAACGGCATTATAACCTTCAGATCTAAATATAGATTCAAATAAAGGCATATGGAAAGAACTCATATCTGGGAATAATAAAGTATGTTTTCTTTCAGATTCTTTAAACATATTCTTTTCATATGAATATGTTTCATATGCTTTACTATTAGTACGTTTATTCATACTAGCTATTAAAGAACGTATTCTTATTTTAGCAGCACCTAAATTATTTATTTCATCTATTTTAATAGTAGTATATAATTTATTATTCTTTCTTAGTATTTCATCGGCTTGATCAGTTACAATAGCGTCTAAACCACAACCAAAAGAATTTAAATTAACTAATTCAAGATTATCATATTGAGATACTACATCACAGGCATTATATACTCTTGAGTGATATGCCCATTGATCTACTACTCTTAATTTAGATTTAATTTTACTTAAATGACATATTGAATCTTCCGTTAATACAGCTAAACCTAAAGAGTTTATCATAGTATCTATGCCATGATTTACTTCTTTATCTAAATGATATGGTCTACCTGCTAAGACAATAGCTTTTTCATTATGTTCATTAATATATTTTAAGAATTCTTCACCTTTATCTCTAACATCTTGTTTAAAATGTTCTTGTTCTAAGAATCCTCTATGAATAGCTTTTTCTAATTCTTTCTTAGTGAATTTATATTTCTTAAATTCTGGAACTTCTAATAAACTCTTTAATAAAGCCTTTTCTTCCATTGGTAAGAATGGATTAATAAATGTAATATTTTTCTTTTCTAAATCTTCAACATTTAATCTAATAGCTTCTGAGTATGATTGTACTATTGGACAATTAAAGTGATTATCGGCATTTTTAAATTCTTGATTTTCTAACATTAAACATGGATAGAATATTGTTTTAACACCTTTTTCAATTAAGTTAATTATATGTCCATGAGCTAGTTTAGCTGGATAGCATACTGATTCACTAGGCATTGATTCAATACCACTTTCATATATACGTCTATTAGAATGATCAGATAATACTACTTTAAATCCTAATTCAGTAAATATAGTAAACCATAATGGATAATCTTCATACATATTAAGTACTCTTGGTATACCTATTTCTCCTCTAGGTGCATGATCTAATGGTTCATATTCAAATAATCTATCATATTTCCAAGAATACATATTAGGTAATGTAGAGAATGAACCATTGTTTCCACTACCTCTTTCACATCTATTACCTGATATAAATGTTTTATTATTAAATCTGTTTATAGTTAATGCACAATGATTTAAACATCCTTGGCATCTAGTATGTGTTGTTTTAACTTCTAACGATAATATTTCATCTTTATTCAATATAGATGAATAAATATCTTTATCATCATAATTTTTATATGTATTTAATGAAAGTAATGCTACACCATAAGCTCCCATTAAACCTGCTATATCTGGTCTTACTACCTTTTTACCTGTAATATTTTCGAAGGCTTTTAATACAGCATCATTCATGAATGTTCCACCTTGAACTACTATTTTATCTCCTAATGAAGATATATCTCTTATCTTCATTACTTTAGTAATAGCATTTCTTATTACAGAATAAGATAAACCAGCAAAGATATCACCTAATGGTCTACCTTCTTTTTGTGTTTGTTTAATTTTTGAGTTCATAAATACAGTACATCTAGAACCTAAGTCTATTGGAGCTTTACTCTTAATAGCTTCATTAACAAAATCATCTACACTCATATTAAGTGATTTAGCTAGTGTTTCAATAAATGATCCACAACCTGAAGAACATGCTTCATTTAACATTATGGAATCAACAGCACCATTCTTAATACGAATATACTTCATATCTTGTCCACCAATATCAATTATAGACTCTACACCAGGTAAAAAGTATGAAGCTGCTTCATAGTGTGCCATAGTTTCTATTTCGCTTATATCAAGGTTAAAAGCTGTTTTAACTAACATTTCACCATAACCTGTTGAACCAGCACATCTTATTACTGTTTTCTTAGGTAATTTATCATATAAATCTAATAACATAGATTTAACAGTATCTACTGGTGTACCTTCATTATTTTTATAATTTTCATAAACAAGAACACCATCTTCATTAATAGCTACTACTTTAGCAGTAGTACTACCAGCATCTATACCTACAAATATATCTCCTTTAGCTTTAGAAGTATCTATCTTCTTAACAGAATCTTTAGCATGTCTCCTAACAAATTTCTTATAGTCATCTTCATCTTTAAATAAGACATCTAAATCATTAGATTCTTCTTCTTTAAATACTTTTAAATCATCTAATAAATATAAAATATCATCTTTAGTATATTCTTTTCTTTTTTCTTTATCTAAAATAGCACCCATACATACGAATAATCGAGCATCTTTTGGTGTTATTATTTCACTTTCTTTTAAACCTAAAGTATCAATAAATCTATTTTTTAGACTATCTAAATAATTAAGTGGTCCACCCAAGAATATAACATTACCTTTAATAGGTTTACCACATGCTAAACCTGATATAGTTTGATTAACTACAGCTTGCATAATAGAAAGTGCTATATCTTCTTTTCTAGCACCTTCATTAATAAGTGGTTGTACATCAGTTTTAGCAAATACACCACAACGAGACGCTATTGGATATATAGTTTCTCCTTCTTTAGCTAACTCATTTAGACCTTGAGTATCAGTATTTAATAAAACAGCCATTTGATCTAGGAAGGCTCCTGTACCACCAGCACAAGAACCATTCATTCTTTGTTCAATAGTTTGATCAAAGTAAATGATTTTAGCATCTTCTCCGCCTAATTCAATAGCTACATCGGTACTTTTAGCATATTCTTGAATAGCGTTTTTACACGCAATAACCTCTTGAACAAAAGGTACTTCTAAATATTTAGCCAATGCTAAAGCACCACTACCTGTAAATACTAAAGTATAAGTAGCGTCTCCAAATTTATCTAATACTTCTTTAAATAAAGTCATTACTGTTTTCTTTGTATCACTAAAATGTCTTCTATATTCACTATACAAGACATCTTTATTTCTATTCATAACAACCATTTTTACTGTTGTTGAACCAATATCAACACCAATATCATATAAATTGTCCATGTCCTTCACCTTCATATTGCATTTCAAACTGCACATTATATTATATCATAAATATGCGTAAAAACGAGCAACACTTTAGTATAAAAATGTTTAATAATTATGTATTATTGTGATATAATTTATTTAGGGAAGGCATATTCAAATGCTACCCTAGATTGTTGGTAGCACTCTTAATGAGTGCTTTTTTAATTATCTTTTACTAATCGAATAGGATGAGTAAGATGATAATAGACAATAAAGATATGATTAACAGATCTTTTTTGCGCATATAATCACCTCCTTATTTTGGAGTAGCACTCATTATATGCCTTCACTATACATGTACACGGGAAATGCTTATTTTCCTTTTTATTTGCAATAAAAAAGACTAATTTATTAATTAGTCTTTTATTTTATATAAATTATATACATTTTCTTCCGTTATTCTAGATACTTCTTCTAATGATATTCCTTTTAAATTAGCTATAAATTTAGCTATTTCTACTATTCGCATTGGTTCATTATCTTGACCCCTAAATGGTTCAGGTGATAGATATGGACTATCTGTTTCCAGTAGTATTCTTTCCATAGGTAATTCTTTAATAACATCTTTTAAATTAGCATTCTTAAATGTTATTACACCACCTACACCAATATAATAACCCATTTTAATATATTCTCTAGCTGTTTCTAATGAACCACTAAAACAATGTATTACACCTTTAACATTATATTTCTTTAAAGATGTAATAGTATCTAGTGTAGCTTCTCGTGAATGAACTACTACTGGTAAATTTAGTTCTTCAGCTAATTTAAGTTGTTTTTCAAAAACTTCAATTTGTTTTTCTTTATTATCTTTAGTCCAATAATAATCTAAACCAATTTCTCCAATAGCAGTAATACTATCTTTAGTATTTTTTATTAACTCAATTACTTTATCAACATCTTCTTTATCTATTACTTCCGGATGTACTCCTAAATTAATATATATATTATTATATTTATGTTTTAATTCTAACATTTCTAATGAATTATTATAATCAGTAGCAGCACTCATTACTTTGGTTACTCCAGCTTCTTTAGCCCTATCTAATACTTCATCTATATTATTATAATATTCATTAAATAAATGACAGTGTGTATCAGTAAACATATATAACCCTCCTAATCAGATAACATATCAACATATAGTTTAACATCATCTTTTATTCCCATCTTTTTAGCATAATACATTAACTCTACCAAGTCTTTATCAGGCCTATTAAAGTATTCTTTAATACATATTTTAAATAATTTACTATCCATTCTCTTCTTTGATCGGATAATATCACATATACATCTTTCTAAATCATATATTTTAACTTTATTACCCATTGGTGTTCTTATAACTGATAAACCAAGTTTATAATATTTATCTTGGACATGAAAAGAATTATGTTTACGAAGATTAACACTATTATAATCTTTTAATACCGTAATATCATATTTCTTTTTAGGTTCATCTATTGGAAAACCATATAGATATAAAGCAGTCATATGAGAGTATATAGCTGTTGGTATTATTAAACTAGTAACATAAAAGTTATCTATTTCTTTATTAGAATCTATATATATACCAGGTGATAGCTTTTTTATAATATTTCTCTCTTCCATTATCTTTAAAAACATACGATGAATACCATATTTTGTTATCTCTTTTGAGGTAATATAGCCATCATTCATGTTCATAACTGACTGAATTAAATCTATATTATTATGAGTTTTTGCCCTTTTCACCGCACTTTTAACCATATAAATCATCCTTTGACTTTTATAATTAAATTATATATATTAATGGTCATATTGTCAATTATATATAATTGTTAACAACAGAATAATTATATGATATAATTATGTCGGAGAGCATTTAATAAATGCAATCTATTTTGACTGCACTCATTTAATGAGTGCTTTTTTATTAAAAAAAGTAGAATTTCTTCTACTTTTATTATTCAGAATCATCAAAGCAGTCTATAGTGACAGTTATTTTTTTCGTTTTTAGATTGATTGAATATGATTTAAACACAGCTTCCCCATCTTCCATAGCATTTTCTTCTAGACAATAATCTAATCCTTCTTCTTTATAGTTTATTGTATCTACATCTAAAACTAAATATTTCCCGCTTGAATTTTCTAATATTTGACTTCCTGTAAGTTTTTCACCTTTTTTTACTTTTACCCCCGATTTATAAGTATATTCTTTACCTGCTATTATATCATCATATGTAACTATATAATATTCTCCATTTACTATTTTTGTTGCCGTACCATTGGATAAACCTACTACTTCATAATCATCTGATATAAATTGTTGCTTGTTATTATGGTCATAAATAATCAGTTTAGACCCCATACTAGTTACAACATACTTATCTGTTGTGTCATATAAGTAATCATCTTCATCGTATTTAAAGTGAACAAAATTAGTAACATCAGTTAGATATTCAAAATTTAGATTAAATAATATGCTTTTTCCTTGGACGTCTTTACAATATGGTGTGTGATATAAATATAAATTGTCTTTTTTATTAAAATAGCTCAAATAATCAGTTGTACCGCATATATACGAATGATCATCTATATTTATATATTTATTTGTTTTTAAATCTAAGACTTTAACTATAAAATTCGCAGAGTCTGTCTTTATATTTGACATAAAACAGTATTTGCTGTCTCTTTTTGTTGGAGCAGCTTTATTACAAGAATCTCGCATTCCAACAAATAATTTAGTGCAGGAATTAGTCTTTTCATCAATATCTAAGCATCCGATCATGTCATATTCTCCATATAACTTTTTATCTTTATATGAATAATAAAGGTTATATGATAATACTGGATATTCATCAACTATGCTTACTCCATTTAATTCTTCTAATTTAACATTTAATATAGCTCCAACTAAACCTGTTCGATTATATAAAATATCAATATCATCAATTATATAATCACTACTAGATATACCAGTATCTATTAATTCTTTTTTATCTCTATTATATATTTTTATTGTTGAATCGATTAATGTAATATAGTGTGGAATAGGCTCATAACTCGTTTCGTCTGAATCAACCCATCCATATTTTTCCATTTCTTCTTCAAAATCATAATCGTATGATTTAGATACAAATACTTGTTTAATATTATTCTTGTTTTCAACAGGTATTTCTACTAAATCTCCTTTGCACTTAGAACCTTGTTTAAAGTTTTCGTCTGCTTCATGAAACAAATCATTTCCAACCAAAGTTCTATCTATAATACATACTTGATATTTATCTTTATTTTTTGATGTATCTATTATAGTGTTTGAAACATTTTTTTCAAAAAAACCAAATTCTTGTTTTGCAACATTTTGTTCTATTGGTGTAGTTTCTTCTTCTTTATTATCTTTTAGTATTATTATTAACATGATAATACCTACTATTATTAGTATTATTCCAACAACTATTAATATTAAACTTAATGAACTATCCTTATCCTTTTCTTTTTCCATATATACACATCCTCCTATTATATTATAAAACAATAATATAATATAAAAAAGAGCTATTGCTCTTTTTATTTATGTATTATAAGTGTTTTTCCATCACTTGTTCTTTCAATTATACTCTCAAAAGATTCAGTTGAAACATTAGGTATTCTTGTAATATTATCTAATCTATTAATGAATGATCCATTCATTGTATGATTATTCTTTAATATTCTTTCGTCTTCTTCTTTTAGTTTTTTAAGTGTTTGCTTATCTACTGCTGTTAGTTCTATTAAGTCTGATGGTAAAGAATATATTGCTTCGGGATGCGATAGTATTGTTTTCTTTTCATCTGGTACATGATCACTATTATAAAATTTATCATATATTAAATAATCATTTGGATAAACAAAACCTACATAGCCTTGTAATCCAAATTTGCCTTTAATCATTGCTTTATATGAACTTTGTCTAAAGAAGTTTACTTTCATTTCGTATAACTTGCGATATTTTTCTAAATTAGATGAAGCAGATCTACTACTTATAACACGTTTTATTTGCTCTTCAGTTTCTTCATCTTTAGCTCCTTTTTTAAATATTTCCCAACCTACGATTATTTCTTTTTCATCTAATGCTTTTTCATTAAATAATGGTATATATAATTTACCAATGGTTTGTTCATATTCTATATTAAAATCATCAAACCACATTCTTTGACCTCTTATGTTTATTGAGTGAGGGTATAATATACCTTCCATTGGACCTACATATTTATAATATTCATATGGTAATATTTTATATACTCTGTCATTAGTTTCTTTATATTTAAGTAAACTTTCACAAGCTAAATAGAATAAAGCATCTTTAGGTAATAACATATTACCTCCATATAGCAATTTTTCTATAGGATATTCATATAAATCATATATATGTTCCTTGTTAGCTTGTAATTCATTAGCTATATCTAATAAATTAGAATCTAATATACTTGTTTTGTTCTTTCTTAATATACGATCTAGATGGTTCATATATGCTTCTTTAGCATTAGGATCATCTAGGTTAATAAATGGTATTTGATCGTTAATACCTATTTCTTTTAAAATACGATTAGTTAAATCTACAGGATGTATTCGAAAATCAAAACCAGTATATTTATCACCAAATAAACTTTTACCATTAGAGTGCGGAGTATAACTAATACATGATACATTATGTATTTGATGTTGATTCATAGTTGGAATTAATTTCTCAAATATATCTTTAAATAAGTGATGTAATTCACGAATACATTCATCACTCTTTTTTCCACTTATTTCAGGGATATCTCTATACGGAATAGATAGAGTCATTTTAATTGGATTAATAAAAGTTCTTAGTTCTTGTTGAGTAACGATTCCATTTGGAAAAACATGATTACCTTGCATAATATCTCACCTGGTTAGTTATACTAACATATAATAACAAAAAAATATTATACATATTTTTTATATCACATATAATTAAAAGTTATTTTAATTCATACTCTCTAGATATTATTCTTGGGTTAGAACAATACTCAATAATATACTTATTATTCTTTTTACATATTATTATTCCAATAGTAATACCATCTAATCCACTTCTTACATTCTTATCTATATAATTCATATATACTTGTATTTGACCTATATGTTCTTTCTTTAATTCTGTTGTTTTTATTTCTACTACGACATAACAGTGGTATTTAATGTTATATAGTAAGAAATCTATATAATTATAATAATCACCTATTTTTATTTTATATTCATGATCTACCATGGAAAAACCAGAACCTAGATTCTTACAAAAATTAATATCATCTTCAAGAATAAGTCTATGTAATGCTTTTTCAGTTATTACTTCTTTATCATATTTATTGTTTATTATTACTGGTTCTTTAATTATATCTGTAAGTAATGGTTCTTCATTAGCTATAAGCTTATTTTTAGCCTCTTCAGGGAGTCTTTCGTATTCATGTGATTTGATATAACTACTTAGTGTTCGTACATCCGCATGCCTTTCAATACATACTCTAATATAATAAAGAATTTCATTGAAATCTTTAATGGGTAATAATAACCTAATATGACTCCATGTTAATTGTTGCCACAAAGTGGCAACATTTTGTCCTTCATCCAATTGTGGCGCCACTGGCGCCACTTTTTCATTACTAAACATATTATAGAATTGTTTCATTCTAAATAAAGTATATCGATTATATTTTTTTCCAACTTCTAATATAAGTTTCTGTGAATATTCACCAAGAACCTTATCTCCATATACACTTCCTGCTTCAGCTAATAATTTACCTATTTCAAAATACGTAATAACTCTATGTCTTTCTTTAGAATAATCCTTAACACGTGCATATATTTCATCATCTATTAATTTGTTTTTGATTTCCTCATAGTAATTCATAAATTACCTCCTAATATACATGTACACGGAAAAGTCTATTTTTCCTTTAAATTTATTGAAAAAAATATAAAAAGTTGCATCGTTGTTGCAACTTTTTGAATTGTGTCACCGCTGTTGTCACTTTTTAATATGGTCCACAATGTGGACCGTTTTTTAAATAAATTAGATTGTTGCCACAGTGTGGCAACATTTGGACAACATTGTTGACCATTTTCATATTCAATAAAAAAAGAAGCTAATTGCTTCTTGTTTTTAATTTATCTTGTCTTTGATCTTCACACTTTTTATCTGTTTCAGTTAAAGATACTACTCTACCGGCTGCAAATGATGATCTAATAGCATCTGGATTTTCAAAAGCTACTTCACCAACCATCGGAGCAAATTTAAATTCATATGTTTTACCTTTTTTAAGTTTCTTAAAGTCTTGATTATTAGATATTATTAATTCTTGTTGTTCTTTACCACATTTAGATAATGATACTCTATATGTTGTATCATCACAACCAGTCATATTATCATTACATATTTCTTTATCTATCTTTTCAACTTTATATGTTCTTATAAAAGTATCTTCTTCTTTATATTTAGTACTTTTAGTATATCCTCTACTAGTCTTAAGATTTGAAGTAGTCTTAGTTAATCTAATTACATTCTTATCTTTTTCATTAAAGAATAAGATAAGTACTACTACTAAAGCTATTATTAATAAACCTATTAATATATATAATACATTATTATTAGTACCATTATTATTGACTCTATTAGTACTTTTATAACTATTATTTAATAAATCATCTACACTTATATTTAGTGTTTTAGATAATAATACTAATTGATCTGGATTAGGTTGTGTTTCTCCTAATTCCCAATTACTTATTGTTTGTCTAGATACTTTAATAGATTCAGCTAATTCTTCTTGAGTTAGTCCCCTTTCTTTACGTAATTCATAAATATTTTTCGATAAATTCATTTTCATCACCTTTCTAGTGAAATTATAATTTAGAGCATATTGGAACTCCACCAAAATGTTTTATAAAACGCGCAAAGAGTTTTAACATTTATATTATAACATTAAAAAAGAGAGTGTGGAATTGGTGAATATAAGAAGAGAAAAAGAGACTATTAAGTCTCTTTTTTTGCGAAAATTATATCCTTGTTATTAAATTATTGAATTGATTCCAATCTATTATTTTATCTTTTTGTAATCTACCAACAATAATGCCTGGTGAAATATCTACTTCTTTAGAAAAATCAATAATTGATTTTTCATTATACATAAAACGATTTTTAGTAAAATCATTATAAACATTATCTGGTATTAATATATTTCGCGCATAATCATCTGCTTCTATTTCAATATTAGTGACTTCTGAATCTTCTAAATCAATAAATACTTCCTTTTTACTATGTTTAATTAGATGCGCAATTTCATGAAATAAAGTGAACCATAGAATATCATCTTTTTTACCTCTATCACTTATCATAATAATAGCCTTATCTGCTGTTATTTTATATGAAACGCCATTAACATATGTATTCTTTAAATGTGGTTCATAAACTAATGCTATTCCACATTCTTGTAAAAGTGATTTTATTTGATCTAACACATCCAAAAAAGGCTTTTTAGCAAGTTTCCTTATTATTTTTGCATTGTTTTTTAATTTTTCGACATTAAATATTGGATATTCATTTTTATTAGATTGGATTTCTCCATATCTTAGCCAGCAATATAATGATTCGATTGAAAAATTATCATTGTTAGATTTTCTAAATGCTAATTTTCTTTTTAATTCAGTATCGAAAGCAAGAGAAGCTACTGAGAAAAATTTTCTTAAATTAATTACTTTCTCGGAATTATCTCTTGTTTCCTCAATATAATCCCAATTACGTTTTGCCATTTCAGAATATGGTATTTTTATTAAATATTTTTCATCATCTTTTATTGACTCTATGTCTTTTTTCCTTTCTAGCGATTCTCTATAACTACTTTCTAAGTTATTCCAAAAACTAGCTGGTATATCAAATACATATTCTAGTTTTAATGCTGTTGAAGTAGTTATTGGAGCTTTTCCTTTTATTATCTCATTTATTGTTTTTTTGTTTATTCCTGTTTTATCAGCAAGATCTAATTGCGTCATACAATTAACCTCTAATAGTTCTGAAATTGTATCCCCAGGTGCTATTACATATTCTTCTACATTTAATTTACTCATAATGTTTAGACACCTCCATTATTTCTATCTTTTTCATATCTCTTAAATCTTCTATTATTACATTATTTTCGTTTTGTCTTATTATTAATCTATATTGTGCGTTTATGCATATTGCAAATTGCTCTTCTCTATCGCCAGTTAATTTATGTCTTCTAAAAGGAGGACTAGTAGGAACATCATTTAAAGAATTAAAAGCTTTTAGTTCTTTTATTCTTTGTGGAAGTCTTTTAGCAACTTCTGATCCATATTTTTTCACCAATTCTTTGTTGAATTTTGGATTTTCACAAATATCTTTTAGTTTTTCACTTTTGTACGTTAATTCCATTTGCCTCTCCTTTCTTTTGATTAACGTAATTGGTTAATTATATTATACATTGAATAATAAATATGTCAATATTTTGATTTACCTATTACGTAAATTATTTTATTAAAAATATATATTTTTGTATTAAAAAAGGGAAGAATTACTTCTTCCCATTTATTTCTTCAAGAATTGCTCTACCATGTATTCTAGTTTTTATATCTGGTAATATATTATCTAATTCTTTCATAGTTTTAGGTAATACTTCCAATATCTTATCTAATTCTTCATTAGTAAATATATAATATGCTGGTATATTTAATACATTAGATCTTTTCTTTCTTAATTTAATTAATCTATCTTTAATATCATCAATATCTACAATATATTTCTTTTTATAATACATATACCAATCTGTATTTATATCTTTATTTAATTCTAGATAATTATTAGCTATATCTTCCATATTCTTTTTAGAATATAAAGCGTCTTTATTTTTATTATCTTCAATATCTTTTTCTAACTTTCTTATTAAAGCATCACTTTTAATTACTACATCTTTTATATCTTTAGGAGCATATCTTGTATTAAGTATAGTATCTCTATTCGCAGCTACTACTAAAACACGTCTGTAATAATTAAATTTATTGCTTCCTAGGAGTTTAGATATCTTATTAGTATTATTATCCCAAATCTTTCTAATAACATCTCTTTGGGCTTCTACTTGTCTTAAAGGAGAATACATGCCCTTCTTTATCTTTTTACCATCTATAGTATATTCTCTAATAAAATCTCCATGATCATTAATAGTAATATTACCTATTAAATTCTTACATTCAATATAATAA
>JAEEGL016363957.1_pt1 | contig 12506 bp, 13 predicted proteins | sample 9134231 | NCBI WGS metagenome assembly JAEEGL01 (sample SAMN16246548, study PRJNA631951) | gut metagenome | biome: gut microbiome; feature: rumen; material: fiber-attached | host: Bos | place: Iran: Karaj | collected 2018-10
AATTGGACGTAAGCCAAACCAAGTAGCTACAGCTAAGGCTTTAGGCTTAACTAAGATTGGCCAAACTGTTACAAAAGAGGAAAATGAAGCTATTAAGGGAATGATTATTACCATTCAACATATGGTAAAGGTTGTCCAAGAATAATAAGGAGGTACCAAATTATGTTAAATCAATTAAAGCCTGTTGCAGGTGCAAGACATGCTAAAAAGCGTCTTGGTCGTGGTATCGGAAGTGGATTAGGTAAGACTGCTGGTAAGGGTACTAAAGGTCAAAATGCCCGTTCTGGTGGCGGTGTTCGTCCTGGTTTCGAAGGTGGACAATTACCTTTATTCCAACGTTTACCAAAGAGAGGATTCAAGAGCATTTCTCGTGTTGAATACAAAGTTGTTAATGTTGAACAATTAAATGTTTTTAAAAACGGATCTGTTGTTGATGCTCAAAAATTAGTTGAAGCTGGCATTATTAAAGAATTAAACGAAAACGTTAAAATCTTAGGAAATGGTAAGCTTGAAAAGAAACTTACAGTAAAGGCTAATAAATTCTCAGAATCTGCAAAGAAAGCTATTGAAGCTGCTGGTGGATCTGTTGAGGTGATCTAGTTTGTTTACAAAAGCAAAGCAAATCTTAAGTAATCGTGAGATTCTCTTAAAGATATTAGTCACATTTGGTCTTTTGCTTGTATTCAAGGCTGGAACCTATATTCCTATTCCATTAGTTTCAACAACAAGCATCAAACAAATATTAGAGGGAAATAGCTTCCTTACAGTGCTTAATGCATTTTCAGGAGGCGGTCTATCTAACTTTTCTATTCTTGCTTTAGGTATTTCACCTTATATCACATCTTCAATTGTTATTCAGATGTTACAACTTGTTATACCTAAGTTTAAGGAATGGGGTGAATCTGGTGAGGTTGGTAAGCAAAAGCTTAACAGAATCACTAGATATACAACTATTGTTGTTGCGATGATCCAAGCTTTATTAATTATATTTAGCTTAGGTTCTAACCCATTAAACATACTTATCAATGATTTAATTCAATATCAATCAATGGCATGGTTATTCTATATCTATATGGCTATTGTAATTACTGCAGGTTCTGCATTTACAATGTGGCTAGCAGATTTAATCACTCGCCATGGTATTGGTAATGGTTCATCAATGATAATCTCTGCTGGTATTATTTCTTCAATTCCTAGAATGTTTATTACATTATCAAATAAATACTTAGTATCACCTACTGCATTAAATGTATTCTTATTCATTTTAATTGTAGTATTATATGTTGCTATGATTGTTGGTGTAGTATTCTTCGAAGGTGCTGTTAGAAATATTCCAGTACAATATGCAAACCGTCAAGTTACAACTCAAAAAGGTTCAGAAATACCTGTTAAATTAAATAGTGCAAACGTAATTCCAGTTATCTTTGCATCTACAATTATGTCAATTCCTTTAACAATCATTGGTGTTATGGGTTTAAATACTGCAACATCAACTGGTGCTTATTGGATTGATCAAGTATTCTCTAACCATCAACCTATCGGTATGCTATTTTATATTGTATTAATTGTATTCTTTAGCTTTTTCTATTCATTTATGCAAGTTGATCCTGATAAAATCAGTGAAAACCTTGAAAAATCTGGTGCATTTATTCCAGGATATAGACCAGGAGAAGAAACTAAGGTTCAATTATCAAAAATGTTATTCAGAATAACATTAATTGGTGCTACATATTTATGTATTTTAGCATTAGTTCCAATTCTAGTTGCAAAAATCTTTGGTTTCTCAACAACTGAAGCTTCTGCAATAGTAATTGGTGGTACATCTTTAATCATCATTGTTGGTGTTGCAGTTGAAACATTTAGACAAATTGAAACACAATCTGAGACTAAAGATTATAAAGGTTTCTTAAACTAGGAGGAAATAATTAATGAAGCTATTAATTATGGGAAGACCCGGTGCAGGAAAAGGAACACAAGCTGCAAATGTTAAAGAATATTATAATATTCCACATATTTCTACAGGTGATATGTTCCGTGCTGCCATGAAAAATGGTACAAAGCTTGGCTTATTAGCTAAAAGCTATATGGAAAAAGGTGCTTTAGTTCCTGATGAAGTAACTATTGGCATCGTTGAAGAAAGACTTCAAGAAGACGATTGTAAAAATGGATTCTTATTAGATGGATTTCCAAGAACAATCGCTCAAGCTGAAGCATTCGATAAATTCTTAAATTCTAATAATATAAAATTAGATGCTGCATTAAATGTTGACGTTGATGCAAGTATACTTATTAGACGTATGGTTGGAAGACGTGTTTGTAAAACATGTGGTGCTACATATCATGTAGAATTCAACCCATCTAAAAAAGAAGGTGTTTGTGATAATTGTGGATCACCACTTATTCAAAGACCAGACGACACTGAAGAAACAGCAGTTAGTCGTTTAGAGACTTATGATGCGCAAACAGCCCCATTATTAGATTTTTATGCTAAGAAGAATTTGTTAAAAACTGTTAATGGTGATCAACCACTTGACAAAGTTTTTGACGATATTAAAGCCGTTTTAGGTAAATAGTTAATGATTACAATCAAAAGTAAACGTGAAATTGCGTTGCTTAGAGAAGCCGGACGAATTGTGGCTTTATGCCATGCAGAAATGCAAAAGCGTGTAAAGCCAGGTGTATCAACAGAGGAATTGAATAATATCTGCGAAGATATTATAAGAGCTTCTGGTGCTACACCTTCATTCAAGGGCTACGGTGGTTTTCCAGCTGCTGTTTGTGCATCAGTTAATGAGGTTGTAGTTCATGGTATTCCATCTAAAAAGCAAATCTTAAAATCAGGTGATATTGTAACACTTGATATAGGAGCTTGTTATAAAGGATATCATGGAGATTCAGCTTGGACCTACGCGGTAGGAGAGATTGATAACGAAACAGAAAAGCTTATGCTGGTTACGAAAAATTCTTTATTCGAAGGACTTAACACTATTAAAGAGGGCGTACATCTTGGTGATGTAGAAGCTGCTATCGGAAATTATATTAAGCCTTATGGCTATGGTATAGTCGATAGATTTACTGGACATGGTGTAGGACGTGAGGTTCATGAAGACCCTGCAATATTTAATTTTGGAACTAAAGGAACTGGACCAGTATTAAAAGAAGGTATGGTTTTAGCTATTGAACCTATGGTAAATTTAGGTACAAAAGATGTTAAAACATTATCTGATGGATGGACAACCATTACAAAGGATAAGAAAAAAAGTGCTCATTTCGAGCATACAATTGTAGTCCTAAAGGACGGATATCAAATATTAACAACACTTTAATTTCGTTAGGAGGCTTATATAGTGGCAAAAAAAGACGGAGTAATTGAGATGGAAGGTGTAGTAGAAGAACTACTACCTAACACACAATTTATTGTTAAATTACAAAATGATCATCAAATTTTAGCCCACGTTTCTGGTAAAATCCGCCTAAACAATATACGCATTTTACCAGGTGACAAGGTAACCGTAGAGTTATCAACATACGATTTAACACGTGGAAGAATTACTTACAGACATAAATAATATTGGAGGTATTTTTAAATGAAAGTAAGACCATCAGTAAAACCAATATGCGATAAATGCAAGGTTATTAAGCGCAAGGGCCGTGTTATGGTTATTTGCGAAAACCCAAAACATAAACAAAGACAAGGATAATATAGGAGGAAGAATATTATGGCACGTATTTCAGGTGTAGATATTCCAAATGAAAAAAGAATAGTTATTTCATTACAATACATCTATGGTATCGGTGAAACAACTTCAAAAGAAATTTTAAAGGCTGCAGGTGTTTCAGAAGACATCCGTACAAAAGATTTAACTGAAGAACAATTAGGTAAGATTCGTTCTGAAGTAGCTAAGTATAAGGTTGAAGGTGACCTTAGAAGAGAAAAAGCTTTAAACATTAAGAGATTAATGGAAATCGGCTGCTATAGAGGTATCCGTCATAGAAAGGGATTACCTGTAAGAGGTCAAAATACTAGAACAAATTCTCGTACTCGTAAGGGTCCAAGACATACTATAGCAAATAAGAAGAAGTAATATAGGAGGAAAAACATATGGCACGTAAAGTTACAAAGCGTCGTGTAAAGAGAAATAGTCCTACTGGTGTAGCACATATTCACTCTACATACAATAATACAATCGTTACAATAACTGATCCTGAAGGAAATGTTATTTCTTGGAGCAGTGCAGGTGCTCAAGGCTTTAAGGGTAGTCGTAAGTCAACTCCTTATGCCGCACAAATCGTTGCTGAAGCTGCAGCTAAGGCTGCTATGGACCAAGGCGTAGCTAAGGTTGAAGTTTGTGTAAAAGGTCCTGGTCAAGGACGTGAAGCAGCTATCCGTTCATTAAACGTAGCTGGTCTTGAAATTACAGCAATCACTGATGTAACACCTATTCCACATAATGGTTGTCGTCCACCAAAGCGCCCACGTGGATAATTTTATAGTTTAAATTTTGTTAAATTTAATTTATAATTAATAAAAAGAACATACAGGAGGCCCATTATTAATGAAGGAATTAAAATTTGAAAAACCAAAAACTAGTATTGAAGAATTTAAGGGTAACTATGCGAGATTCGTAGTTACACCTTTAGAGAGAGGATTCGGAATTACACTAGGAAATGCACTTCGTAGAATTTTATTATCATCTCTACCAGGTGCTGCATTCGTTAATGTGAAAATTGACGGGGCTGAACATGAATTCCAAAATGTTGATGGTATTGTTGAAGATACAATCACAATGATTTTGAATTTAAAGCGTGTGGTTTTAGCTGTAGATTCAGAAGATCCAAACTATGAAGCTACTGTTGAAATTGATAGAGGCGAAGGCGAAGTTACAGCAGGTGACATCATTCTTAATAGCGATATTAAGGTTATCAATCCTGAACAACACATCGCTACAGTAGCTGCAGGTGGAAGATTACATATGATCCTTACCGTTAGACGCGGTGTAGGTTATGTAAGCTCAGGAGCTAATAAGGAATATGTAAAGAGCATTGGCACAATTGCAATTGACTCTATTTATACTCCAGTTGTTAATGTTGCATTCAACGTTGAAAAGACTCGTGTTGAAAATGTTAATGTTGCTTCATTTGATAAGTTAACTATCGAAGTTACTACAAATGGTTCAGTTAAACCTGATGAGGCTTTAGCTGTAGCATCTAAGATCATGATGGAACATTTACAAGTTATCGTTGAATTAAGCGAAAAGGCTTCAAATGCTGAATATATGATTGAAGCTAAGGTTGACAACGAAAATACTAAGCTTGAAATGAAGGTTGAAGAATTAGACTTAAGTCAAAGATCTTCTAACTGTTTAAGAAGAGCTGGAATTCAAACAGTTGCTGAGTTAGCAAGCAAGACTGAAGAAGATTTAATCAAGGTTAAAAATCTTGGTAGAAAGTCTTTAAAGGAAATTAAGGAGAAGCTAGAAGCATTAGACTTAAGCTTCAAGAAAAACTAATCGATAAGGAGAAATATCATGGCATATAGCAGATTACGCCGTAGTTCTGACCAAAGAAAGGCATTACTTCGTGATTTAGTAACTGACTTAATCTTAAATGGTCAAATTGAAACTACTTTAGCAAAGGCTAAGGAATTAAAAAAATTAGCTGATAAAATGGTAACTTTAGGCAAGACTGACACATTACATTCTCGTCGTCAAGCAGCTGCATTCGTTCGTTTCGAAAAGGATGAAGAAGGCAAGTTCGCTGTTCAAAAGTTATTTTCTGAAATTGCACCTAAGTTTGCCAACAGAAATGGTGGCTACACAAGAGTTATAAAGACTGGTTTCCGTAGAGGAGACGCAGCTCCTATGGCAATTGTTTCTTGGGTTGAATAATCAAAGGCTAAAAAGGTCAGAAAATTCTGGCCTTTTTTTGTTTTATATGTGGAATTTATTTTTAATAAATTGTTTTTTAGTTTTTTATAAGTTAGAATGAATATACTAGGGAGCTTTAAAATATAAATAATTAAGGAGATGTTATATTTATGAAAAACAAGTTTTTAAGACTATTTTTTTGTATAACATTAATGTTTGGATTTGCGTTTACAATAGCTTCTTGTAAAAAGCAAGAAACAGTAAATCCAGATAATGGAAAAGGGAATGAAGAAGAACCACCAAAGAAAGAGGAGCCAGTTACTTTAACTAAGTTACCTGATGGGTATTATACTAAGTTATTTCAAACTCCAGATTCTATTGTAATTACATTTAAGGATGCCGAATTTGCTCCTGTTGATTCAGATAAGGACGCTAGATACGTTATTGGGGATGAATCAATTATTAGAATCGGCATAGTAGATGATACTTTAAAAGCTAATGGATATTTAAAGCTTTATGAAACATATCCATATGGATCATATATTAATGAGGCTTATTTCTCATTAGATGATTCATTCATAGCTAGTTCAATCACATATGCTGAACCTAATTTAAGCTATCAACTACCTGAAACTGCTACTGAAGATAAGATACATTATTTAACTGATATTTCAAATAAGGATATCTATTATAATGAGATTAAATTATCAAAGACTGAAATTACTAATTTAATTAATAGTAAGCTAGAAGAATTAGGATTTGATTTTGATGTTTCATCAATTAAGTCTTTAAAGGATTTAACTACATTAATTGGTATTCCAAATGAAACAGTTGATACAACTAAAGCTCAAATTGAAGGCTTATATACTAAATTAATGGAAATGTTCTTTAAAGCATCATTTAAGCAAAATGAAATTACATTAAGCTTAACATTCGATTCTTTAAAGCTTTACAATAATTTAGGTAAGACTTTAACAATTCAAGCAATTGTTGATTCAGTTTTAGGCGAAGGAAAATTTGTTGAAATTTTAGAATTATTAGAAGATTATTCTAAGGTTGATAAAACTAAGACTACAGCTCCTCAAGATAATCAACAATACTTTACTTTAGTTGATGGCGTATATGTTCCATGTGAAAATCTAACTACTTGGGATCAAGATACTGAATATTATATCGATAATAAGGATTTAGGTGAATTTACATTAGCTGATTTATTAAAGACATCAGCTGAAGATACTGTTGGATTTGTTTCAGTTGAAGAAATTGATGAATTAGTTGAAAAGCTATATGAATTAATTGGTAAAGCTACTCCAGCAATGGAAGAATCTTCATTTGATATCGGTTCAATGCTTGCACAATTTGATTTATCTGTCTACATTCAAATTTTTGCCACTTTATTTGGTGTTAGTCAATATTATATATTAGAACCTGTTACAGGCTTAACTGAATGGGAAGGCCTAAATGAAGATGGTACAGGTACTACTACTTATTATTCATCTATTTATAGTGAATGTGGAGCTATAACTGAATTTGACAAAGGTACTTTATATTTCACAAAGAATACTAATGATGAATTTGTTGTTGTAGATACAAAGAATGCAACACCAAATCCTACTACTACTTATTATTACTTTAATGCAGTTAGAGTAAATCATCCTAAGGTATTAAAGACTCCAGATGCAAACAAAACATATTATACTAAAACTGTAGAATATAAATATGAAGAAATTGGAATGGTTGTTGCATGGGCTGCAAATGATACATATTACACTTTAACTTATGTTCCATGTGAGAATTTATCAGCATGGGCTCCTGACACTAATTACTATTATTTAGATTATATTAATAATACTTTTGAATGGGTTGATTTAGAAGAAATTCCAACTCCATATGCAGGCACAACATATTATACTGAAAGATATGATGAGGTTGATAAGACTTTAGTTCCTGCCCCAGAAAAAGATGTATTATATTTTAAGTATTATGAGGAATTTGAATGTTTCTTCCCTATTGCAACTCATTTTGAAGAGAATGAAACATATTATGTAAAAGACGGCGAAGAATATTTACCAACAACTGATCTTGAACCTCAAGCAGGAGTTACATATTACACTAGATCTGAAGAAAATCAATTTAATCCTTGTGAAGATTTAACTCAATTTGAAGCGGGTGTTGAATATTATATTTCTAAAGAATTAGACTTATTTGAATTAGTTGATACATATAAGGTTGCAGATCCTGATCCTGAAGAAACATATTATAGAGTTACTAATAGAATTGGTCAATTATTAGCATGTGAACCTATGCAAAAGGTTACTGTTAATGAAATTGCATCAAAAGTTTATATGATTCTTGCTGCGACTGGAAAAATTGATGTTAATATGGATTATTTAACAAATGGTATTAAGATTCCTACTTTATTAGCTCCATATGTTCAAGAATTCAAAGATGCTAAATTATATGATTTATTTGCAAAAATTTATGATACAGTAAAACCAGAATATACAGTATTTGAAGGTACTGAATGGGAAGCAAATACTTCATACTTTACATATGATGAAGATGATGAAGAATATCAAGAAGTAGACCTAGAAGCAGTTACAGCTCCAGAAGCTGATGTAGTATATTATGTACTTAAAGATAGAACTGGTGCTGAAATTGGTGCTATGTTTGATGATGCAATCGATAAATTAAATAAAAATGTAAGCTTAAAGATTGTTACTGATAATGATGTTAAATTACAAACTATCGAATTAAAGGTTACTCAAGCTCCTATTTTCGGTACAATCACTGTTGATTTCACTAAGCTATATAGTGATCAATTTAGAACCACTTTATTGCGTGATGTTGATTATGCATCTGAAAGAGATGATGAATCTACAGCTATTTTAGAAAACTACATTACTGATGGTTGCTTCGATGGATATGAAAGATCAGGTGCAACTTATGAATTAGCAAGCCAAAATGGTGAATATATTGGTATTAAGGAAATTAAAAATAATCAAGAGCATGTTTACTTATTCGGCACTAAGACTAATGATGACGAAGATTATTATTCAGCAAAGGAATTCTTTGCAGAAGGTTATATTGAAATTAGAGCAACATTGTATGATGCATCTGAGAAAAAGTTTGAAACATTCAATTGGGTTTATAATTTATCTACAAAGAAATTTGAATTTAGTGATGATATGAGATATGAAGACTTATATTATTATGATTATTCAAAGAAGGAATATGTTTCAGTTTATGTTCAAGTAGATAGAACTCAAACTCAAGAGCCTCAGCAAAATACTGCATATTTCACATATAATGAAGAAACTAAGAAATATACTCAAGTTCAAGTAACTGAATTTACTGAAGGAACTACATATTATAAGTATGTAACTATAGATGGTGATTATACTCATCCATTTGTTATAAAGATTGTTAGTAGATTTACAAAAGAAGCTATGTATTTAATGCGTTATTATCCAGCAACTACTCAAGCTGAATAATTGATAAAAAAATATGTATTTAGTTTAATAATTAATAGGCAAATTAGTTAAAATGCTAATTTGCCTTTTTCTATTTAATAGAAAAAAATAGTACACATATCATTTTATAAATTTCTTTCGTTATTATTAAATTCATGTTATAATCAATTATGTATTAAAAAATGAGAGGAATTTGAAAGATGAGTTTGAAAACAGAAGATTTTGAAATTTTTGAAGCTATTGAAAGTGAGTTAAAGCGTCAAAGAGAGCACATTGAGCTTATTGCATCAGAAAACTTTGTATCTAAAGCAGTTTTAGAAGCTCAAGGTTCAGTTTTAACTAACAAGTATGCCGAGGGATATAGCGGAAAAAGATATTATGGTGGATGTGAAAATGTTGATGTTGTTGAAACATTAGCAATCGAAAGAGCAAAGGAATTATTCGGTGCACAATTTGCAAACGTTCAGCCACATTCAGGAGCATCAGCTAATCTAGCAGCTTATAATGCTATATTAATGCCTGGTGATAAGATTTTAGGTATGTCACTAGATGCTGGTGGTCATTTAACACATGGTTATTCAGTTAATTTTTCTGGAAAGATTTATAAGGCTGTTAACTATGGATTAAAAGAAGACGGTTATATTGATTATGATAAGGTAGAGGAAATTGCTTTAACTGAATTACCAAATGTAATTGTTGCTGGAGCATCAGCTTACCCAAGAGTTATAGATTTTAAGAGATTTAGAGATATTGCAGATAAGGTAACAGAAAAAGCAGGAAGAACTTGTTATTTCATGGTTGATATGGCACATATCGCAGGATTAGTTGCTGCAGGATGCCATCCAAATCCAGTGAAATATGCTGATATCGTTACAACTACTACACATAAGACCTTAAGAGGTCCTCGTGGAGGTATGATTTTAACTAATGATGAGACATTAGCTAAAAAGATTAATTCAAGTGTATTCCCAGGTTGCCAAGGTGGACCTTTAATGCATGTTGTAGCTGCAAAGGCTGTAGCATTTAAAGAAGCATTACAACCAGAATTTAAGGAATATGCTAAGCAAATTATTAAGAATTGTAAGACTTTAGCAGATGAGCTAATTAATAGAGGATATAAGCTTGTATCAAATGGTACTGATAACCATTTAATATTAGTTGATATTTATGGTTCTGTTGGTGTTACTGGTAAAAAGGCAGAAAATATATTACATTCAGTAAATATTACATGTAATAAAAATGCTATTCCTGGTGATACTCAAAAGCCAACTGTTACATCTGGTGTAAGACTAGGTACAGCTGCAATTACAACAAGAGGATTTAAAGAAAATGAAATGAAGCTAGTTGCTAAATTCATTGATGAAGCCTTAAGAAATTATGATAATGAGGAAAAGCTTGCAGCAATAAAAGAAGAAGTTGTTGCTTTAATGAAAAAGCATCCTTATTTAGAAAACTAATTTAATAGGATAATAAATACTAATTCTAATTACACAAAGGGGTGTTTTTATGAAAATATTTATTTTATCGAAGGATTCTATATTTGCGAGAAATATAGAAATTACCTTAGATAAGGCAAGACATCAAATATTAAAGCCTAACGTAGAATCAAATAGCCTTTATTCCTATGTTTCAAGCTTTAAGCCTGATGTTTGCATTATCCACAAGTCATATGTAGAAGGAAGCTATAATTTATTTGAACAAATAGTTGCTTCAAATAGATGCTTAGTTATCTATTTCTCTCCAATGGTGGAGAGCGGTCCATTCTATAATGTTATTAATAATCCATCATTTTATATGATGAAGGATTCTAATTATTATGGAATTAATGAAATAATAGATCTTATGACAAGGGATAAAAAAATTATTTATAACCTTCAGGATAGCTTAGATAAAATGAAAGCTAAGGCTGAAGAAGAGAGATTTGTTAGAAAAGCAAAGCTAGAGTTGATGAAATTGAATGGCTATAGCGAGGATGAAGCCTACAAGTCCATTTTAAAGTGCGCAATGGACTATAGAATTTCAAAGCTTGAGGCTGCAAAAAAATTAATAAGAGGGGAAAATTAAAAAATGATTGCTAAGACGAGAGAAATAGCAAACATACTTAAGTTAACAGTAAGTTTACCTACTGTTAGGTATGTCGATCCTGAGTATGTTTACATAGCAGTTACTAATGCACGTTGTGCATCTGGTGAAATAACTGTAAAGCCAGGGGATCACGTTAAGGTTGGTCAAAAAATTGGTTTAAGAAAAGGACCTTTCTTCGAACAACCAATTCATTCTACTGTTTCAGGTGAAGTAGTAGGTATCGTTAAGAAATTTCATAGAAGCGGTAAATTAACTGAATTCTTACAAATTAAAAACGATAAAAAGGATGAGCTAGATGAGGCTTGTGTTGAAAGAACAGAAGAGGAAATAGCTAAATTAACAAAGGAAGATTTTGTTAATATCACAAAGGATTGTAGCTTAGTTGGTTTAGGCGGAAGCTCATTCCCAACTTATATTAAGCTTGCTGGTAAGGACCCTATTGATACTATTTGTATTAATGCGGTTGAATGTGAGCCATATCTATCTGCTGACCATAGATTAGTTATGGAATTCCCATATAGAATCTATCGCGGTATTAAATATGCTATGCAAGCAACAGGTGCTAAAAAGACATATATTTGTATTAAGAAAAAATATCAAGATTTATATGACTGCTTAACTGTTGCTAAAACAAGATTCCCAGAGCTAAACGTAGAAGTAAAGCGTGTTGGAAATTATTATCCACAAGGATGGGAAATTGAAGTAATTAAATCAGCATTAGGTATTAATGTCCCAGCTGGTGTATTACCTGCAAAATTAGGTGTTATGGTACTTAATGTATCAACTGTTGTAGGTTTATATAAGGCTGTTAGATACAATATGCCAGTTGTAAAAAGAAATTTCACATTAACAGGTGATGGTATTAAATACCCTCAAAATTACCGTTTAAGAATTGGTACATCTTTACAAGAAATTATTGGTGTTTCTGGTGGATATAAGGATGAGAATCAAAATAAGGTTTTAATCCTTGGTGGACCAATGATGGGTGCTAACCTTGTAAGAGATGATGCTGTATGTACTAAGACTTGTACATCTTGTATCATTTTAAATGAAAAGAAGTACCAAGAAGAGCCATGCGTTC
>JAEEGL016894409.1_pt1 | contig 12506 bp, 8 predicted proteins | sample 9134231 | NCBI WGS metagenome assembly JAEEGL01 (sample SAMN16246548, study PRJNA631951) | gut metagenome | biome: gut microbiome; feature: rumen; material: fiber-attached | host: Bos | place: Iran: Karaj | collected 2018-10
AACGCTCCGGCGATGCGGGCCAAGCGCTTCTTCAACTGCACTTCAATGTGCGCAGCGACGGATGCCCCGGATGTTGGGCATCCGTCGCTACGCACACGGCGAAGCATTTTTCCGATTCTGGGAAACGAAGGGTTGGGAAAACGCCATGCAAGATTGCGCGAATGATCCGTTGGACGGAATGGGGGAAATGTCCATCGTGCGGGCAGCGACGGAGGTCCCGGGCACGGGACGTCCGTCGCTGTCCGCGTTGTGGGATGCCATGGGACTAGCCATTGGGAAGCTTTGCCGGAGCGTTAGCGCAGGCATCGGACCAATCGGAGTTTTGTCTTCCTCCCCAATGCGGTGCGCCCTGCGGGCGGAATTGTCCGGGAGAGATAAAGACAAACTGGTCAAAGCGGGTTTTCCAATGATTGGAAAGTTTTTTTCAAATGGTTGGAAAATCCGGGCGGGAGGCGGGAGGGGCGTGGATGAGCAGCGGATGGGATGTCAAACTGGACAAAGGAGTACAAAGGATGCGAGGGGATCATGAAAAGAGAAGATGAGGGGATGCGGCAGAAAATGCCTGGTAGGAGTGAATTTTGTTTGCCAGGTAGAGGGGGAGGCGGGTAGATTGCAAGGGTTGCCGTTTTGGGAAGTCGATGTCCACTTTTTCGTTCAAGAATCCACCGAAGAACATTGCCTTTGCGAAGCCGAAGGCGGTGCGGATGGGTGCGGCTTCGTACGGGGTGATGTCTTGGGTGAAATTGCTAGAGACTGTGGCGCGCGCAGTGCTGTTTGACGTGCGCTACCGGGAAAAAGCCCTGCGAATACTCGCAGAACTCGGTTCCACGAGCAAAAAGGGGACGTTGCGGCATCCCATGGAATTGGAGAACGGGTTGTGGCTGGAGGGAAACCGCGCAGCAGATGACATCATCCGGCGGGTGTTACGCTTGCTGGTTGCGTGTGGCTATCCATTGGAATCAGCCGTGGTGGAATACGAATCCTCTCCGCATAAGGCCACCAAGCTCCGAAAAGAGAAACGCCAGCGGAATGTGGGAATGCAACCTATCGAGGCATTCCAGCCCCGTAATGGCGAGAAAGCTGGTGCTTTCGCGCGACGGATGTTCACCAAAATGTTGGAGGAAGGCCACATTCCCCGTGAAGATTTCTTGGCCTGCCTCGACGACAAAGATGGCACGAAGAGGGTGTTTGGTCTGCTCCCTGGCGGGCAACCACTTTTTTCTCGAAAGCCCATGAAGGTGGGTGGCAATCATCGTTCTTGGGTACAACCCTTTCAAAGCCGATTCGGATTTCCCGTATATGTGAACAGCCAATGGCGCCCCAAGCATCTGGGCAAGTTGGCGACCCTGTTTGCGACGTGGAGTGGCAAGGATAAATCCATGGATTTCTTTCCTGTCTCTCCAATCCAGACAACACTCTTTGGTCCTCCCGCCCCCGAACAGTTGTCATTGTTTTCGGCATCCGGCAGGAAAATAACATCCCGTCCTACCGAAACGCCTGAAAAAATCGGATCATTTGCAAAGCGCGAACTCTATGCTGCCCTTGCCGAGGGACGGGTTCCCGACGAAGATTTCAATCAATTGCGAACGTCCGAGGGCACGATAGATTTATTAGGTATCTCTTTGTCACGATGTCCGTTATTTGCATTGAGGCCAATAGTCAGAGATTCAAAAACTCGCTCGTGGGCTGACCCTGCTCACAGGAATGGGCAAGCCATCTATGTATGTCAGGAGTGGTATGAGAGGCATCGGAGCAAACTGAAAGAATTGTTATCCCGATGGCGTTCATCTACGAAAGGGGCTCCCCCTAAGAAAAAAGAAAAAATTGGTATTTTTGCAAAGCGGGAGATTTATTCAGCCCTTTTTGAGGGGCGAGTGCCTGATTCCGATTTTCAAGCTTTGTCGACGGCAACAGGAACGAAGTCATTGTTAGGGCTTCCTCTCAAAGGCTGTCCATTGTTTTCACAACATGCTGTCCGACAGGGTACCCACTTGCGCACATGGAGTGATCCGGCAAAACGAAATGGCTACCCGGTATTTGTGTGCAAAGAGTGGTTTGACTACCCCAATGATGGGGAGAAACTCAATAAATTACTGTCAAGGTGGAAGAAAAAATCCATGATAGAGCAAAAGGATTTGCCAACTCAAATTGAGGAGTTCTACGACAATATATTCACCTCGGATGATTTTTTGGAATATGCTGCAGAAATTTATGGATTAGGTACAACACCAGCTGCCAAAGCGGCTCAAATCCGTTGCCTTGTTCAGCGTTTCATTCGCCTTAATCGTGATCACTGGATTTCGGTATCCGCTTTCCGAAAATATTCAGACTGGAATCCCGAAAAGGAAACATCCATATCTGAGGTGTTGAATTCACTCCTGGGGGAACAGGCATTTTTGCCTTTTGCATTATTGCCGGAAGATGTTTTCTCGATGCTTCCTGCCATTCGTTTGAATGGAAACCTCCTTTCTTGGAATCGTGAGTTGTTGGCATCCATTGCTGCGCTTCTCATCCCTTCTGTCCATGTAACAAACCATGGGATTGCCCCACAATCATTAACCGCACTTCTCGTGCCGACCTCAGTTCCCGATGATGATGTCATCGGCATGGTGCTTGCCTCCTACTGCAAACTCTATCCCGGAAGTACGTCCATCAACAAAGCGTTTGCTTTCTTGCATGATCATTTTGTTCGTTCCCGCTTATCCGATAAACTAAAAAGGGAAATCCGGAAGTTTCTCATGGCTCATTCCGGTGAAGGGGCCATGGTTCAAGTTGAAAATCATGTCGAGCTGGCGGAATCAGGACCGACTCCGGATCACTCGGATGACAATGAAAAATTGTTGGATGCTTGGGCTGAAGGGGTTTTCTGAAATGTCGGAACATGTCCAAGCCGAGAAGCGCATTCCGTTGAGGGTGTTTGAAGCGTTTTCTGGAATTGGAGCACAACGGGCTGCTTTGCGGGATTTGGGAATACCATTTGAAATCGTGGGTACCTGCGATTGGTTCATAGATGCGATTATTGCCTATGATGCAATCCACACGGCCGACAGCCAAGCTGTAACGCTTCCCTCATTCGATGAGCAGATTCAAGAGCTGTCAAATTATACGCTTAGTGCAGATTCTCAAAAACCACTAAAATCATTTGCAAAAATGTCCAGTCGTGAGATTGCGAACTTGTACATTGCACGTAAAAGAACTCGCAATTACGGATCTGTCAGCGACTTACATGCCGAAGATTTTCCGAAAACTGATTTGTTGGTTTATAGTTTCCCTTGCCAAGATCTTTCGACAGGTGGCAACGGGGCAGGGATGAAGAAAAATTCGGGATCGCGTTCGTCACAAGTGTGGAAACTCTTTAGCCTCCTATCGGAATTGGGGAAAAAAGGAAATCTACCTAAATTTCTTCTCTTGGAAAATGTACCTTCCTTGCTTGCTCCTCGCTATCGCAGATCGTTTGCAAGTTGGAAAGCACAATTAACTAAACTGGGATATTCGAATTCCGAGCCGATGATATTAAATGCGACGGAGTTTGGGATTCCTCAAGAGCGGCGACGTGTCTTCATGATCAGCCACCTTGGCCCACGGCTTGACGTTATGAAACATCTCCATAAGAGCCCATGGACGGTCACGAGTGGCATGGATGCGTTTTTGCGTTTCGATTACAGCAATCCGGTTTTCAAGGAAGAAGCAGAAGAAGCCAAACTAAACTGGACGCCGTCCAGAAATGAGATGTGGGACATAAATGGCCGAGACGCCCCGAATGAATCTACGGTCCCAATTTGCACAATTACCTGCAACATGGACCGAACGCAGACGGCGGTTCTTTTCCGGTATGGGAATACGATGAGGCGACTCACAATCCGGGAGGCATTTTTGTTCATGGGATTTCGCGAATCGGATTATGAAAAGGTCAAGGCGCTTGGATATTCATATCGGAAAAAGAACAAATTGATAGGGAACTCGATAGTTGTACCTGTCCTACGCGAAGTATTCCGGGCCATGCTTGAGAGTGCCGGGTGGAACACCGGGAGGACGTGCTGATGAAAACTATTGTCCAGCCTCCACGTCCAGCGGCCCTGCTTTTTGCGATACGTTCTGTCGGGTACAGTTTTGAGACGGCTGTAGCGGACATTATAGACAATAGTATCGCAGCTAAAGCGTCCCATGTTGATATTTATTCCGAACCATCCGGTGAATCCTACTTTGCTTTTCTAGATGATGGTACCGGAATGACGGCCACGGAACTGCAAAACGCACTTCTCCTTGGCTCGGACCGGACTGGACGTTCCGATTCAGGGCGCGAGCTTGGGCGCTATGGATTAGGGCTTAAATCAGCATCGCTGTCCCAATGTCGCAAACTAAGCGTCGTGACCAAGCAGGGCACTGAAATCCATGCAATGGTTTTTTCGCTTGATGAAATCGAGAAGAAGGGTGACTGGGTCACGCTTGAGCTTTCGCGGAAAGAGGCCAAGAAGATTCCTGAATTCACTCGGCTTTCCCGCCTCAAGTCCGGCACATTGGTGGTTTGGCAAGATTTTGACAAGCTCCACAAGAACTCTTCTTCTTTCGAAACTTCCTTCCGATCTCTTGTTGAAGCGGCTAAACAGCATGTGGAGTATGTATTTCACCGATTTTGGGGCGAAGTTGAAATCCGATTCAACGAAGAACCCACGGAGAAACGTGATCCCTTCCTTCTTGATTCCGTGGGACTCCAACAAGAAGGGCGTACACTTCCCGTTCAGGTTGACGGACATGTTATCTACATCACACCTTTTTCTCTTCCCTATGCAAATGCCTTATCCCTTGAACAGCGGAAGCTGCTTGGTAATCCCAAGAGCATCTACGATGAGCAGGGGTTGTATCTTTACCGCAACAAACGCTTGATTGCATGGGGCAGTTGGTTCCGAACGGAAGTCCGTAGCGAACTGAACAAACTGGCTCGTGTTCGCGTGGATATTCCTGCGGCGCTTGACGATGTTTGGATGCTGGATGTCAAGAAATCTTCTGCAACAATACCTGATCGAATCAAGGTCAAAATCAAAATTGCAGTAAATGATTCGACGCATCGAAGTCATCGGGCAGTCCACAAACCGAGTGAAAAGGAAGAATTGGCCGAACACAACGTCTGGAAGCGGATGGCCATTGGAAAAGACGACGTGTCCTACGCCATTAATCGCAACAACCCCCTCTATTGCGAACTTTCCAGTAAACTCGACGCGGAAACTCTGCCGATATTCGATGAACTGATTAAACAGATTGAGGAGTTTCTCCCCAAAACACAGTTGCATATTGATCAGGCTCAGGACAAGAAAATCGAAACTGGGCCTCATAATCCTGATTCGCTTTCTGGACGAATTCATCGCCTTGCCGAGAAAATTGCAGACATCCGTGATGCGGTGGATCGAGAGGCCGCCCTCTCACGCTATCTGGCGTTTGAGGCGTGGCGTGATTTGAGTTCTTATAAAGCTGACATTCTCAAGGAGGCCCGCAGTGTCAGATCGTGAATCAAGGTTGAAAGACGCGCGTGACATTGCAAAGCTCCGCCTGAAGAACCGGCAGCCGCGGCATGCCGATGTTGTGAAAGTTGCGCGTGCGGAGCTGGAAGAATTGCTACCGGATTTCACTGATCGTGAATTGCGCAAGGTGGTTTCTGAAATTGAATGTGCGGTGACTATCTCAACTGCCGAACCCGATGTTTTGGTCGGTGCATCAGATGAACCAGGCTGGTTGCATCGCGAGGAAGATTCCACCCCTACACCGCGCTTTGACCGATATATCGACTATCTGCGGCATAACAATTTCCCGGAGGCTGTGTTGGAGCAGATGAGGAGGACAACTCGGCGCATCTTGGCCTTGTCCGCCAATCCCTTTGCCCCCGGGGAAAAAAAGAAGGGTCTTGTTGTTGGTGATGTACAATCAGGAAAGACAGCCAACTATCTCGCGCTAATCAATCTTGCTTGCGATTTTGGCTATCGGATAGTTGTTCTCCTCGCTGGCATGACAGACTCACTCCGCGAGCAGACACAAGGCCGAATCGATGCAGGTTTCATTGGAGCTGCGAGTGCCACTATTGGAGGGAGTGTTGTCCACATTGGAATTGGGGAAGGACGGGATGAAATCTTTGCCGTCCCACTTACGAACACCGAAAAAGACTTCGTCAAGTTCATACAAGGGAACTTAAACGCCACACCTTCAGAGTTCAAAAAACCACTCATACTTGTCGTCAAAAAGAACGGCAAGGTTCTCCAACGTGTTCGTGAATGGCTCAAACCGGATTTGATTCATGCTCAAAGTGTCTTGATTATCGATGATGAGTCAGACAACGCATCTGTTAATGTCCGCAAGGATGAAAACAACCCGACGGTCATCAACAGGCGAATTCGGGAATTATTCGAAAAATTCCCTACGGGAACATATGTGGGTTTTACCGCAACCCCGTTCGCTAACATCTTTATCAACCCGACGGACGATGCGGAGTTGAAAACACTTTTCCCCTCCGACTTCATCGTTCAGTTGCGCGAGCCATCCAATTATTGTGGACCGCATTGGTTTTTTGATTCGTGGCCGGACAACCCCCGCCTCCGGTTGCTTGATGAGCATGAACCAGGTTTTCTTCCAGCCATTCACAAAATCAGCGCCAAATTTCACGCTTTGACTCCGAGCATGGAAGAAGCAGTTCTTTGTTTTCTGCTGGGCTGTGCCGTCAGGACACTCCGCGGGGATGGAAACAAGCATCGCTCCATGCTTGTTAATATCTCTCGGTTCAATTCCCTGCAAAGGGACATTGGCGATGCTTTTCGTGATTATCTCGGAACGGTTGTACGGGTGTTGGCACAAGAGACCTACAAACCCCTCCCTGACTATCTCAAAGTCCCGCTCCTCCAAAGAATGGCCGATCTCTATGAGACCGCCGAGTGTTTTGACAAAGCTCGCGAACAGTTTCAGTTTGATGAACTTAGGTCAACATTGAGGGATGAAGCGAAACTTGTCGAGGTGGCGGTCTTGAACAACACGCTTCAGGGAAATGAGAGGTTTTCCTATGCTGCCCATCCTGATGGCGCACGCGTCATTGTTGTTGGAGGTTTTCTGCTTTCCCGTGGTTTAACACTTGAAGGCTTGATGGTTAGTTACTACAGCCGCAACACCTCGACCTATGATGCATTGCTTCAAATGGGGCGATGGTTCGGCTATCGCTTCGGCTATGATGATTTGTGCAGACTTTATATTTCCCGTATAAACCGTGATAATTTCCGCGCGGTTATTGAAGCAGTTGACGACTTGAAGGACCAGTTCCGTGAAATGGCAATTCGAGGCGTCTCTCCACGAGAATATGGACTGATGGTGCGACAGAGTCCAGATTCCCTGGAAACGGCACTTCTTGTCACGAGTCGGAACAAGATGATTCACTCACAGACGATTGTGTATTGGATTGCCTATGGAGGAACTGTGGCGGACACCTCCAAAATTGCCAAAGACTTTTCATGCAATATTTATAATGAGGAGATGTGTCGTTCTTTCATTGCCGAACAAGCAGACAAGGGGCGTCTCCTTCATGTTGTCGGGAATCGACGGCTCTTGTCGGGAGTTCCCAAACACGAAATTTCCCGTTTTGTGCGAAGCCTTTCCATCCATTCTGAAAACCGGAAATTTGATACTGAGACCTTGGCTGACTACATAGACCAAAGCACATTGTTTGCCGAATGGGATGTATCTATTGCTTCTGGTTCCAGCAAGAGTGTCCGATGGCAGATTGGTGGATTTGATGTTGCGGCGGCCGTCCGTGACTGCGATAACCGCCCGGAAGAGGATTTCCTCCGCGTTGGGCGAGGCAACAACCGCTTGATTGAGCCTGGGATTTTCGCCGCGGGATTGTCGGAAGACCAGCTTGCACACCTCCGGGCATCCAAGAAAGGGGACTTAACGTATGCGGATTACCTCGGGGTGGAAGGACGGCGACCACTTCTTGTTTTCTATCCTCTTGAACTTGTCGTCAATGACCGCCCTGTTTCCAATCGCCCGATTATAGGTTTCGCCGTTGGATTCCCCACCCGAGGCAGAAGTGAGAGAGTGAAATATCGAGCGAATAAAGTAAAACTGCAAGAACGCCTTTCTCTTGATATTATCGATGAAACGGAGGATGACAAATGAGCGACTTTGAAGCCCTATATGCAGCCTTTGATAGTGAAACCGGTATTTCGCCCAAGGCGGGTTTGCGTCGGTTGCCCTCGGAGTCGCCACTTGGGATTTTTTATGGCCGAAACCAGTCTGGAGGATACCGCATAGCCTTTCTCTCCGATTGCGAGGTTCCAGAGCCTTCATCTACACGGGCTATCAAGGTGTCTTCCATTCGCGAGGAAGATTCCACATGGCTTTTCTTTGATTTGACGGAAATCTGCGACAAAGCCGTGTTTTTTGCACTCTGTGATGACCTTGTGCACGTATTGGAGGCACATCCTGACATTGGAGAAGAAGAAGCTATTGCCGCACTCAAGAACAGATTCCAAGCTTGGCGTAGCATGTTCAGACAGAATCGTCAGAGCTTGTCCGAGGAGCAACTTGTTGGGTTAATGGGAGAGCTCTACTTTTTACATTCTTTTATGATTCCTCGTTTTGGAGCCGAAAAAGCCGTTTTCGCTTGGGGAGGAGCGGATGACTTGAGCAAGGATTTCTCCGTCGGGGATCAGTGGTTTGAGGTCAAGGCAATCTCCGTATCATCCTTGACCGTAAAGATCAATTCGTTGGCCCAACTGTCTTCTGATGTCCCGGGGGAATTGGATGTTGTCCGCTATGAAAAGATGTCCGAGCAGTATGATGGTCCCTTCTGCTCTCTATCGAAGTTGTTCCGTCTTGTTATGAATGACATTGTTGACAATGATGTCAGGGCAGAATTCCTTTCAAAAATCGTCTCGTGCGGATTTGACATCACTGGAGATGAGGCGGCCATCCGATTCAGGATTGACTCTCTTTCGCGTTTTCTTGTCAACGAGTCATTCCCGAGAATCAAAGAATCCGATGTCCCCCATCCGGAGATTGAAAGGGTTGCCTACACATTGAATTTCCACGCGCTTGCGCCCTACGAAATCGAAAAGGACCAATAAAATGGATACCGAACTTGAAGCTTATCGGAAAGACTTGATTCGCGACGTTCTCGAAGAGTCCGACCAATCGCAAATTCATCCAGTCCGGGCATTTGTTGCTCGCGTGGTGCGTAAATTCGGAAATGAGTTGGGAATCCCCCAAAAGTACGTTGATTGTTATCTTGATCGGCCACGACAAGGGCGTTTCCGTCGGATGCGGATTGACGCGGGGGCATATGACGAGACCCTTTTGGAAGGGACTCTTGTACTTGCCGATTTTGACGAGCAGGAAAAAAGATCCCTAGGCAAAGAAGACATCCTTGATGATGTCAAATGTCTCGTCAATTTCTTCGAGAATGCTTGCCAAGGCTTTTTCCCGCCGGAAGCGTGCAGCCCTGAAGCGGACTTGGCAAGTGCTTTGGTAAGAAATCGTGACGCCCTGAACAGAATACATTTGTTCATCTTTACAACGAACCAGCTCAGTAGTCGTCTGAAGGAATTCAAACTTCCCACGCTGATCATCGCAGGGAAGCCGATAGCGGCGAAACTCGACATCGTAGATATTGAGCGGATGTTCAATGCTGTTAACGGCAAGGAAGAACTTGTCATCAACGTGGAGGATTTCAAGTTTCAACCGATACCTTGTGTAAAAGCCGCACTGCAGACCGATGCCTATACGACGTATCTTGCCATTGTACCCGGGTTGTTTCTTGCTGAAATCTACAAAGAATACGGGGGGAGATTGATGAAGGCCAATGTGCGTTCTTTTCTCAATATGACCGGACCGGTAAACCGGGGCATACGGGATACCATCCGTACTGAACCAGAGCGATTCTTTGCTTACAACAACGGTATTGCCACTACGGCACGTGCTGTGGATTTTGTAAGTACCAAGGATGGTCTAGCCATCCGTTCCTTCACGGATTTGCAAATTATCAATGGTGGGCAGACAACAGCATCCCTTGCCTTGGTCAATGTCAAAGATGGGAACTCTCTCGATGGCATTTTTGTCCAGATGAAACTCACAATTGCCCCGCAGGCGGATAAACAGTTTATTCGAAACATCGCAAAATTTGCAAATAGTCAGACAAAAGTGACAACAACGGATCTTAACTCTAGTCATGAATACTATGTTGCACTTGAAACAATGTCCCGCAGGATATATGCACCCGTAGCGCCTGGCGAGATACGCCCAACAAAGTGGTTCTTTGAACGGACGAAAAAGCAATATGAACAGCCGATGTTCCAGATGAGCAAGGCCGAGCAGAAACGCTATCAGGCGCTATACCCCAAACGACAGAAATTTACGGTTCAAGACTTGGCAAGAAATATCCAGCTGGCGGAGCTCCGCCCCTTTGATGTGGCATGGGGGGGCGAAGTCAATGCCCGGCGGTTCCACGAATGGCTTGAAAGTAAGTGGGATGAAAACCCGTCTTTTTGTGACGAGAAACACTGGCGAAATATCGTGGCCTTAGCAATACTCTACGTAAAAATCAAAACCATCGTTTTGCAATCGACTTGGTACAAAGAGAAAAAAGGTAATCTGGCACAAATCGTTGCCTATACTTTTTCAAAACTGTTTGATGCTGTCCGCAAGGAAGGTTTTGAAATTGACCTCTTGAAAATCTGGCAAGAGCAAAGCGTCTCTAGCGATTTCGATGATGATGTTCGCAATATTGCCAAGACTGTATTCGACTATTTATATGACCCGAAGCGAGGCCATGCTCATTATGTACGGGAATGGTGTAAGCGCAAGGAATGCTGGCAAGAAATATCAGACATTCCGATTCAACTCTCTGACACAATTCTGAATGGACTCAAGGCATAACCCTAAAGGCCTTAGAAAATGACCGGGAGGATCTTAAAACAGTTTTGTAAGCGCACGTATGGGGTGTGTCAGATGGTGAGCTATGAAGCGTGATCTGAATTTGGTCCGCGAGATTCTATTTGCAGTTGAGCGAGATGAAGGTCTTGAGGCATTGTCGGCGCAACGTGGGCAAGCTCTGGTGGCAGGCCATGTGGCTATACTCAAAGATGCAGGGTTGGTGGAAGCGAAAATCTTCGAAACAGATTTGTTGAGTGTTCCTCGTGCCGCTCATATCATTCGGCTGACTTGGGCGGGGCACGAGTTTTTGGACAATGCGCGTGATAACAAGGTGTGGAAAAAAGTTCTGTCAAAGATAGGGCAAAAAGTGGTGAGCGTTTCTTTGGCAGTCTTGACGGAATGCCTTAAGGAAGAGGCCATTCGGCAGCTGTACTCATCTTGATCTGGTGAAAATCGCGACCGGGGAATTATCTGAAAAATGCAAACTACTTCCATGTTGAGGCAAGCATTCAGCGATTTCATCTATTCGACCAACACGGACAAAAGCGGGAAGGCGTCCTCCTATGTCCGGGCGCTGGACATGCTGGGGCCGATTCTGGCCAAGCACTATCCGGCGGCGGTCGTCAATGGCTCCATCTGGCATCCGTTCCGGCCAGAGGAAATCCGGAGTCTCCACGAGTGGATGAGCGCGGAGAAGCGGAAGGGAACGGCGAGCGAGGTGCTGGCCGACTTCGACGCGCCAAGCTACTGGACGAAAAATTTCTGCTCGGCGGCGGTCCGAGCCTACGGCGAGTTCATGGCGGCCGAGGCGTTCGAGGACGGAATCATCGCGAAAGTTGCGGACGAGACGGTCGGCAAGGCCGTGGCCCGCAAGACAAGCCAGCTGATTGCAAGGACCGCCCGGACCGACCTTGACGAGAAGTGGCCGACCCGGACCCAGGAAGGGAAGTCGCGCCTCGCGGCGGTGAAAGTGCGCGTCAACCAGGAGATTTTCCGCAAGATGGTGCTGGCGAACTACCGCTACCGCTGTTGCGTGACGGGGCTGGCGGTGCCCGACGTCCTCCGCGCCAGCCACATCAGCCCGTGGGCCGAGGACGTGGAAAACCGCTTGAATCCCGAAAACGGCCTGTGCCTTTCCGCCACGTACGATGCCGCTTTCGACCGGCACTTGATTTCCTTCGACGAGGATTACCGCCTCGTCGTTTCCCGGCAGATCAAGGACCACTACACCGACGCGGCGGCCAAGAGCTATTTTCTCGACCTTGAAGGCCGTCCTCTCGCCCTCCCCGCCAAGTTCCTCCCCTCCAAAAACCTCCTTGCCAAGCACCGGGCTTTGCTGGCGGGATAGCCTTCCCTTTCGAGTCCGCGAAGCGGTTTTCATGTTTTTCAATGTTGGGTCCTGTCCCCGGAACCCATGACCCACCAGCCTCTGCGGCTCCGCCTCTCAGCGGCTCTGCGTGAGTTTTCCTGCCGTTTTCCTCACGCAATGTTGTCCGCCTTTGTCCGGTTTGTCGTTTTGTTTGCCAAAGAGGGGCGCGAAAATTTTTTCCAATCATTGGAAAACTGCCGAAAAATTTTTCCAATGGTTGGAAAAAACGGGGTGA
>JAEEGL010287951.1_pt1 | contig 12505 bp, 10 predicted proteins | sample 9134231 | NCBI WGS metagenome assembly JAEEGL01 (sample SAMN16246548, study PRJNA631951) | gut metagenome | biome: gut microbiome; feature: rumen; material: fiber-attached | host: Bos | place: Iran: Karaj | collected 2018-10
ACCAGTATATACTATCAGGTAATATTATACAGCGGGGGTGAGGATTCTGTCAACCCGTTTTCATAAAAAAATCCCCGCGCGGCTGCGCGGGGATTTTTGATGATTTCATAGGACGGATTGCTTATCCGTCGACCTTTTCCAGGTTTTCGACGATCTTTTCCATCGTCTTGGTCAGCGACGGCTTCAGCTTCGCCTCGGTGGAGGCGAACTTGAACGCACCGGCAGTCGCCGCGCCCTGGAGCGTGGACTGGAGGCTCGTCGAGCCGTTGTAGGCAAGCGAGAGGTCGAGGTTGCGGTTCGAGTAGATGATGTCGAGCATCTCGCCGGAATCGACGTCGCGGGAGGCGCGGAGCGTCAGCGTGAAGTCATAAAACGCAGGACGGACGGTATCGTGAGAGAGCATCGTGTACGCCTCGGTCAGAAGCGGGGCCTTCTTCAGATCGGCCGTCTTCGGGATGGAGAGCGCGTGCGCGTTGTTGTACTGGAAGGTGGAGTAGTATTCCTTCTGCTCCTCGAAGACCTTCGGGAAGGGGAGAATACCGAAGTCGGACTGCATCTCGCCGGCGATCAGCACGGGCGTGGACAGATGGCCCATGAAGAAGCCCATCTGATCCTGCATGAACAGGTTGCGGAACTCGATCCACAGGTTCGTGTAGGAGTAACGGTTCGCGTTGACGATCCAGGTGTTGTCCTCGTTGAGGAAGCCCCAGACGCGCTCCATGGCGGTCATGATGCGGTCGGAGCCGAGGTTGTAGTTGACGGTGCCATTCTCAATGGTGATGATGTGTTCGCCGGTGCCGAGAACGAGCGGCAGAACGACCTCATCCTGCAGGCCGAGTCCGAAGATGTCGACGGAATCGCCGGGCTTCCAGGTCATATTGCCGTCGCCGTCCACGTCCTGCTGAATCTTCTGGCCGTACTCGCGGAGCAGATCGAGCGTCCACTTGCCCTCACGGACGACGTCGTACAGGTTCGGGATCTCGGAGACGTCGCCGATCAGCTTCTTGTTGAAGAAGACGGCCCAGGTGGCGCGCAGCGCGTTGAGCTGGGAGTCGCCGATGGCATAGTACATACGGCCGTCGAAGGACAGGCTGCTGTTGGCGGATCGATCCCACCAGGCCTTGTCGAAGTCCATGTACTCCTGCTTGAGCAGGTTGACGAGCCAGCCGCTGGTGGCGGCGGTCGCCTGGCTCTGGACGGTGGTCTGATAGACCGAGAACTCATCGGAGCCGGAGTTGATGGCAAGCTGCATCACGCTGGACGGCGTACCCTCCAGCTGCTGCTGTACCTTGACGCCGAAGCGCTCTTCCATCGCCAGGTTGCGGGCGTATACGGCGTCGTTGATGCGTTCGCCGTTTTCTTCTTCGGTGTAAATGTCGATGACCTGCCAGGAGATCGCCGCGGCGTCGTGGTTGTGCGACAGGACGGTAAAGGTCTCGCCGTCAAATTTCACGTCTTTCGGGAGATCGTCGATCAGCGCCGGATCGGGGGCGGTGGTCTCCTCGGGAACGGTGGTGTCCGCGGTGGGGGCGGTGACGGCGGGCGCGGTGGTGTCGCTGCCGTCCGGCTTCTTGCCGCTGTCGGAGCAGGCGGCGAGCGCAAGAACGGAGAGCAGCATCAGCGCAGCGAGGACAAGCGAGAGAATGCGTCTTTTCTCCATTTGAATTACCTCTTTCTTGAAATATCCCTTTCGGTGATATCGGCAATCCGCAGATTGCTCCTTGCTCTACCATTATAACAATATTATATCGATTTGTCAACAGTGAAATGAAATACAAAAGAACAATTTGGCATTTCCGTGCGGGCGGCCGTGAAAAATCGCCGTTTTGTCTGCGCGGCCCGAAGAAAAATATGCGGGAAATTTCCCGATTCACCTTGACAAAGCACGCGGAATGTGGTAAAGTTACCCGAGCCGCCGCGGCGGCGGAAAAACGGCTGCGGCCGATCCTGTGCACATTCCATCTGCGTTATATATAGGTAGGATTTATTCGTCGAGCCTGCGCCAGTATTTATAATAGGCGACGATCGAGCGCGTCGCGCCGCCATGCTCCAGATCGGGCGCCGTGATGACCACGCCCTCCAGCGACAGAAGCTCCCACGCCGACAGATCCTCGATTTTGGTGCGCAGGATCACGTCGAGGCTGGCGTAGACGAGCAGCTCGTCCCCCTTGACGAGGATCGAGCCGTCGTGGCCGATGACCTCCTCGACGCCGTCCTCTTTCTTCTCGAGCACGCACTTGAGCGCCCGTCCGTCCAGATGACGCGCCATGTCCCGGCGGTAGCGCTTGCTCTCCGGATTCTTGCTCTTGAACAGCTTTTGCAGTATTTTCCTCATAATTGTGCTCCATATTTGTGTGAAGTTGTGCAAGTCTACGAAAATAAACAAATGTGGGGAAGAGGGTTGACAGTTTTTTTGAATATGTTATGATTATGCCAGCGGATGCCTGATCTCCGCGGCGGCGAACGCAGCCGCCGCCCGGACGACGAGGCGCCCGCTGCGGTACCCATAGTATAGCACAAATTGCGTACTTTGAAAAGCCCGCGCACGGCGGGCGGAGAAAATTTTTCGATCAGAAGGCAGGATGGTTTTATGCTTCCCCTTGACCAATTGAGCCCGGCGGCCGAGCGCGCACTGAGCGAGAGCGGCCGTCAGAGCGGCGAGATGACGATCGCCCTGCGGCTGGATCTTGACTTCGACGGCCAGTTCGGCGAGAGCTGGCTGGTCTACGACCGGACGCGCCGCGAGCTCGTCCGCCTGCTCGGCGACGCGAAAACGATCCGCTCGGATCTGAGCGACGAGGAGCTGCGCCGGAAAAAGCACAAGCAGACGGTCGGCGACATCATCAACCCGGGCGCGCACCTGCGCGCGACGGAGGTGCGCTTTGTCGACGCGCTCGATCTGCGGCTGTATACCGACCCGGCGGTCGACAACTTTGCCTCCTCCAACCGCATCGTCTACCAGAAGCACGACGTGCCGGCGCCGGATACGGAGGGCATGGAGGAGGACGAGGCGAAGCCGCTCCTCGACGAATGGAACGCGCCGCGCGTCGCCTTCGTCGCCGCCTACTGCACGAACTCCCGCAAGCAGCGGCTCTTTGCCTTTATCGACATCATCGAGCGTCTGGAGCGCGGCGACGAGGTGGGAGAGAACGACCAGATCTTCGACCAGTTCAACATGCGCTGCCCGAAGTGCGGCCGTGTCTACGAGGATCAGAGCCGCCGCGTCTGCACCTACTGCGTCGACCGCGGCGCGCTGCTCAAGCGGCTGCTCAAATATTTCAGGCCGTTCCGCGCGCAGCTCTTTACCGTGATTTTCTGTATGCTGGCGACGTCGGCGATCTCGCTCGTCAACCCGATCATAAACGGCCAGATCCTCTACGACCGCGTGATCGATTCGAGCGGCGTCTGGCATACCTATGAGAAGCTGTTCATCGTGCTGTTCGTCGTCTTCGGCCTGGCGATCGTCTCCCTCGGCATCAACATCCTGCAGAACCGGAACATGGCGCGCATGTCCACCCGCGTGACGCGGAACATGAAGCTCGACATCTTCACGGCCATGCAGCACCTGTCGCTTTCCTACTTCAACCAGAACTCGACCGGCCGCCTCATCAACCGCGTCAACTACGACGCCGACCGCATCAACGCCTTCTATATCGACGGCGTGCCGAACCTGATCATCAACGGCCTGAACTTCATCGGCCTGACCGTCTTCCTCTTTATTCTGAACTGGCGTCTGACGCTGATCGTCTTCATCCCCGTACCGATCATCGTCTGCATCTTCAAATTCATGCTGCCGAAGCTTTGGCGGATGTACACGCGCCAGTGGCGCGCCTCCTCCTCGATGAACTCCATGCTCGGCGACTCGCTCAACGGCGTCCGCGTCGTCAAGGCGTTCGCCAAGGAGGCGGAGGAAACCAACCGCTTCTACGGTTATTCCGAAAAGCTCTATAACGCGAATCTGAAGACGAACCTCATCTCCCTGACGATCTTCCCGCTCGTCAGCCTGCTGATCGGCATTTCCTCCAAGGCCATCTGGGGCTATGGCGGCATGCTCGTCATGGGCAGCGCCATGACCTACGGTCAGTTCACCACCTACCTCGGCTACATCGGCATGATCTTCGGCCCGCTGCAGTTCTTCACGAACTTCACGAACATGCTCACCGAGACGATCAACTCCGCCGAGCGCATGTTCGAGGTGCTTGACGCGACGCCGGAGATCACCGACGCGCCCGACGCGGTGGACATCGGCGAGATCCGCGGAGACATCGAGTTTCACAACGTCTGCTTCCACTACAATCCGAACCGTCCGATCCTCAAGGACGTGAACATCCGCATCCACGCCGGCGACAACATCGGCCTCGTCGGTCACACCGGCAGCGGCAAGAGCACCATCGCCAATCTGATCACCCGCATGTACGACACGATCTCCGGTACGATCACCATCGACGGCGTGGACGTGCGGCACATCAAGACCGACGTGCTGCGGCGCAACATCGCCATCGTCTCGCAGGAGATCTTCCTCTTCCGCGGCACGATCGCCGACAACATCCGCTACGCCCGCCCGGAGGCCACGATGGAGGAGGTCATTGCCGCCGCCCGCGCGGCCAACGCGCACGACTTCATCGAAGCCTTGCCGCAGGGCTACGAGACCGAGGTCGGCACCGGCAGCCGTTCGCTGTCCGGCGGCGAAAAGCAGCGCATCTCCATCGCCCGCGCGCTGTTGCTCGCTCCTTCGCTTCTGATCCTCGACGAGGCGACCGCCGCGATGGATACGGAGACCGAGCGCCTCATCAGCGACGCGCTGGCCAAGCTGGTCAAGGGCCGCACGACGATCTCCATCGCGCACCGTCTCTCCACCCTCAAGGACTGCAACTATCTGTTCGCCATTGAGAACGGCGAGATCGCCGAGGAGGGCACGCCCGAGGAGCTGATGGCCAAGAAGGGCGTCTATTACAAGCTGTACACGCTGCAAAGCGAGGCAATGAAGAAAGTCCTCTCCGGTATGTGACGGAGAACAGGAGGAATTTTCCATGGCAGAAGAAAAGAAGACGGACGCCGCCGCGGCGCCCGAGAAGAAGACGGAGACCAAAAAGGACGGCGCGTCCGGAAAGGATCTGAAGACGACCGCCGCGCCCGCCGGGGAGCCGGAGGAGGAGATCAACCCCGACGATCTCTTCAAGCGCCGCCCGTCCGTCGATCTGACGCCGCAGAACGCGCGCTTTGTCACCTCGAAGGGCGGCATGATCTCCCTGACGCTCGAGCATGAGGAAGGGGAGCCGGAGTTCTTCGAGCGCGTCGTCGTGATGCGCTCCTTCCCGATCACGGCGCCGGACGAGTTTCTCTCCGTGCGCGAGCCGGATACGCGGAAGAAGGGCCGCGGCGCCGAGATCGGCATGATCCGACGTCTCTCCGATTTCGACGAGGCCACGCGCGCGATCATCAACGCGGAGCTGGAGCTGCGCTATTTTACGCCCGTCATTCAGAAGATCCTCTCCGTCAAGGAGAAGTTCGGCTATTCCTACTGGGAGGCGGAGACGACGGCGGGCAAGGTCTCCTTCGTGCTCAACAATCCGTTTTCCAACATCCGCGTGCTGGAGGATCAACGCATCTACATCTCCGATATGGACGGCAACAGCTTCGTGATCCCCGATCCGACGGCGCTCGACCGCGCCAGCTATCGCCGCATTGAGGTGTATATCTGATTCCAAAGTCAATGAGAGGGAAAATCCGCGCCGACGGGGCGCGGACGGGAGGTTTCCGCTATGAAACTGATGTATGAGCTCGGCGCCGAGGACCAGGCTGCGCTGGACGCCGCGCGGACGGAGGGAGAGGAGCTGCTCTACTGCGTTCCCTTCAATATCTACGGTGAATCGTTCGTGAACGGCTTCACCGCAGTCACCGGCCGGCGCATCTACTGCATCCTGCACGGCCGCATCGTCGGGCAGTACGAGCTTGCGCGGTGCACCGAGTTTTCGACGAGCGTCATGTACGGCAGCTGCGCCTTCTACGGTGTGATCGACGGATCGACGACGATGATCTGCCGCTTTATCTCCGGTCGGAATCTGCCGCGCTATTCGGTGCTGGTCAAAGCCTGCGAGCTTCTGGCCGAGCGCGCCGCCGCCGGCGAACGTCCCGGCGATCCGCTGACGAACAGCGAGCCGGAGCGCTTCTGCCCGAAGTGCGGCCGTCCCTTCATCCACGGTACGATGATGTGCCCCTTCTGCCGCAGCAAGAAGGAGGTCTACAAAAAGCTATGGGGCCTGACGAAGGGCTTGCGGCTGATGCTGATGTTCCCGCTGCTCGTCGCGGTCTTCTCCGTGGCCTTCCAGTTCATCGTGCCGGCGATCCAGAAGACCGCCGTCAACGAGTATCTGACGAACGAAAACATGCGCGGCATCTCCATCGGCTCGCCCGAGATGCGCGGCTTTATCGTCATCATCGTCGCCATCGTCGTGATCGATCTCTTCCAGCGCCTGCTCGGCGTGATCCAGGGCCGCCTCAACGCGATCTCCGGCAACAAATTCACGCTGATGATGCGCGCGCTGCTGTATGAGAAGATCCAGAACCTGTCCCTGGCCTCGATTTCCAACAAATCGACGGGCGACCTGATGGGCCGCATCACCGGCGACGTCGGCGTCGTGCAGGGCTTCATGACCGGTCAGCTGCCGAATCTGTTCATTCAGGTCGTCTCCTTTTTGCTGGCGATCGTGCTGCTGGTCGGGCTCGACCCGATCATGAGCCTCTTCGTCTTCGTGCCGATCCCGCTCGTCGTTTTCCTCGTCTCGAAATTCTGGGAGACCGTCCAGTTCCGCAACCGCAAGGCGTGGATGCTCAACCGCCGCGTGAATCAGCTGCTTCAGGACACGCTCAATGGCATCCGCGTCGTCAAGACCTTCGGCAGCGAGGAGCGAGAGATCGCGCGCTTCGCCGGCGCGACGGAGCGATCCTCCTCACAGAACGAATCGAACGCCAAGATCTTCGACACGATTTTCCCGCTGCTCGGCTTCGCCGTGCGCTTCGGCAGCTATCTGATCCTCTTTTACGGCAACTACATGCTCTTCAAGGGCGCGATGACGGTCGGCGCGCTGCACCAGTTCAACTCCTACGCCAACATCATCTACGGCCCGCTGCTCTATATTACCTTCATCCCGCGCAACATTTCGAACTTCCTCACGTCGCTCGGCAAGATCCTCGAGATCCTCGAGGAGCAGCCGGAGGTCGCCGACATCAGCATGCCGATCGACATCCGCATCGAAGGCGATATTTCCTTCCGCAACGTGACGTTCGGCTATGAGTCGTACAATCCCGTGCTCGAGCACGTCAGCTTCGACGTGAAGCAGGGCGAGATGATCGGCATCGTCGGGCACAGCGGATCGGGCAAGACGACGCTCATCAACCTGCTCATGCGTCTGTACGACGTGACGGAGGGCGAGATCGTCATCGACGACGTGAACATCAAACAGATCTCGCAGAACGCGCTGCGTTCGCAGATCGGCGTCGTCCTGCAGGAGACGCACCTCTTCTCCGGCTCGATCCGCGACAACATCCGCTATTCGAAGCCGCTGGCGTCCGACGACGAGGTCGTCGCCGCCGCCAAGCTGGCGAACGCGCACGATTTCATCGTCAATCTGCCGGAGGGATACAACACGATCGTCGGCGAGAAGGGCTATTCGCTTTCCGGCGGCGAGCGGCAGCGCGTCGCCATCGCCCGCGCGCTGATCCACGATCCGCAGATCCTCATCCTCGACGAGGCGACGGCCGCGCTCGATACGGAGACGGAAAAGCTGATCCAGGACGCGATCAACAAGCTGACGGAGAACCGCACGACCTTCGCCATCGCGCACCGCCTCTCGACTTTGCGCAACGCCGACCGGCTGATCGTGCTCGACCGCGGCAAGCTGGTCGAGTGCGGCACGCACCAGGAGCTGCTCGATCTGAAGGGCTTCTACTGGCGGCTCGTCATGGCGCAGCGGCAGGATTCCGGCTTCGTCAAAAAGCACGAATCGGCGCACGTATCCTGACAAATCCATGAAAAAAGCCTGAGAATGATTTTCATTCTCAGGCTTTTTCATTTTTCGCCTCAGCGCGCGCGGCGGCGGATCGCCGAAACGAGCGACGAAAGCAGTAGCGCGGCGAAGTTGACCAGCACGACCGTCGCGCCGCCCGGCGTGTCCCAGGCGTAGGAGAGGACGATACCCAGGGTGAAAGAGAGTACGGAGAGGGCGGCGGAGGAGACGATCACGCCGAAAAACGTCTTGAAGAGCCGCATGGAGGTGAGGGCGGGGAAGATCACGAGGGCGGAGATCAGCATCGCGCCCATCATGCGCATCCCCAGAACGACGGTCACGGCGGTCAGCGCGGCCAGAAGCATCTTGTAAAGGGAGACGCGCAGCCCGGCCGCCCGGGCGAACGTTTCATCGAAGGTGACGGCAAAGAGACGGTGATAGAACAGCACGTACAGCACGAGCACGACGGCGGCGAGGATGACGCTGAGGCGCACGTCCGATTCACTCATTGCGTAGATGCTGCCGAAGAGGTAGTTGTAGACGTCGGTGTTGACGCCGCCGCCGAGCGAGAGCAGCAGAACGCCGAAGGCAAGGGCGGCGGTGGAAATGACGGCGATGGCGGCGTCGCCGTTCAGGCGGCTCGATTCGCTGAGCCGGAGCAGGAAGAACGCGGCCGCGACCACGACCGGGATCGCCACGCGCAGCGGCGCCGCGTTCAGGACGGCGGCGGCGGCCAGCGCGCCGAAGCCGACGTGCGAGAGCCCGTCGCCGATCATCGAATAGCGCTTGAGCACCAGACTGACGCCGAGCAGCGCCGCGCAGAGCGCGACCAGCGCGCCGACGAGGAACGCCCGCCGCATGAACGGGAACGAGAGCATCTCAGAAATCCAGCGCATCGTCGGCACCTCCTTTGAGAAACGCCTGCCCGGCGGGCGAGGCAAGATAGTCGCCGCGCGTGCCGAAAAAGAGCGGCCGGTGCTTCAGATGAAGCACGTGCGTCGCGCTGCGCAGCGGCGTGCCCGTGTCGTGGGAGACCATGACGATCGTCATGCCGTCGCGGCGGTTGAGTGTCTCGACCAACGCGTAGAAATCCGCGCTGGCGCGGGGATCGAGCCCCGTGGTCGGTTCGTCGAGCAGCAGCAGTTTTCCGGCGGCGCAGAGCGCGCGGGCCAGCCGCACGCGCTGCTGCTGGCCGCCGGAGAGCTCACGGAAGCATGCGCGAGACAGCTCGGCGATCCCCAGCTTTTCCATGGCCTCCGCGGCCGTTTTTTTCTGCGCGCGGGTATAAAAGAGGCTGTCCGATCCGCGGCCGAGACAGCCGCTCAGCACGATCTCGCGCACGCTGGCGGGGAAGTCGCGCTGGACGTCGGTGCGCTGCGGCAGATACCCGATGCCGCGCGGCGTCAGCCCGTCGCCGAAGACGATCTCGCCGCTGTGCGGCGGGATCAGCCCGAGCAGGCCCCGCACGAGCGTGCTCTTGCCGGAGCCGTTTTCGCCGACGATGCAGAGATAGTCGCCGGCGTCAAGGGAGAAATTGACGTCCGCCGCCACGACGACGCCGTCGTAGGCGAGCGAGACGTTTCTGCAGGTGATTTGAGCCATACGGTCAGGTGAGCGCCTTTCGCAGATTTTCCAGATTCCGGCGCATGAGCGAAACGTACGTCTCGCCCAGCTCCCAGTCGGATTTGGTTACGTTGTGGCAGGAGTGAAAGAGGAGCCGTTCGCAGCCCGTCGCCTCGCAGAGCGCGTCGGCCAGGCGGCCGCTTGAGAATTCGATCGTGAAGACGGCGGGGATCTTCTCCTCGCGCACCTTCCGGATCAGAAAAGCGATCGTCTGCGCGCCGGGCTCGGTCTCCTCGGCGCAGCCGGGAAAGGCGGCGTAGTAGGAAAGGCCGTAGGCGCGCACGAAATAAAGGAACGGGAAGCGGTCGGCGAAGACGAGCGTGCGGCGGTTCGCGCCGGCGACGACGGACGCAAAATCATTATGCAGCCGTCGAATATCGTCGATATATTTTTCGGCATTTGCAGAATACGCAGCGGCGTGCGCCGGATCCGCCGCGCAGGCGGCGCCGCGGATCGCATCGACGATCGCGGCCGCGTTGAGCGGCGCGGTCCAGACGTGCTCGTCGTATTCGCCGCCGTCTCCGTCCGCTTCCGCCTCCATGCCCTCGGCGAGCTCCTCCTCGAGCAGCGGCACCAGATCGACCATGGCGAGCACGGTCACGCGCGAGGTGTCGATCGATTCGAGGATCCCGTCCATCCAGGCGTCGGACTCGCCGCCGCCGTAAACAAAGAGGTCGCAGTCCCGGATGCGGCGGATATCCTGCGGCGTCGGATCATAGGAATGCGTTTCCGCGCCGGGCGGGATCAGCATCGTTACGGAGGCGTTCTCGCCGGCGACGGCGCGGGCGAAATCATAGGGCGGGAAGGAGGTCGCCACGATCGAGAGGCGGCCGTCGTGCGGCGCGTCCACCGCGCACGACGCGAGCAGCGGCAGAAGCAGCAGCGCGGCGGCGAGAAGCGTCAGGCGTCTCATCGCGGGATCTCCTTTCCCATGCCGGTGCAGTCGGCGCAGACGCCGTAGATCACGCTGCTGCCGCCGATGAGAAAGCCGTGCTCGCGCAGAATGTGCGCGCGCACCTCGCGCAGCGCATCGCAGTGCAGGTGGATCAGCTTTCCGCAGCGGGAACATTTCAGATGAAAATGATGCGCGCAGTCGATGCCGACGGCGTACTGATAGACAAAGGAATCGCTCTCGGCGCTCTCGAAGCGGCGGATCACGCCGTCCTCCATCAGCGCGGAGACCTGGCGGTAGACCGTGCTCTTCGCGGGTTTCTTCTCCCCCTCGGAGAGCGCGTCGATGATTTCCTCCACCGTGAAGTGACGATCGCGGTGCCGGCTGAGAAAATCCAGTATCCGCCGCTTGTGATTGGTCATATAGGGCATGGGGAGCTCCTGAATTTGGGAATCATTCTCGTTTTGAAAGTATAGCATATCCGCCTCCCTTTGTCAAGAGGCGGAATGCAAAAAGTGACAGGTTACAGCGTTTTCTCCGATCAGAGGCGGCGGGCCGCGTCGAGACAGAGCGTCAGCGCGCGCTCCATGGAGTCGGCGCCCCAGCCGCGCGTGTCGTACCGCGCCGTGTCGGCGAGGGAATCCGCGGTGTAGAGCAGTTCGCCCCAGACCGCCCCGCGCGCGGCGGCGACGGCGGCCAGCGCCGCGCATTCCATCTCCACGACCTCACAGCCTTCCTCGCGCCGGCGGCGCACGCGCTCCGCCGTCTCCCGGAAGAAGCCGTCGGTGGACCAGGTGACGACCTCCGCCCAGGGCAGGCCTCTTGCCTCCAGCGCGGCCGCGATGGCCGCCCGCGCCGTCGGATCGATCTCCATGAAGCGCGACGGCGCGGCGTAATGATAGGAGGCGCCCTCATCCCGCAGCGCGCGCCGCGGGATGAGAAAGGCGTTTTCCGCCCGCGGCGTCAGGACGCCGCAGGAGCCGCCGCTGACGATCGCCCTTGCGCCATAGGCGATCAGCCAGTCAAGAACCTGGGCGGCGGCCGCCGCGCCGACGGGCGCCTGGGCGAGGCAGATCTCCTCGCCCTCATGCGTCAGCACATAAATCGGATACCGCTTTGTGATCGATTCAAAATGCGCGGCGGCGACGGCGCCGTGCGCGGCGGCACAGCGATCAATCGTCCGGTCGTCGAGGAAGACGAAGGCGGCCTTCGGCGGAAGGCGAATGTCTAAATGCTCGTGATCCGGTTCGATGACGGCGTGCATGTCGTCGTCGAATTCCAGGATCGGGAACTCATGCCGGCGCATGCTCATGCGTCCTCGTCCTCCCGCCGGAGCGCGGCGAATTTCTCCCGCATCGTCGGATTGCCCTTCGTAAGGCGGCGGATGCTCAGATCGTCCGCCTTGCGGTTGGCGATCTGCAGATTGTGATCTGAGGAGAGCAGCGCCTCCTTCGTCTTCTGCAGATGCTCGATCGTCCGGTCGATCTCCGCGATCGCCGTCTGGAACTTGCGGTCGGCCAGCTCCACGTTGCGGGCGAAATCGCGCTTGAAATCGTCCATCGCTTCCTCGAAGTGCGTGATGTCGAGATTCTGATTCCGCACCGCCTCCAGCTCGCGCCGCGTCTCCAGCGTCTTCATCGCCGCGTTGCGCAGGATCGTGATGAGCGGGATGAAGAACTGCGGGCGGACGACGTACATCTTCGGATAGCGGTAGGAGACGTCCACGATGCCGGTGTTGTACAGCTCGCTGTCGGCCTCCAGCAGCGTCACGAGCACGGCGTATTCGCACTTTTTCTTTGTGCGGTCCGCGTCGAGCTTGTGGAAGAAATCCTCGTTCTTGTGCTTGACGGCGGTCTCGTCCATCTCGTTCTTCATCTCGAACATGATCGAAAGAAACTCGATGCCGTCCGGCGAGCTCTCGCGGTAGATGAAATCGCCCTTCGAGCCGCCGCTCGCGTCGTTGTCCTTCTCGAAATAGGCGTTC
>JAEEGL012669345.1_pt1 | contig 12505 bp, 12 predicted proteins | sample 9134231 | NCBI WGS metagenome assembly JAEEGL01 (sample SAMN16246548, study PRJNA631951) | gut metagenome | biome: gut microbiome; feature: rumen; material: fiber-attached | host: Bos | place: Iran: Karaj | collected 2018-10
CCTCCGCCGAACAGGTGGGGGAACGGTACGAGACGCTGCTGGCAGATGGCTTTCGCTTTCTTCCCTGGGCTGAGGAACTGCTGGAAGCGCTGCACGGCAGGTACCGGATGTATCTCGCATCCAACGGCTCTGCGTCCGTCCAGGCCGCACGAATTGCAAGTTCCGGGATCGGCCGCTTCTTTGATGGGATCTTCATTTCGGAGGAACTGGGTGCGGATAAGCCGTCCAGGGAGTATTTTGACCGCTGCATCGCCCGGATCCGCGGTTATGATCCGTCTCGTGCGCTGATGGTGGGGGACAGCCTCACCTCGGACATTCGCGGCGGGATCAATGCCGGGATCAGGACCTGTTGGTATAATCCCAGCGGACGTGCGCTCGACCGACTGATCCGGCCGGACTTTGAGATCCGTTCTCTTACGGAGCTTCCTCCTTTGCTGGAGCGTTTGTTTGATCGGAGTGAAGAATAATGCAGAACGAGCTTGCACTCTTGCATGAATTGAATCCGCTTTCCTTGATGCTGCGGATCCTCCTTGCCATGCTGATCGGCGGCATGATCGGCTTCGACCGAGAGCGAAAGGGCCGCCCGGCCGGTTTTCGGACCTATATGCTCGTCTCCATGGGCGCTGCGATGACGATGATCCTGGGCCAGTATCTGGATGTGATGCTGTCTGGCCCCTGGTCGTCCGCACTGCAGACGGTTGGACATCGGACCGACGTCGTTCGTCTTGGCGCTCAGGTCATCAGCGGTATCGGCTTTTTGGGGACCGGGACGATTTTGATCACGTCCCGGCAGGAGATCAAGGGCGTGACTACGGCCAGTTGTCTGTGGGCCTCGGCCTGTATGGGCCTTGCCATCGGCGCCGGCTTTTACAGCTGCGTGGTCATTGGCTTCGTGCTGATCGTGATCTCGATCCAGGTACTGCCGAAGATCGAACGCTGGCTGATCGCCCGCGCGCGGAATATGAACATCTCCGTGGAGATGGATAGTGTGGAGCATCTTGGCGCAGTGATCAATCGTCTGAAGGCAGCGGGACTCGTCCTGTATGACGTGGAGATCGAAAAGAGCGCGGCAGGGAATGGAAGGCTGAATGGTACCTTCACACTCAGGCTGAATCAGCGCCAGCAGCACGCGGAGCTGCTGGCGAGGCTCTCCTCTCTGGAGGGAGTTTTAGAAGTGGAGGAGGTGTGATACATGCTGCATTTGTTTGATTTTGCGCGGGAAATGACCGTGCTTTCGGTAGCTGTGCGCATGTTTGCCGCCTTTCTCTGCGGCGGCTTGATCGGGCTGGAGCGGGAATTCAAGCGCAGGACCGCGGGCTTTCGAACTCACATTCTTATCTCTCTGGGCGCCTGTATCGCCATTCTGACAAACCTCTATCTTTATCAGGCCATGCATCTGTACACCGATATTTCCCGCCTGGGGGCCCAGGTGATCGCTGGCATCGGTTTTATCGGTGCGGGGACCATCATCGTCACCAAGCGGCGGAGAGTCAAGGGCCTTACCACTGCGGCAGGGCTGTGGACGGCGGCGATCATCGGGCTTGCCTGCGGCGCTGGTTTTCTTGAGTGCGCGCTCTTTGCCACGGCCATGGTCCTGCTGGCGGAGGTCTTCCTGGTCAAGCTGGAATATGCGTTGAACACCAAGGCGGACGACGCGCGTTTTTATGTGGAATACGCCAAAGCCGAAACCATGGAGGAAGTTCTGCGACTGCTGCGGGAAAAGGGCATTTCGATTTCAGATCTGGAAATAACCCGCAGTGCCGTCGTGAGCGGCACACCGCGTTTTTGCGCAATGCTTGCCGTGAAGGGCTCCCGAAAAAAGCTGGATGAGGAGTTTACACAAAGCCTGAACGCTTTGAAAGACGTGATCCAGGTCGAGGAGATCTGAACCGAAAAAAGCAGGACGTACCAATGAAAGGTACGCCCTGCTTTTAATAATCAGCCAAGAAAGTATTTGATCAGCACCAAAACGATCACGCCCGGGACCCCGCCGAAGCCGGCGATGAGACAGTTCAGGAGATTGGGTTCCAGATTGAAGCTTTCGCTGCCAATGAAGAAGTTGATGATGAACAGCAGCGCAAAGCCAAAGGCCGCGTGGATCACCAGCTTGAGGATCTTGGCAATGGGTTTTGTGAAAAGAAACAGCAAGATGAGGATCAGTACGATCGCAACGCCCGAGAGCGCCGGAATAGAAAAGCCTTCCATCTTTCCTCCTTTACGGCATGAGGCAAAAAATACCGGATTGAAGAGGACCGCCGTCGCATATACTACGCTTGGACGTTTTCCGGAGGTGAGAGAGAAAGAAACCGGATGTGATCCTCTGTCGATGTGTATAGAGATACAACCAAAACCGGAAAATGTCAAGTGTAATGAGAGTTTTCCCGATCGGGAAAATATCATTCGCGGGCGGGGCGCAATGCGCCCCGCTTTCTGCGTTTCTGCATCAGGAGGATCGTTGTTCCTTTTGCTGCCTTACGCCGCCGCCAGGACATGCTCCTCCGTCAGTTCTCTTGTATTTTGTTATACAACGCCTGGAAAAGGAAGAAGGACTCAACGGGTGTGCGGTTTTCGCGGCAATCCCGAAAACCGCGGAAACGGAACACAGTGGAGTCCTTCTGATGTGTGCAAGAACGCGTAAAAGGTACAACACCATAGAAAGAACGCGTAAAAGACATCTAATGGATCTGTAATATATGACGAGTTTCTTACGTTCAGCGTTTATTACTCCAATAAATGGATGATAGTATGTCTGCTCCAAAGAAAACCCAGCCGACGATTTCTAATATGCGTATTCGATGAAAGACATCTGCAGAAACCTCCGTGAAACGGCCATGGGTTTCTAGATAATAATGCCCAGCTTGATATCCAGAAAATACATGCTCCGCATCGTTAAAAGCACTTCCACCGATTGCCGCACTGATTGCAAAAAAGGCAACCCACGGAAGTATCAACAGATTGCATAAACCTTTGATCCATTGCTTATTTATAAAATCGTTTATCATATTGTAGGTCGAAACCATGCAGAAAATAAAGGCCAATAAGGTTACGACACTCATTCTTTTCTGCCCCCTGAACATCAACATTGCGTATTCTTTGCGTTTTCAATATAAGGAGAAAAGGTGTTCATGTCAACAAGAAAACCTCTCTTGCCTTGGTAGACGAAAGAGGTTTCTTTGGTGGTGCGGGCAACAGGACTCGAACCTGCACGGTTTCCCACTGGAACCTAAATCCAGCGTGTCTGCCAATTCCACCATGCCCGCTTATGAAAAAAACCCATTGCATAAGCAACAGGTTTTGTTGGAGCGGGCAACGAGGCTCGAACTCGCTACCTCCACCTTGGCAAGGTGGCGCTCTACCGGATGAGCTATGCCCGCATCAGCAGAATGTAGTTTACCACAAATCTTTGAATTGTCAAGCGATATTTTCATTTTTAGAGGCGGCTCCTTTCTGCTTGCGTACTGGCAAAAAGGACTTGGCAAACGACCGAACAGGTGGTATGCTTACATACAGTTTGAGGAAAGAGGGGACCGCATTGAAGATCGTTGTCCTGGGCGGCGGCATCAGCACGGAACGGCACGTTTCGCTGGTTTCAGCTACCTCCGTATGCAAGGCGTTGAGAAGACTCGGCCATCAGGCCGTTTTTGTGGATATGTTTATGGGCCTGGAAGATTGGAACGCTCCGCTTGAGACGGTGTTCGACCTTCCCGACGGGCGCTGCGGCCATGTCGCCATCGAAAAAACAGCGCCGGATCTGAATGCTGTCATGGCATCCCGTAAGGATCAGAGCCCGTCCCGACTGGGGAAAAACGTGCTGGAGCTCTGCCGTCTTGCCGACTGTGTGTTTCTTGGTCTCCACGGCGCGGACGGGGAGGACGGAAAGATCCAGGCTGCGCTGGAGCTCCTTGGCGTGCCCTATACCGGCTCCGGACCTCTGGGCAGCGCTATGGCTATGGACAAGGCGGTGGCCAAACGGATCATGGAAAGCTGCGGCGTGCGAACCCCGGCATGGCGCGAGCTTCGTTATACGGCGGAGGACATCCCCGCGCTTGCGGAGGAACTCCCGGTGCCATGTGCGGTGAAGGTGGTGGGCGGCGGCTCGTCCATCGGCGTTTCTCTTCCGGAGACCCGGGAGGAGCTTCATGCTGCTCTGAAGGAGATCCTTCGTTACGGCGATCGGGTCGTGGTGGAAGAAAAGATCCGCGGCAGAGAGCTGACCGTTCCAGTATTTGACGGGAAAGCCCTCAGCCCCATTGAGATCATTCCGCCCGAGGGGAAGGATTTTGACTACGTTTCCAAGTATCAAAGCGGATCCGATGGCGCGCGGGAACTCTGTCCTGCACCGATCACTGAGGCTGAGCGGGATATGATCTCTGAGGCCGCACTGAAGATCCACGGAGCGCTGGGCCTTTCGGTTTATTCCCGTACGGATTTCATTCTGGACAAAGAGGGGAGAGCCTGGTGCCTGGAGGTCAATACGCTGCCCGGAATGACGCCAAACAGCCTGATCCCCAAGGCTGCTGCCCTCGCCGGGATGAGTTATGCGCAGCTTTGCGAGAAGATCGTTCTCCTCAGCATGAAAGTCCGTCGATAATGCCCGTCTTGTTCACAAATTCTTGATGTTTTGGCTCGTTGATATGGTAAAATGATTCAATAGAAATCTTGTAGATCAGGTGAGCGTTATGAGAGAGAAATTGATGCGATTTATGGCGGGCCGAAACGGCAACGATGCTCTGAACCGTTTCCTCCTTGTGGTGGATCTGGTTCTGATGCTCTTGTCTGCCGTTTTTTCCCACACCCTGGGCCGGTTTCTCTACCCCCTCGTTCTCGTGCTGCTGGGCCTGACCTACTATCGCATGCTCTCCCGGGATCTCTATAAACGTCAGCGCGAAAACGCCTGGTATTACAAGCAGCGAACCCGTGTCGTGAGTTCTCTGCGCCTGCTTAAGGAACGCTGGGTCCAGCGCAAAGACTACTGCTTTTTCGCATGCCCGTCCTGCAGGACCACGCTTCGTGTCCCTCGCGGTCGGGGAAAGATCAAGATCGTCTGCCGCAAGTGCGGCGCCTCCTTTGTGAGGAAATCCTGAGATGTTCGGCTACCTTGCGGCTGAGACCGAATTGCTCACGCCGGAGGAACTGACCCGGTACAAGAGCTGCTATTGCGGCCTTTGCCGAAACCTGCAGGCCCGGCATGGGAGCATTGCTCGGCTGACGCTGAACTATGACATGACCTTTTTGGTGCTGCTGCTGCAGTCCCTTTATGAGCCGGAGGAGACAGGCGGCGTGGACACGTGCCTGCCGCACCCCATAAAAGCACGATCCTGGCAAAGCAGCGCGTGCACTGCCTATGGCGCAGATCTGAACCTGGCGCTTGCCTACTTCAAATGCATGGACGACTGGGAGGATGACGGGAGCTTACGCGCTTTGGTGCAAGCGAAGGTTCTGCGCGGAGCTTATGAGCGCATTTGCGCGGACTACCCAAGGCAATGCGCTGCCATCCAGCAGGGAATGGAGACGCTGAGCCGCCTGGAGCGGGAGAAGATCGAAGATCCGGATGCGGCCGCCGATGCTTTCGGCGGGATCATGGCGGAGCTGTTTGTCTGGCGTGAGGACCGCTGGAGTGACACGTTAAGAGCCATGGGCGGCGCGTTGGGGCGTTTTTTATATTTGATGGACGCCTGCATGGACCTGGATGCGGATGCTTTTCACGGGCGCTACAACCCGTTTAGACGCTATTACGGTCTCTCCGATAATGAGCCGCGGTTTCGTGCGGCGCTGAAGATGCTTCTGGGAGATTGCCTTCGGGCCTTCGACCGACTGCCATTGCTGCAGGATGCGTCGATATTGAAAAATATCCTATGCGTCGGTTTGTGGACGCATTTTGACCGGAAATATTCGGGGAAGAAGGATTCCGCAGATGGTACAGGACCCGTATAAGGTTCTCGGGGTCTCGCCGGACGCCAGCGACGAAGAGATCAAAAAAGCATACCGGGACCTCACAAAAAAATACCACCCGGATCTGAACCCCGGGGATGAGCAGGCGGCGCAAAAAATGAACGACGTGAACGCCGCCTATGACGCCATCAAGAACGGAACGGCCCAACAGCAGAGCTATGGGCCCGGCGCAGGGACTCAACAGCAGGCCTATGGGCCGTATGGATGGTACGATTTCGGCGGCTTCAGCGGCTGGAATCCGTACGCATGGAGCCAGCAGCAGGAGCGGCAGACCGAGCGCAGCGAGTATACCGCGGCCCGCAATTATATCCGCAATCAGATGTATAAAGAGGCCTTGACCGCTCTGGCCGGCGTCCCCGTCCCGGAGCGGGACGCTCGATGGTTCTTTCTCAGCGGCGTTGCCAAGATGTACCAGGGCAATAAGATCGCGGCGCTGGAGGACGCCAGGCGCGCGGTGCAGATGGACCCGAATTGCGCGGAGTATCAAAAATTACTGCAGCAGCTGCAAAGCGGCGGCGACTACTATGAAAGATACACCACCGATTATCGCAGCGGGCTGAGTATGGATCGGCTTTGTGTGACGCTATGCGCCTCGCAGCTCTGTCTTGGCCCCTTGTGCGGATGGAATATTTGCTGCTGCTGAACGAAGTGGAACAAGAAAAACGGGAACCGATTCCGGTTCCCGTTTTTCTTATTCTTTTCTCAGGGAATGGCGTAACATGATCACCTGTGCCGGTCGGTCCTCCGGGGCGAAAACCGTCACGTAGCCATGCAGGGATGCGGCCTTTGCTTTCAAAGCGCGGGATCCGCTGTCAATATAGATGTCGCATTTTTCCTTCCCGTTTTTGGCTTCCTGGACCAGATTGGCCGCGGCGGAATTTCCGTCCAAAGCGAGAAGGACGGAAGGCCTCCGTTTGAAAATCTCATAAGCAAAGCTCTTGTATAGTCCGAGGCCTGTGGGTTCGATGGAGATCCGGACAGACGCGTTGCTGCGGAGGATCCTGTCCCGCTCGGCGCGGGAAATCATGCTGGGTACGATGGCGAAGATTCGGAACTTTCCTCCATTTCTGCGGATCAGATAACGCTCGTAACCGCTGCAGCTGTGGCCAATGACGAAAAAGCATTTTTCCGGGTCCGCTTCGCTCAGCAGCGTATCCAGGATCCTGAGCCTGTCGGGGCGGAGCTTCGTCATGTGCTGGTTGTTGTTGAAGCTGCCGCCGGCGATCACGATCGGAAGCATACCCGAGGGAAGTTCCTCGATCCTGGCGTTCAGCTCCGAAGCAGCGTCCAGCTTCCCGTCATTCATCCAGAGGGCGGAAGACGCTTTTTCTGTCCCCTCGATCCTGCGAGCAAGAAAGACGCCGATCTCCTCGTCGCCGACCAAACGCTCGAAGGATTCTGTTTTTTCCCGGAAGTTCTCCCGGCTCAATCTTGCGATTCGTCCGTCACATCGGCTCATCTGGCACAGCTCTTCGAAGCGGAGATCCAGCAGTTTTTCCAGTGACAGCTCTTCGTCGATGGAATCCGTTCCGTACAGGGCGCTGCCATCGGTGCCCTGCACGCAGAGCGCACCGGCGCGCAGATAGGTTTTCAGCGGATGTGTGCTCAGATCACTCAGATTGTTCAGGCGAACATTGGAGGTGATTTGAAACTCCAGCACTACTCGATTCTCCACCAGATCCTGCAGCAGCTTTCGTCCTTTGGGAGAGCGCAGATCAGCTGCATAGAGCCCGTGGCCGATCCGGATCCTGGGCATGGGCTGACCCGGAGCGAGGGATTCCTTCACGCAGCGGATGCTGTTTGCAACATTATCGCGCAGACTATCGTTTTCACCAGCGTGGATCCGGATCACGAAGCCGGGATGATCTCCCGCAATGCTCACAAGCTCCCGGATCACGGGGCGAAGCTCCTGAATATCATTGATCTCCTCGCCGAGAATATCGCTGCCGGCCACGTAGGGATCGATCGCTACGGCGCGAAGGACCTGCAGGTTTTCAGCAAGATAATCGTTTGGGGTAACATGGTCTTTTATGATCGTCAGAGGGACGCGGCGGATGCCAGCAAGGAAACGGATCAGTACGCCGGTCTCCCTCGTAATGGCCGGCATGACCCTGTGCACCTGCCGCAGCATTTCCACTGCCTCGTTCGGCTTGACCAGGGATGTGTCGGAGATCTCCACGTACTCGATCCCGCACCTGGCGTAAGACCGGGCGATCCAGAGCAGCTTATCCTGGAACAGGGTGTTGCCGCGGTATTCCGGCCTATCCCTGTCCGCCATCATCAGGGTGCAATAACGAAGAACGTCCGGCTCGGGAATCAGGGAAAGCCCTTCCAACGGGAGCAGATCTCCGGCGGGCACGCCTTTTGTGAAGACGTAACGGTAAAGGTACACCTTTTCAAGATTTGCGAACACCGCCTGCCCGTCTTTGGGGATGGTCAGGGAGTTGCGGATGCGGACGATGTTTTCCGCCGCGTCATGCAGGTCGTTCAGGATCAGATCAGCAAAATTGATGAAGGTGTTGTCGTCGATCCTGCGTTCCAGGTATTTGCCGGTCAGGGAAGAGCCGGCCAGTTTTTCCGCGGCGATCCGGCGCTGCTGCTGCAGATAATCCCATTGCGTATCCGTACATTTCAGCCCCAGCTTTTTGATATAGTAAAGCGGGTAGCGGATCTGGTGACAGATCCCCAGGGCGATCAAAATATCGGGGGAAAGGTTCCCGTTCATGTGGGTGTGCAGATCGGTAGAGAATTTGCACTCGCTGCGGATATAGGTTTTGACAATAGTACGCATCTCATCCAGCTGATAGTTCTTGGTCTGACTCATCAGCGTTTTGGAAACTGCAGGAATAGAAGCTTTCAGTTCGATGCTTCCGTCAGGCCAGATGTTGGCGACCTTGGTATTGCCAAGGCGGAAAATGTACAGCTTCCTGTTCTGCCCGTCAATATAGCTGGGGACCGTACCGCAGATGACCTTAAGCCCCTTTTCATCAACGCTGATGGGCAGACCGCAGAGTTTGGCCAGATTTGTGATCAGGTTCCCGCTGTGGTGATTGGGCGTGCGCAGCATATAGTGCAGCTGTGCTCCGTCCAGATCAAGCTCCACAAGGATGTCTTTTTCTTTATCCAAATAGAATTTTCCGAAATAACTCATCTTCACTCTCCATCCGGTTTAACCGGAGTAATCTATTCAGCATAGTAATGGCGGCCCAGTCTTTTGAAGAGAAGATCGTTCAGTCAAAGACGGCTCAGCCATTTTCCTCAATAGCATTTGCAATAAATTGCGGCAAGCTCTTCCACTGACATAACACCTCAGGCCCCTCGTGACTGATTCGGAGAACCATGCCTTCGGGAGAAAGGATCACGCAGTCGCCGTCCGGGCATTTTGCGAATACAACTCCGGGAAAGCCACCTTCCACAAGCTCCTCGGATCGCATTTCTGCCTGGAAACGAGCGGTTTCCAGAAGAGAAGATTCATAACTGAGCAAGGTGTATTCATTGCTCAGGATTCCGTGAGAACAGATCGCGTAATAAGGAACAAGGGACGCGTGCTCTTTTGCCGACAGGGCTTCCCGCTGCTTTTTTGACATGGCTTTCCCAAACGATTCCGGGTTCTTTTTCATCTGTGCCCGAAGCAGACGGAGAGCGTCCTTTTCGCTGAGTTCTTTCACCGGCCGGCCTTTTGCAAGCAGCACAAAACAGGAAGTCATTCGTTTCTTCAGAAGTGCATCGTTAGGAAAGGGGATCGTCTCCGTTTCCCGATATTGAAATCCCGGAACGGGCTTATCACAGACGAGGACAGGTTCCAGTGCGGAACGCGTGAGCCCTCGGGCGGCTATCAGTTCTTCGGCAAGATCGGCGCGGAGCAGCACTTCGCTTTGCCCGGCCCTAGAATACGTCCAGGGATAATACGTGTAGCCAAAACCTTCGGAAGGCAGATCAGCCCTCAGGCAGCTGAGCGGCAGAGACACATGGAGATCATAAAAGAATTCTGCCAGACGGGGCAGCCAACCTCTCAGCTTCAGGATCTGTCCGTATTCCGGGCGCTGTTTTAATTCTTGGAAAGAATCAACCTTATAACTGAATCCGAGTTCGTTCGTGCGGCAGATCCGGTGCTGGGGAGCAATGGCAAAATACTGCTCTCCCTGGTACTTTCCGGCGTCGGTCAGCCAGCAAAACCGCATACCGTCAAGCCCGGTTTTCTGCCATGCCTTTTGAAATCTATCTGGGACACAATAGTATTTATCCCATATTGGAGCACTTTCCAGAATCGAGCAGGCCCTGATCCGGGGAAGGATGACAGGACTTTCATTTTCAGGCAAATAGATCTTTTCGCAATCGATTCTTTCATTCTCTTTAAAAATCCGCTTGCGAAGGCAATACCATTCGGCCGTATCAGGGATATAGCTGCGAGTATACCAGCCGCGTGCTTTCCAGCCTTTTTCCCGACAGAAAGCCTCAATTTGATCCAGTATTATTTCACTGCCGTCCCGATTTAGGTCAAGCACACTCCAGCCAACACAGTCGCATTTTAGACCAATGGAATGTACAAAGACGATATTCTCTTGTATCTCTTTTTCTTTTGCTTCCCATTGCCCGATCCGTGCTTTACCATCAAGGATCCACGAGAGTTCTTCACGAAAAAGTTCCATATCAAGGGTCCTCCTGGAATGAGGCATCCGAAATCGTGAGCAAACACACGCATTCCACATGGCAGGTCCTGGGGAACATATCCACGGCTGTGACTTCCTGCAGATTATAGCCAAGTTCCTCAAAGCGTAGGATATCCCGGGCGAGTGTAGCGGGGTTACAGGAGACATAGACCACCCGCTCCGGTTTCATGGAGGCTACCGTTTTGACCGCTTCCTCACTCATGCCTTTGCGGGGCGGATCCACTACGACGATCTTTGGCCGTAGGCCGCGCGCAGCCAGCGTTTTTGCCGCCTCGCCCGCGTCTCCGCATAGAAACTCTGCGTTGGTGATCCCGTTTCGCATGGCGTTTTCTGCGGCGTTCTCCACAGCTTCCGGTACGATCTCAGCGCCGATGACCCGGCCGGCGTCCCGCGCCATGCGCAGACTGATCGTCCCGGCTCCGCAATAGAGGTCAAAAACCAGGTCCTCCGAGCCGGCAGACGCATAGACGGCGGCCTTTTCGTAGAGCCGTTCCGCCTGTGGTGGGTTTATCTGGAAAAAAGCCTGAGGCGCGATCGTATAATCAAGATCGCAGAGACGATCGTGAAGCAGGGGAGAGCCCCACAGGGTATAAAAATCCCCGCAGAGGACGGTGTTTCCTCTGCTTTTGTTGACGTTCAGCACGATCCCGGTCAGGTCCGGACAGCGGGCGTGAAGATGAGATACGAGGGCCTCCGTCCTGGCGCCGAAACCCCTGGCGGAAACGATGCAGGCGACCGCATCATGCGTCTGCCTGGCTTGACGGCAGAAGACGTGCCTTACGCTGCCGCAGCCGGTCTCCTCGTCATAGGCCGGGAGTCCTTCGCTGCGCAAAAACTCCGTCACCGCCGCAGCACAGCGGCAGCTCAACTCCGACTGGAGCAGACAATCCTCCACGGCGATCAGCTCATGGCTCCGCTCGCGGAAGAAGCCGTAGGCGGGCTCGCCGTCGGCTTCTGCAACGGCAAAAATGGCCTTGTTGCGATAACGCAGGGTCTGATCGCTCCCCAGGATCTCGCTTGCCACTATGCTTTGCTTCCCGATATGACGAAGCGCGGCGTTGACCCGATCGAGTTTGAAGCGCAGCTCCTCCTCATAGCTCATGTGCCGGGTGTCGCAGCCGCCGCATTTTCCGTAATAGGGGCAGTCTGGTTCCATACGGCCCGGAGACGGGAGCAGAAGACGCTCTCCCCGGGCATAAACGGCGTTGCTGCCGACCTTTACTACCTTGATCTCCCATCGTTCTCCGGGGAGAGCGCGCGGTACAAAGACCGCCCTGCCGTTTATATGGCATACGCCGAGAGCTTCCGAAGTCCAGCCGTCGATCTCTACGTTATAGATGTCGTTTTTTCTTAATTCTTCCATGTCTTGTATCTTAACACAGAGCATCTGCTCTTGCAATCGTGGGTCAAAAAACATATTGGAAAACTTTCTATTTCATATTTTGCACGACGGATCAAATACTACTCACGTAATTCTTGAGGAGGCGCAACATGAAAAACAAGATCATTTTCATTCTTATTGCGGCATTTCTTTGTATGGCCCTCTGCGGCTGCGGCATGGACCGGACTGGCAACCGCCCCGGGACCAACGACAGGGATGTGCTCCCGGACGTTACGCCGATGATTTCGCCCGATGTAGATGACGGGGTCGTCAACGACCACGACGGCATCATCGGAAACGGCAACTCCAGTGGGGCCGATCATGACGGCACCAACGGCGGCACCAACGGCAGCACCAACGGCGGCACCAACGGCAGTTCTCCGACCACTGCGCCCGGTACCAGTCAGAATCCGTAAGCAAAAAGGACGCGTCCTGAAAAGACAGGACTCGTCCTTTTTCTTGCATTTCCTTGTGGAAGGAGGTATAGTACTGCCAGGAAAGG
>JAEEGL012777876.1_pt1 | contig 12505 bp, 10 predicted proteins | sample 9134231 | NCBI WGS metagenome assembly JAEEGL01 (sample SAMN16246548, study PRJNA631951) | gut metagenome | biome: gut microbiome; feature: rumen; material: fiber-attached | host: Bos | place: Iran: Karaj | collected 2018-10
CTATACGTCGAACAATTCGATGATACACTACACGACAAAAAACGGTCTTGTAAATAACGAAGCCAGATGTGCGACCCTCGCAAAAGACGGCTCGATCCTTATAGGTACAAACGCCGGACTGAGCATCATAAAGGATGGAAAAGTAGTAAGAAATTATTCTGAAAAGGATGGGATGACCAATACGATAATCCTGTCTGTCGAGGAGGGGATCGACGGGCGTATCTATGCTGCGTCAGACGGAAATGGTATTCATGTTATTGACGATGACAAAATAAAGGATATAACCAGAGATGACGGGCTTACAAGTGATGTTGTACTAAGAATAAAAAGAGATGAAAAAAGAAATGTAAACTGGCTGATAACATCAAACTCGATCCAATATATAAAGGACGGAAAGGTATATGATGTAAAGAGTTTCCCGTACAATAATAACTTTGATATTTACTTCGGCGACAACAACAATCTTTGGATACTTTCATCCTACGGTGTTTATTGTGTGGAGGCAAAAGAACTATTAAATGATGATGTGAAGAATTACAAACTCTTCACACTTGCAAACGGACTCCCGGGAGTGCCTACCGGAAACTCCTTCAGCTACCTGGATAAAGATGGTACTCTGTACGCTGCAGAGAGGACCGGTGTTTGCAGGATGAACATAAACAAGTTTTTCGACAGATCATCGGATATCTACCTCGGCGTAAAGAGTGTAGTCTGCGATGGTGCTTCCTTAAGTCCCGATGAAAAAGGTGATTATACGATCCCTAAGGGAACTGCACGTATGCAGATAAGTGTATCGGCGCTTGATTATACGATGTCGAACCCTACCATAAGGGTATACTTAGAGGGAAGTGATGATGAAGGTATCACAGTCGAGCAGGATAAGCTTTCCATGCTTGAGTACACCGAGCTGAAGTACGGCGATTACAAGCTTCATGTGCAGGTGGTGGATCCGGCAACAGGTGTCGTCAAGCAGGAAAACACCGTTAATATCATCAAAAATCCGGGGCTTTTTGAGATGCCCATGACCCAGATAATCGGAGTATTGTTTTTGCTGATAGTAGTAGGATTTTTGGTATGGAGATTGATGACATCAACTATCGTCAGAAGACAGTATTTGGAGATCCGTGCGGCAAAAGAGGAGGCAGAGCAGGCCAATATGGCGAAGTCGAGATTCCTCGCAAACATGTCTCACGAGATCCGCACTCCGATCAATACCATCATGGGTATGGATGAGATGCTCCTCAGAGAAAATGCGGACGGAGTACCGAAGGATTACTTTATATCCGTTGTCAACTACGCTATTGATATCCGTACTGCATCGGAGTCACTCCTCGGACTCATAAATGATATCCTTGATATCTCAAAGATAGAGTCCGGTAAAATGCATCTGGTAGAGCAGGATTACAACACGGTGGATCTTTTCCGTGCACTTGTTACCATGATACGTGTTCGTGCCGAGCAAAAGGAACTCCGTTTTGATGTAAACATTGATGAAAAAATGCCCAGGATCCTCTACGGTGATAACGAGAAAATACGTCAGGTGGTTCTTAATCTCCTTACAAATGCTCTCAAATACACGAGCGTCGGTGGGTTCTCGCTGAACGCGACTGTTGAGAATATAGAAGGAGATACATGCTCCATAAGGATATCCGTAAAGGATACCGGTATCGGTGTAAAAAAAGAAGATCTCGACAAGCTTTTTGTGGCGTATGAGAGACTGGATGAGGAAAAAAATACCGGCATCCAGGGAACGGGCCTGGGGCTCGACATCTCGAGACGTTTTGTGGAGCTTATGAATGGTAGGCTCTGGTGCGAAAGTGAGTACGGAGAAGGATCTGAGTTTATACTGACGATCGATCAAAAGATTGTGGATGAGCAGGGAATAGGAGAGTTCAAGGAACATGAGGAAGAGACTGCAAGAGGACCGTATGTTCCACAGTTTATCGCGCCGGATGCAGAGGTGCTTGTGGTCGATGACAATGAGATGAACTTAAATGTCATAAGAAATCTTTTAAAAGCTACCAAGGTGTTTGTGACTACATCCGAGAGCGGCGAAGACTGTCTGGAAAAAATCAAGTACGGCAATTTTGATGTCGTTCTTTTGGATCATTTGATGCCGGGTATGGATGGTGTAGAGACGCTTGCGAAGATCAGGGAGACAAACAAAGATCTGCCTGTATACGCGTTGACTGCGAACGCTGCACTTGGTTCTAAGTTCTATACCGAAAAGGGCTTTACCGGCTATCTTGCAAAGCCGATAGATTCCAGAGCTCTGGAGCAGGCGATCATGAAGCACATCCCGGAGAATATCATGATGACTCCCGCTGCTGACATGCAGGCAGAGGATGAAAAGGGTCTTCCGGAGGAGATGAACTGGGTACGCGAGATAGCGGATATAAACGTGGAAGACGGTATCCGGGTATCCGGTGGGGTAACGTCATATATTGATGCTCTCGGGACGTTTTTTGATACTATTGCCTCCAGTCCCGAGATCATCAAAAACTCATATGAAAACAAAGATATAAAGATGTATACCGTCAAGGTACACGCGCTGAAAAGCTCTGCAAAGATAATAGGAGCGAATGACCTCGCAACTTTTGCTGAAAAGCTTGAGCTCGCCGGAAATGCCGAGGATATGGACACGATAAATGAGAATACAGATAAGCTTCTTGCAGACCTTCAGTCTTTCAAGGAGAAGCTTGCACCTATCCATGCGCCTGAGGGTGGGGAGGAGAATAAAGAACTCCCGGAGATATCGGAACAAATGCTTAAAGATGCTTACCGTGAGCTTAACGATGTCATCCCCATGATGGATTTTGATTCTGCAGAGATGATACTCGACGAGCTGAAGGAGTATCGTCTGCCGGATGCGGACAAAGAAAAGATCGAAAAGCTTACAAGGCATTTGAAGAATGTGGAGTGGGACAAAATGGCAGAGGTTATCAAGGAGTAGACTAAATGATTGAGTTTCTAAGAAGTCATCAGCTGAATATCATGCTTGCATTTAGCGGGGCCTGTGCTATCTGCGCGCTTTTTGTGCTGATTTCAAAGAGTCTTTCCAAAACCAAAAAAAGATCATTGTTTCTTATAGAGGTCTGTGCCACCTGTATGCTTTTGTTCGAAATAGGTGCTACCAACTTTGACGGTGATAGTTCTGCTGTCGGATTTTGGATGTCAAGAATATGCAATTTTTCGATTTTCTTTTTGACTATCGCGGTCATCTATTTCTTCAATATGTATCTTACTGATGTGTTCACCGATAATGAAGATATTCTGGTCGTCCCAAAACGGTTAAAGGTGTCTTCGATTATCCTTGTCCTGGGTGGTGTGATGGTAATAATATCACAGTTTACAGGACTATATTACACGTTTGATCCTAATAATACTTATCAAAGAGCACCGGCATTTTTAGTCAGTTTTATTGTGCCGTTTTTAGTGCCTGCGATACAGCTTTCATTCGTTATACAATACTACAAAAGGTTGAATGAGGGTATTCGGATTTCTTTGTTGTTATTCTCGCCTGTTCCGATTGTCGCGTCTGTTATTCAGGTTTTCACTTACGGGCTGATACTAACTGATATTGCGATAGCATGTATGGCGATCCAGCTCTATATGTTTGCACTCATTGATGTAAACAGTACACTTGATAAAACGCTTCAAAAAGAAAAGGAACTCATCAAAAATGAGGAGCATGCGATATTTGATCTGTTTCGTCAGATAGTAACCGCATTTGTCAGTGCGATCGATGCGAAGGATGAAAACACAAAAGGGCATGCGGCCAGGGTTGCGGACTATGCAAAACGAATCTCTATGATATCCGGAAAGAGTGATGAAGAAAGCGAGGCGGCGTATTTTTCGGGACTGCTTCACGATGTCGGGAAGATTTCTCTTCCTGATAAGATCCTCAGAAAGAGGGATAATCTGACTGATGATGAGATGGTTATTTTTGATGAGCACGTGACAAGGGGAAAAGAGATTTTGCAGGAGATCAAGGAGTTCCCTTATCTTCAGGATGGTGCGGGATATCATCATGAGTGGTATGACGGAACAGGCTTTCCGGAGAAGCTTTCGGGCGAGGATATACCTGAGCTTGCGAGGATAGTTGCGGTGGCGGATGTGTATGATGATATGGCTTCCATAAAGAAAGACAGAGAGCCACTGCCACAGCAGATCATAAGGGAAGAAGTTGTAAAGATGACCGGAAGGCGTCTGGATCCAACCTTTACAAAGGCGCTTATCGAGATGATCGATACGGATACCGACTATATGCTCAGGGAGCATCATGAGGATGAGACAAACGAGCTTGAAAATGAGATCAGCTGCGACTTTTACAGGAGCAGGTATACGAAGGGCATCCCCATAAACGAAGAGGTGAGAAAGATCACCTTCAGATATGAGGAAGACAAAAAAGAGGAGAACCAGTTCTCAGCACCCTCTATCATTATATTTGATTCGCTTGACGGCAGAGTTCATATGTCCGACAGATCCATTTCCATAAACCATTATCAGGAGTATGGTGAGGCGTGGTTTGACGGCCATATGATATGCACCAGAGCCAGAAACATGAAGATGGATTCTTCCGAGATTTCTGCAGAGACACATGCTCTGCCGGAAGAGGGCGAGTATTTGATTGAGGCCGAGAGGTACAAGGATCATCTTCGTTTGCGCCTGACCGGTGGTGGTATGTATTCAGAGCTTATCGTGGCTTTGCAGGATAGCTCCGGTTCTTCGTTTATCTCGATCACCGGCGAGCATTGTCATATCATGGATATCGAAACTGATACGACAGGTGTTATCGCGAAGGAGGGAGAGATCACGCGCATCGCTGATGAGATCACATATATCGATCGTATGGTCGGAGATGTACCGAATATCCAGGTAGACGGTTATTTTTCAGCTGCTACGGACGGCATGAGTATCACGGATGGCATGGAGATCGCTTTCCATACCATGACGCTGCCGGCTGCCAATCTGGTGTGGCATTGTCCGTTTTTGGTATTTTTCAAAGCGGAGGATAATCATGTTCATGGAAAGAATTACGAGGAGCTCGCGATCGTTCGTCTGGATGGTGAGGTCGTCGAGAGTGGCGGAAGCGCAAGGAGCATGACTGAAACCAAAAAAGATGATACCTTTGAGAATTGGGATAAATGGAAGGAAATTAATAAAAAGGGATATGAGTGCAAGGTTAATATCAGGCGCAAGAACAACAGGATCATCATGCATACGATGAACGGTGGGATAGATATCAAGAGTACTATCTATCTGGAGAACAAACTTGAGGATATCAAGGTTGCGATAACGGGTGATCAGTGCGCGCTGACGGATATCAGATTTATCGCGTGAGCCACTCTTTGAGCTGTTCGTATATGTCATCTTCTTTTGGCGGACAGCCTTTTATATAGTGGTCATAGTTTTTGCAGCAGTTACCGATACCGTATGTTCCCGAGTCGTTTTTGTGACCCTGGCCGATGGCAAGTTTCGGGAGCGAGCTGATATCCCGGATCCCCTCATCCCTCAGACGGTAGACGGCGGCTGTAAAGCTTGCGAAGCAGGCACTGCAGGAATCACATTCATCCACATCTACGGATATATCGAGATTCAGATCTCTATGGGAAAATGCTTTCTCGTAGGGATCTTTTTTATCTGCGGAGAAGGATTTGATCACCTCGCCGTTTTCATTCAATATACTTATCTCGGCCTTATTCAGGTCAGTGCTTCCACTGCCGAGAGCCTCTGCCATACCTACATATGAAACATCTTTTGCGCTCAGTCCGAGCAGTGAGCAGGCATAGGAGTCGATGAGGACCGGATCTTTGCAGACCATCACACAGTCAGTCTGAAGAGGATTTCCGCCTTCTTCGAAATTGGGGTCTCCGCATATGTGATCGACCACGATGAAATCCTGACGGATGCCGACACTCAGATGCGCGACAGGCTTGTGAAGCCCCATGGTGTGGAACTTTCTTTTCTCAGAGTTCGGGATGAGTCCCTTCATATTTTTCAGGGCGCAGGTCATCTTTGTCTGGCAGTGCCCCTTGATGACGGGGACGTTTATCATATAATCGATGGTGTCTACGGAGTCGCATATGTTGAGATTCAAACCTGCGCAGTCCTTCTCGTGGAAGTGATCTTTTTGGGTGTCGATAAACTCAACATCATACTTTTCACACAGCGATTTGTAACCGCAATTAATGAAGGCTTCAGAGGTCTTGTCACCGACCCATGAGCCTTCTATAATTGATATTTTTCGGAAATTATTATTCTGAAGATATTTTATGATCCCCTCGACGATCTCGGGGTGAGTAGTAGCGCCAAAACTAGCAGGGGTCGGGGTTACCAGATTCGGTTTTATGCCGATCTGCTTGGTGGTATCGCCGATCTCATCTGCAAGATGAGCATACTCAAGAAGAGTAGTTGTCATCTCGATATAGTCTGAGCCGTAGCGCTTTATTATTTCATTATTATTCATGTACATTTACCAGGCAGTATGATCAAATCTTATTTGCCTTCATATTTGATCACTGCATCCACATCATATCCGGCAAGTTTTTTTCTTCCCTCGAGTCCTGCGAGCTCCATAAGGAAGATCACCTTTTTAACCTCCCCGCCGAGCTTCTCAACAAGGTCGATGGAAGCCTTTATGGTTCCGCCGGTTGCGATAAGGTCATCAACGACCACGACTTTCTGGCCTTTCTGGATGGCATCCGTGTGCATCTCAACCGTAGCCTTGCCATACTCAAGCTCGTAGCTCTGCTCGATGGTCTCACATGGAAGCTTGCCTTTTTTTCTGACGAGAACAAAAGGCTTTCCGAGTGCGTATGCGAGCGGTGCACCGAAGATGAATCCGCGGCTCTCCGCACCTACTACCACATCAAAGTCCACTCCTTCTAAGAGCTTTAAGAGCTCATCGATTGCCAGATGGAATCCCTCTGCGTCCTGCAATACGGTTGTGATATCACGAAAAATAATCCCGGGCTCCGGGAAATCAGGTATGCTTCTTACGTAATCTTCGAGTTTCTTGGCCATAACTTGCTCCTCCATGTTATTTACAATATAAATAGGAGCCCACTATACATAAGGCTCCCTGATCAACAATTATCACTCGTCGTCGATGGTATCCTTAACAGCGCCACCGATCACCGAAGAAACAACCGATGCAACAACGATGACCGCGATGATAGCGATCCCGACGACAACTCCGATTCCGATAAAGATCTCTGACATAGTCTTCCTTTCATGCCGGGTGTCCCGGCGGCGTATGTGTGCCTTAAACACACTACCCTCCGTACTACAATACTACTGACATTGATTGTATCACGTTTCGAGAGAAAAATCAACGCAAATTTGAATGATTTTGATTGATTTTTGAGGGGAGATATGTTATAGTCTATGGTAATTCATGAAAAATAGGAGGGGCCTATGGCTTTATTACAGGATTGGCGTGATTACGCCTATAGTGAAGAGATGCAGACCACGAAGAAAGGACAGGAGTTCTGGCAGAAGTATTTTGAGCTCGAGAAGGGTATCTACGAGCAGCTTTTGGCCAACCCGTCCGAGGTTGTAAGTGGTACTGTTAAGGAGCTTGCTGAGAAATACGATGTTCCGCTGTCAATGATGGTTGGATTCCTTGACGGAATCAATGACAGCTTAAAGACTGAGAACCCGATCGAGGAGATGGAGGAGGATACTGAGGTATCGCTTGACTTTGACCTCGAGCTTCTCTATAAGAATATGGTTGACTGCAATGCGGAGTGGCTTTACAATCTTCCGCAGTGGAATGATATCTTCGATGAGGACAAGCGTAAAGAGCTCTACAAGGAGCAGAAGAAGAGCGGCACGATCATCAAAGAGGACAGAAAGATCGGTAGGAACGATCCGTGTCCATGCGGCTCGGGCAAGAAGTATAAGCAATGCTGTGGGAGGAACTGACGCGCGAGCGCGGTCGTAGCTTTTCTTCCTCGCTCGCACGATAAAGTGCTACTCGGAAGAAAACTACTGCCGCTCGCGCTGTGAGAGCTATGTACAAGATAATTAATACTGATGGGCGAGCGAAATCAGCGACTATGACGACACCGCATGGCGTGATCGAGACACCTGTCTTCATGAATGTTGGGACTGTGGCGGCGATCAAGGGAGCTGTGTCATCTATCGATCTCGAAGAGATCGGGACGCAGGTGGAGCTGTGCAATACTTATCATCTGCATCTGAGGCCGGGCGATCAGGTTGTAAAGGAACTCGGCGGACTGCAGAGGTTTATGAATTGGCACAGGCCGATACTGACTGACTCAGGTGGTTTTCAGGTGTTCTCGCTGGCCAGTATGAGAAAGATCAAAGAAGAGGGTGTCGAGTTCAGATCGCATATCGACGGCCATCGCATTTTTATGGGGCCTGAGGAGAGTATGCAGATCCAGTCGAATTTAGGATCTACGATAGCGATGGCATTTGATGAGTGTCCTTCATCTACTGCGGAGAGAAGCTACATAAAGCAGTCGGTGGAACGGACTACCAGGTGGCTACACAGATGCAAGGCTGAGATCGAAAGACTCAATTCGCTTCCCGATACGATAAACAAAGAGCAGATGCTATTTGGTATTAATCAGGGCGGTGTGCATGAGGACATCCGCATAGAGAATGCGAAAGAGATCGCTGAGCTTGATCTGCCGGGCTACGCGCTGGGAGGATTGGCTGTCGGTGAGACGCACGAGGAGATGTATCATATCCTCGATGTTACTGTTCCGCATCTGCCGCAGGACAAGCCTGTTTATCTGATGGGGGTCGGCACTCCGGCAAATATACTTGAGGCGATAGACCGTGGCGTGGATTTTTTTGACTGTGTATATCCAAGCAGGAACGGTCGTCACGGACATGCTTATACGAAGCATGGCAAGATGAACTTAAACAATGCCTGCTACGAGAAGGACGACAGACCTGTCGAGGAGGGATGCCAGTGCCCGACGTGCAGACATCACTCGAGAGCATATATCAGGCATCTTCTGAAAAGCGGAGAGATGCTGGGGCTGAGGCTTTTGGTCTTGCACAATCTGTATTTTTATAATACAATGATGGTTGAAGCGCGTACCGCCATACGTGAGGGACGATACGCTTCATATAAAAAAGAAATGCTTTTACAAATGGAAGGAGATTAACATGAACTCAACAATTGGAATTATTGCACTTTATGCGGTTATCATCGCAGCATTTTACTTTATTGCGATCCGCCCGAACAAAAAGAGGGAGAGAGAGCATGCGGCTCTGATGAGCTCAGTATCTGTAGGTGATTCTATCCTTACTACAAGCGGATTCTACGGTGTTGTTATCGATATCCCGAGTGACGACGTGATCATCGTCGAGTTCGGAAGCAACAAAAACTGCCGTATCCCGATGCAGAAGAGCGCCATCGTAGAGGTTGAGAAGGAAGGCGAGGAGTAAAACATCCAATGGACAGCGAGGATCCGAAAGGATCCGAGCCTGGCAATTGGCGCGAGCGCCGCTGTTAGGAGGCTACATGAAAATATTGGTTACAGGCGGAACCGGATATATCGGTTCCCATACCTGCGTCGAGCTGATCAAAAAAGGCTACGACGTGGTTATTTTTGATAACCTTTTTAATTCAAAGATCGATGTGCTCGACCGTATTGAAAAAATAACCGGAGTGCGCCCGGAGTTCTATAGGGCAGACCTTTTGGACGAGGACAGCATGCGCCCGGTTTTCGAAGAGCATAAGTTCGATGCGGTGATCCACTTCGCGGGTCTCAAGGCTGTCGGCGAGTCGGTGGAGAAGCCACTTCTTTATTATGAAAATAATATCGCGGGGTCTGTTAACCTGTGCAAGCTGATGAGTGAGTACGGTTGTAAGAGGCTTATCTTCAGTTCGTCCGCAACTGTTTACGGTGATCCGGCGCAGATACCAATCACTGAGGAGTGCCCGAAGGGACAGTGTACCAATCCTTACGGCTGGACGAAGTCAATGCTCGAGCAGGTATTCACGGATGTTCAGAAAGCTGATGATGAGTGGAGCGTAGTACTGCTCAGATACTTTAATCCGATCGGAGCACATGAGTCAGGGCTTCTTGGTGAAAGCCCGAACGGCATCCCGAACAACCTTATGCCATATATCATGCAGGTTGCAGTCGGCAAACTCCCTGAGCTTGGAGTTTTCGGTGATGACTATGATACACCCGATGGCACCGGTGTCAGAGACTATATCCATGTAGTCGATCTGGCACGCGGTCACGTAAACGCTGTCGAAAAAGTTACCGGCACCACCGGTGTAAATATCTATAACCTCGGTACTGGCAACGGCTACTCGGTTCTCGATATCGTAAAAGCATTCGAGGCCGCTAACGGTATCAATATACCGTATCAGATCAAGCCTCGCAGAGCCGGTGACATCGCCACTTGCTACGCTGATCCAAGCAAGGCGGCTAAGGAACTCGGTTGGAAGGCCGAGCTCGATCTCAAAAAAATGTGCGAAGACTCATGGAATTTTGCTAGAGTCAACTTTACATAAGAACAAAAGCCGGCGCGCTGATGTTTGCAAATCTTTTTGACTCGCGCAGTGGAAGCGCTCTCAAAAAGATTTCAAACGCCGCGCCGGCATGTGCATATGCAACTGTTGGTTAAGAATCAAGCAGGAGCGGCGTCTGCAAACATTTTGAGAGCTCTTTATATGGGCGAGTCAAAATGTTTGTCAGACAACAGCGCTCCTGCGTAAGCATTGAAGGAGGATATTACATGAGCAAAGAGATCATCGAAAACGGTAACGCCATATTAGGAGTTGAATTTGGTTCAACAAGAATCAAAGCAGTTCTTATCGATGAAGAGACGCGAGTGCTTGCCACTGGAGATCACGAATGGGAGAACCAATATGAAAACGGAATCTGGACCTACTCCCTCGACGCGATCTGGAACGGTCTTCAGGATGCATATCGCAACCTGGCAGCCGACGTCAAGGAGAAATACGGAACAGAGATCAAGACCTTAAAGGCACTTGGGTTCTCTGCGATGATGCACGGATATATGGCCTTTGACTCATCAGATGAGCTTTTGGTGCCGTTCCGTACCTGGAGAAACTCGATAACGGGTGAGGCAGCGGGACGACTTACTGACCTCTTCAATTTCAATATCCCTGAGAGATGGAGTATCTCACATCTCTATCAGGCTATCCTCAATAAAGAGGATCATATCGACAGGATCAAATTCCAGACAACATTGGCAGGATACATCCACTGGAAGTTATCTGGTGAGAAGGTTCTCGGTGTCGGCGAGGCATCGGGTATGTTCCCGATCGATCCTGCTACGGGACAGTTTGACAAGGATATGGTTGAGAAGTTCGACGGACTTCTCGAGAACAACGGGCTTCCTTACAAACTGCTTGATATTTTTCCGAAGGTACTCACCGCAGGTGAGGCTGCCGGAACACTTACTGAGGAGGGTGCGAAGCTCCTCGATCCTACGGGAACGCTTACACCGGGTGTGCCGATGTGTCCGCCGGAGGGTGATGCCGGAACCGGTATGACCGCGACGAACTCCGTGCGTCAGCGTACGGGTAACGTGTCCGCCGGAACGAGCGTGTTCTCGATGGTTGTTATGGAGAAAAATCTTAACAAGGTTCATCCTGAGATCGATATCGTGACGACTCCGGACGGAAGCGCGGTCGCGATGGTTCACTGCAACAACTGTACTTCTGATCTGAACGCATGGGTAGGGCTTTTCAAGGAGTTCGCTGATGCGATCGGCGCGGATGCCGACATGGGAAAAATATTCGGAACGCTTTACAACGGAGCGCTCGAGGGTGACGCAGACGGTGGCGATATCCTCGCATATAACTACCTGTCAGGTGAGAATATCACCGGCCTTTCGGAGGGACGTCCGATGGTACTGCGTACGCCGAACAGCCGTTGGAACTTAAAGAACTTTATGAGAGTACATCTTTACTCCGCATTTGCTACACTGAAGATCGGAAACGATATCCTCTTCAAGGAGGAGGGAGTCGAGGCTGACAAGATCTACGGTCACGGCGGCATATTCAAGACGAAGGGCGTGGCTCAGCAGATCCTCGCGGATGCTTTAAACACTCCGATCTCCGTAATGGACACAGCCGGAGAGGGCGGTGCCTGGGGTATCGCGGTACTCGCTGCATATATGGTACTTAAGGGCAGCGGTGAATCGCTCGCTGATTACCTCGATAACAAGGTGTTTGCCGGAGAGACCGGTTCGGAGCTTGCTCCTGATGCAGCCGGCGTAAAGGGCTTTGACGCATTTATCGAGAGATATAAGTCAGGTCTTGCTGCAGAGAAGGCAGCGGTCGAGGCCGTGGCAGACTGATTCCAAAACGTATAAGCAGATATAAAATAGGGAACTTTTGCATGCTAAAAACATCAAAAAGTTCCCTGAGACTGTTTCAAGTTTTGTGTAAACTCATTTTTATGATGTAAGATATATGTTTATAGTTACGACAGGCGGAGGTCCGGTACCATGACCTCCGCCTGCTTTGTATTATATA
>JAEEGL013909884.1_pt1 | contig 12505 bp, 15 predicted proteins | sample 9134231 | NCBI WGS metagenome assembly JAEEGL01 (sample SAMN16246548, study PRJNA631951) | gut metagenome | biome: gut microbiome; feature: rumen; material: fiber-attached | host: Bos | place: Iran: Karaj | collected 2018-10
AATACTTTCACCGATGAATCGAGCAAATAGTCTTCCATCTGTGTTTTATACTCATCGTATGTCGGATGATACATACAGGAAGCATAGATCGAGAAAGCTTCTTCTGACAGCAGCCAATCTGCATCCTCGCATAACAAAACTCTCATAATCCATCCTCACAAATCCCGATTTACCGGGATGTTTTTATTCTTCTTTATAAACCGGGATTTCTCAAAATGCCTTTACAAATCCCGGTCTCTGTAATCCGATAAAAGTGTATCACTTTTTCACTCGCCTTGCAACAGGTCTTTTAATAAGATCAACCGGCCGCCTTGTTATAATTGAAAAAACCGCTTTATTATGGTATCATTGTGCCAAAGGGGTAAATATCGTATGAATAAAATAATAAAATCACTCAAAAACATTAACCGGCGGCTGTTCGCCGCACTGCTTATAATGGGGTTTTGCCCTACGATATATACCACCGTACGCACGTTCTTTCTCGGTCAACTGCCGGGCGAATGGTCGTATTCTATCGCGGGTCAACTATCTTGGGTAAACCTTATTTACGAAATTATCAACGAAGCGATAATTCTGCCGCTGTTCTTCTTTATCGGCAAGGTTATTGAGGACAGAAAAGAGTTTATAAACCGTCTGAAAACGGGGCTTTTGTTATCGCTCGGAATTTATACGGTTTTAGCGGCGATTATCATTGTTTTTGCCGAGCCGCTTTTAAGAGCAATGGCGGCAACGCCGGATATAATTTCCGAATCGGCAACCTACATAAGAATTGAGAGCGTGGCAAATATCTTCGGTATACTCTTGAGTTTCGGCTCGGTCGCGCTTATTTCACTCGGCAAAGATAAACTTGTCTACCTGCTGACCGCCGCAAAGCTTATACTGTGCCTGCTTTCCGATACTTTTCTTGTTTCAACTCTGCCCTGCTCGGTGAACCTCGGTGTAAACGGTATCGGCGTATCAAATATAATAGTAAATGCTCTGCTATTTGCAACCGTCTTGTTTCTGCTTTACAAGCAAGGATATAACATTTTTGCCGGCGGCAAGATGTCTTTCGCGTGGGCAAAAGATTTTGCCAAAATCGGCGGCGTTTCCGGGCTTGAATCGTTTGTCCGCAATGTCGCCTATATGCTTATGGTATCGCGTATGGTGAATATGGTCGGCGAGCAAGGCACCTATTGGGTAGCAAACAATTTTATATGGGGCTGGATGCTGTTGCCGGTTACCCAACTCGGCGAACTGATAAAGCAGGAAACCGCCAAAGATGAAAAAGCGGTCAAGAGCAATACTCCCGGCTATTTTGCCATAACGACGGTGGTATGCGTTTTGTGGGCGGTGCTTATACCGGCATATAAGCCGTTTATGCACTATGTGCTCGAGTTTGATGATGTAAATAAACTCTTCCGGCTTGTAATGGTTTTGTTCGGATTTTATGTGCTTTACGCTTTTCAGAATGTGTTCGACTGCACTTTCTACGGCAGGGGCAAAACCAACTATATGCTTTTTGAATCGGTGGTTACAAACTCGATATATTACGGAACATTTTTCCTGCTGTATCTTACCGGCGTATGGACTCCGACGCTCATAGGCATAGCCCTGATGTTCGGCTGCGGCAACGCGTTTGATACAGTAGTTTCCGGAATTGCCTATTGGCATTTCAGAAAGAAAGCGGTATAATTGTTTATATTAAGAATCGGAGGTAACAACAATGAAAAAGGTTTATGATTTTTTGAAGGAAGCCGGTACATATTATCTGGCAACGGTTGAGGGCGATCAGCCGAGAGTGCGTCCGTTCGGAACAGTCAATATTTTTGAAGGCAAACTTTATATCCAGACCGGAAAGGTAAAGCCGGTATCAAAGCAGATAGCGGCAAACCGAAAGGTAGAAATATGCGCGTTCAAAGACGGCGTCTGGCTCCGCGTAGCCGGCGAACTCGTTGAAGACGACCGCATCGAAGCCAAAAAATCCATGCTCGACGCCTACCCCGAGCTTCGCGGTATGTATGACGAAAACGACGGCAATACGCAGGTGTTTTATTTCAAAAACGCCACCGCCACATTCTCATCCTTCACCTCCGCCCCTGAAACGGTATTGTTTTAATACACTGTTCGGCATCAACACAAACAAACATATCCTGCGTCAGTATTATTACCAACCTAAACGAAAAAATAAACCCGCCCGAAAGGGTGGGTTTATTTTTTGGCTGGGGAATAGGGATTCGAACCCCAACAAACAGAGTCAGAGTCTGTCGTGCTACCGTTACACAATTCCCCAATATTTTACTGTGTTCAAGGTCAGCAGTAATAATTATACCCCAAAAACACGATAAGTCAAGATTTTTTTCAAATATAATAAAATCTTATAAAAAACTATTGACAAACGCGCCTGTAAAACATATTATTTTATATAGAATTTCATACGGAGGTATTTCCCTTATGGTTTTTGAAACGATTAAAACAATTTTGAGCGAACAGCTTGAAGTCAATCCCGACATTATCACCATGGACACGAACATCGCGGACGAACTCGGGGCTGACAGTCTGGACGTTGTAGAGCTTCTGATGTCAATTGAAGATGAATTTGACGTCGAGATACCCGATGAAAAGATAGAGAGTCTTAAAACCGTGGGCAGCGTCGTAGACTACATTCAGGAGCACATGAACTGATACTCTCCTTAAAAGGCTTATGAATACAGCGACCCCCGAAGGCCGGAAAACGGCTTTCGGGGGTTTTTATACCTGATTTCAGCGCCGGCGCTACTGCACCATTTTCCCGGCGAACAGAATCGCCGTCACATCATCGTAGGTTGCGTAAATGTAAAACGAAAACGGACGGTCCGCGACAAACTCAACCGGTTCGACGGGCGCGGGCATGGCGGTGTCATTTACCATTATCGCGGTGACCGCGGCGGCTTCAACGCCCTCTTCATCGGTTTTTATTCTTGTTTTCTGAATGATATCGTCAACCCAGATTTTGTGATCTATCATTTTTGAAAAGTCTGCGGTTTCCCGGCTAAACGCGCTTTTAACACCGTTTTCCGCGAGAAAATTCATAAGTTCTTTTCTGTCAAGCGAGGTTTCAATGTCCATCTTAGGTATTTTAACGGAGACCTGACGCCCGGCGGCTTTTGAAAGCTTTTCGCTCAAACCGGATTCATCCCCCAGCACAAAAGCCATATTTATGCCGCCCGACATCGGCAGTATCACCGCCTGCGTTTTGCCGTCTTCGTAATATGCGTAATTTTCGGTTTGCCGCATAAAATCCTTTTTGACCGTCTCGCCGCCCTCGGTGTGGAAATCGTCACGTATCGTAGCCGATTCATTAAACGCCGTTTCCCAGTTATCCTTAAAGTAAAGCGCGTTCATCAGCACGACGGCAAGCCCCTGCGTATCGTATCCGTCGGGAAGAAGCCGCGGTATGAGCTTTTCCGTTTTTTCATTCACCCAGCCGTTTATCTTCTGAACGGCGTTATCTTCGGTAAATCCGAAATATTCGGCGCCGTAGTTCGCGGCTATGTATTTTTTATATTCTTCTGAAAAGTCCTTCTCTATATTTTCCCTTTTCCAGACGGAATTTGCGACCTTGAGCGCCCGCGCCGGAGCCGGACTGTTCTTATCGACGTATCCTTTTTTTACATACTCGTTATGCTGTTCGATCTCCGAATCAAGCTGCCCGTAAAAACTCTTTACAAAGCCGTTAAATTTGGTGCAGTAGGCGGTCCATTCTTCGACGTCCGCCACTCCAAGCGCTTTGAGCAGTTCTTCTTTCGTATCGCCCTCGGCGCCTGCCAGAAGCAGACCCAGCGCATACCTGAAGGAAACCGGCGAAACCATAAAGTTGCCGCTTTTGTTACCGGCGATATAGGAAATAAACGCCTCATCAAACCCGTTTGCCACAACGTTACTGCTGATCGTTTTTATATCGTCGGCATTAAGTTCAGGCGCCTGCGGCTTGATTTCCGCCTTTTCCGCCGCTTTTCCCGGCGTTTTGTTGCCGCCGCACGCGCATAGCGTGACGGCGAGTATAACGCAAAGAAGCAATGAAACAATCCTTTTCATGACGTATAACCTCCGTTTTTAGTATTCCGTGTTTTTCCTTTAAGCCGCGTTTCGTCCCGCGGCATAAAAAAGCGGGCGGATATAATCCGCCCGTAACCGTTAAACTGCGTCCCGCCCTGCCGTAGCGGCTAAAGATAACCTGATGTTATTCAGGTGGGTTCCTGCCGGACAGCTTCGCGCTCCCTTCTTCCGTAATCGGCACAGCCGCGGGAGGTCTGCAAGCCCACTGCCCGAGCGATGGTCCCTTAAAAAAAGTTTGTAGGGTTATAAAAGCGCGGTTCGCGAACAGCGCAGGACTTATAATATTATATGTGACGGATTATCTTATTTTTCGTCTATTTCAAAAAAGTTTTCAAGGCGGTCAACGAAAGCGTCGGCAATGGTTTCGTACTCCTCGTCGTCCTCAATCTCATAGAAGAACTCTTCGCCGTTCTCCTCACCGACCTTGACTATCACAAGCTCGCCCGAATCGTCAAGCATTTTCTGCGGGTCGTCGTAGGTGGGAAGCAGCGCGAGGTAGCGCGCCTCATCGGTTTCTATCGCGTCGAGTACCTCAAAGGTGTACTCTTTTCCCTCGTCATCGCTTAAGGTTATCAGATCGGGGTTGTACGCCTCGTCTTTGTTCATAAAATCGCCTCCGGAAGTAATCTGGCAAGCCCGCTTACCGATTATTATTTTACATTAAACCGGGGAAATAGTCAATAGTGTCAGGCGCGTTTTCCGGCAGGAAATTGCCGGAAAACGCCTTTTTCCGAAAAATTTCAAAAATTTTTTGTGCCCCGCAACGCCCTATTTTACTGGGCTTTTGAAATATTTTATAAAATTTTTACAAAAGTTTTCAACTTTTGCTTGACAAATTGGTAATTGTGCAGTATAATAAGGACAGAAAAAAGAAAGGGTGAGTCCGAAAGACAGTTAAACTTTAACCCGACCTCGAATTGATACAGAAAGAGGTGAGTCCGAAGAACAGTTTAGTTTAACCCCGAACGAAATTTATTGAAGGTGAGTCCGATGTACACGTAAAGTATCCCAGAGCGAATTTTTTAAGAGGCGATAATTATGTTCATTGCAACAAGAATTATGAAAACCCAAAAAAAATTCAAATAACAGGTGAATACCAATGTACAGTTAATATAATCCTCGCGGTATAACCGCGAGGATTTTTTGTTTGCCGAAAATCCGATTTTCAGTTTTAATACGGCAACAAGCCGCATAATTAGTAATACAATCTCGATATACTCGGGTAACGCACCTCAAAATAAATACTATCCAACCTGTCCAAAACAGAACTGAGCTGTCCTATTATCAAAAACATCGCCCAAAAATTAAATCCGATCAGAGCCCCTATCCCGGCGGTTTTAGCCATTGCGGGATTCTTTGTCCTATTTACTAAATAAAGTATCAATCCGACAATAGGAATAAAGAATCCCAAAACACCCCATCCGATAGAGCATTTATCCCCCAATACTTTTGTTTTTTTGCCTTCAACGGGACACCCACAACCGGGACATATAACCGCCTCGTCCACGATCTCTTTTCCACAATGTGAACAGAATTTCATTTTATTCTACCTCCATTAAAACATTGAAGTAACTAATGCGGCGCCTATGAGTGAAGAAAAAACCGAAAGCACTTCGCCGACAATTCCCAGAATCAATCCGGTTGGTTTTCTGTTTTTAGTGCAATCAATTATTCCCAATATAATGGCAATAATAGAGCAAATATGACCGACAATAGCTAATAATATGGCTCCCGCTATTCCAACAGCTCCCAAAATAATCGCTGTTTTGCTTGACTCCGCTTTCTCTCCGCAGTATGAATTTTCAACACTCCGCACCTGAACACCGCACCCGCAGCCGGGACAAACAATCGCTTCATCCATAATTTCTTTTCCGCAATGTGAACAGAATTTCATGATACATACCTCACAATATATATTAGTATATGACATCTTGTGAATGTCATATCCAGCGGTATTATAACATATAATTCTACTGTTGACAAGCAGTAAATGTCAAAATCGGAGTAGAATTATGTTCATAAATAAAACAATAGACAACAGAAACAATATTTGCGGCAAAAAAGTCGCCGAATATCGCAAGGAATTAAGAATATCTCAAAGGGAACTTGCCGACCGTTTGCAAATCAACGGATTAGACGTTGACAAAAACGCCATACAACGAATAGAGGCGGGAAAGCGATTTGTAACAGATATTGAGATAGTTGCCCTGAGCCGAGTTCTCAAAAAAACAATCGAAGAATTATTGGATTTGCATTAGCTCATAGCACGGCGGCAAGTCTGAAACGGGCGGATGATATCCGCCCCTCGTATGCAAACTTTATTAACCGTTTATTATGTTTCGGGATGTCCGGGACGCCATCCCCTGCGCGCTGTGTCAATGCGTTTACATTGTATGGACAGCCGTCCCCGGTGTCCCTATAATGATTATGCGGCGGGCTTTTGCCCGCCGCATAATTGTCCTTAATCCGACGTCCGCCTTGGGGGCGATTCGTGAATCGCCCCCGCCTGCCGCGTTATTCCGTCTGATTACCTAAAAATTTTGCCGCTACGCCGGCGAGCTTTATATCGCTTTCAAAGGGGCGCACCGCTTTATCGTTGCGCAAAAACACCACCGCGCCGGTGATATCCCCCGCCGAAATTATCGGCACGGCGATACATATTTCAAGATCTGTTCCGTCAAGCGCGTAGAGCACCTCGCGCGCCTCGCAGATTTTAGTTCGCCGCTCCTCGCATATCCGTTCAAGGTCGGCGCTGACCGCGCGTTCAAGCACGTCCTTTTTAGGCACGCCCGCCGCGGCTATGCAGTGATCGCGGTCGCAAATTATAACAGACAGATTCGTGCTGCCCGAAAGCGCGTCGGCATACTCCGCCGCGAAGGCGGAAAGCTCGCCCATAGGCGAGTATTTTTTGAACACGACTTCGCCGCCCGTGCCGGTGTATATTTCCAGCGGGTCACCGCTATTGATGACATTGACAGTAAAGACCTTATCCGCGTGGTTGGCGGATTTAACGGTTATTTTTGAGATATCCTTACTGCCTGAATTAAAATTTACGGAATGCTCCTCCGGTGTCAGGGATAACAGCGCATCCACGTCGGATTTGAGTTTCACGTTCAGGTGATCCTCGTACACCGTGATCCTGTCGACGATCAGCCCGATATCGCGTTTATCGAGTTTTTCTTTTTTGAGAATGTCCTCAAATACCTCGATGACTGTTTTCGCCTTGCGGTTGGTCTCGATCATGGTGTTGCGCATATGGTTTAAGTCGCCGAACTGCTTTTCGAGCATCTCCACGCTCTCTAACAGCTCCTGCTCCATTTCCTCATAGACCGCCGCTTTGGCGCGTGTTTTCGCGTCGGCAAGCCCTGCGTCGATGAGGATCTTTTCTTTGTAAATGGATTTGAGCTTAGCCCTCGCCTCGTCCAGCCGCTTTTCGATGTCGGAAAGTGTGGCGCCGAGCTGTTCTTCACGCTCCGGCTGTTCGTCGATGCTCTTTTGCAGTTCCTCGATCATGCTCCGGCAATTCTCTTTGAGCAGACGGATAAAGGATTTCAGTAGCTCGTCCAGTACGTCCACCCGAATGTGGTGGGAGGTGCAGCCCTTAAGTCCCCGCTTGTGATAGGTGCCGCAGGTGTAGGCGGCGGCAAGGTCGGGGCGGGACATGGAGAACATCGGACTGCCGCAGTCGCCGCAGAACATAAAACCGGAATAATCGGTGGCGTATTTCTTCTCGCCGCGATAATGGGTCTTGGAGCGTAGCTCCAACTGTTCTTTGGCGTAGGCGAAGGTCTTGATATCCACAATCGGATCGTGAGCGTTTTCTATCACGATGTTGTCGCCCTCGTCGAGCCTTACGTCCTGCCCGTTGATCCCCTTGCGGGTGTATTTACGCTGACGGAGCGTGCCGATATAAAAGTCGTTTTTGAGGATCGACTGGACCGTGATAATACTCCACTCGTTTCGAGCTTTCAGTTTGGTTGATCTGCCTTCCGCCTCTTTCGCCGCGATTTCGTTGGCACGCGGCGTCGGTACGCCTTCGTCGGTCAGGTGGTTGGCAATCTTTTTATAGCCCCAACCGATGTTGTAAAGCCGGAAGACTTCGCGCACGACCTCCGCTGCCGGCGGATCGATCTCGTAGGTCATCTCCTTGGTGTTGGTGATGCGGTAGCCGTATGGCACGGCGCAGATCCACTGACCGTTTTTCTGTCGGTTGTCAATCATCTGCTTGATCTTTTTGGACGTGTCGGTGACCGGCATTTCGTTCATTAAGAATTTGAACTGAATGAGCATCCAGTCGTCCCGCGTGGGATAGTCGATGTTATCACCGATTGAGATGATCCGCACCCCCGCGTCGCGGAGCGTTTCCAGCTCCAATAGCCCCAAACTGTTACGGCGCGAGAAACGCGAAAAGTCCTTGACGACCAAAATGCGGACTTCTCCGTCTATCAGCTCTTTTCGCATTTTCTGATAGTTCTCTCGCTGCGCAAAAGTGTATCCGCTTCGGTCGCGGTCTTCGTACATTTTTAGCGTCGCGTCCGGGAACTCCCGCTTAACGTAATCACGGATAATCCGCTTTTGATTCTCGATACTGGTATTGTCGCGCTTGTCTTCATCCAGGTCGACAGAGATACGCGTGTATCCGACAATTTTCATCGTTGTTACCTCCTTCGTTTTTATAAACTAACAACATTGTAAACTACATTTTCAAAATTGTCAAGTGATTGATTCCAAAAACAAAACTTGTTATCCGCAAATGTAGATAACAAGTTTTGCATAAGTATCATTTTTTAAGGATTGGATTGAGAATTATGTATCGCGGTAGCATTGCTACCGCTTTAGGGTTACCGTGCACCGTCGTCGCGGGAACGAGGCTTTGAAACGCGGGTCACTGCGTTTTGATAGTTGTAGGCAAGCAGTTCCTTGGTGTTCTCCAGCAGATCTCCGTCACCCGAATTGAACACACAGACAAAGATTTTTCTCGCGCGACATGCGGCGATAAATTCTTTCAGCGTCTGCTGCTGTTTCGCGCTTTCCTGATCCGCGTGGGAGCAGTACACGGTAGCCAATTTCTTATTCTCATCAATCGAATATCTCATTATAATTCTCCAATCCTTACTTGTTATTCTTGGTATTTTCTTCCTGCTTTATTCGTTCGGTCAAAATTTAAGCAACACTGTTGCAGAATTTCTTTGTGCCCGATTCCGACCGATTTAATTCTGCACCAGTGGTGCAGAATTTTCTGCGCGAAGCCATTACCGTTTAACTTCTGCACCAGTGGTGCAGAAGTTACGGCGCGGGTCAAGTTCGTTCAACTTCTGCAACAGTGTTGCAGAAGTTGCCTCTGATAATGTCGCCGCGAAAATCGTTTTCCGCGATACGCCGCAGATTCTCTCTTACGTGTTCGCTTCGCTCGATCACCTCGCCGCAGGTCGTGACTTCCCGGCGCAGTTTGGCAAGCCGCCTTGTAAGCACCTGGACGTTGTACTTCGCGTGGGAATAGAGGGTTGTGTCACCAGAACGCTGTGCGCGTTTTATGGCGTTTCGCGCCTCCTGCCGTTCTTTTGTAAGGCGGTCGATTTCGTCCATCGCGTGCTTACGGTATGCGAGCACATCTTCTTTAGTGTGAAGCTGATGCTCCGTCACAAGCCGCGCTGAGTCAACGTACAGCCGCATGGCGCTGGTGTCCTGCCGGATGAGAAAATAGATGCGGCGGTTGGCTTTCGGTCGCTCTGTCGCCAGATTCAGCGCCCGGTTGTAACAGCGGTAAAGCGGCACAAAGGTCATAAGCGCGACCGGCTCTTTCTCACCGTCAAAGACCTGCTTTGGGTCTTCCTGATCGGGAATGCGCGGAAACATCGGCTTATGGTCTTCAAAAATACGTTTTATAATATCTTCAATGTCGTACCCCTCGCCGAGTGACTTGAACCGAACGAACCGTTCTGTGCCGACCTGTTTGATTTTCGGGTACTTGCCGCTTTGGTCGATCACGAACCCCATTTGCTTCATAGCGTCGATAAACTGTGCTTTGGTGTTTGAACCGCGCACGGCGGTATCAATTGCCGCACGGATCGCTCCGCGCACCGTCCATTTGCCGTCCTGTTCCGCTTTGTATTCGGCATAGGGCTTCGCCTTGCCCTGCGGATGCTCAATGACGGACAAGCCGAATTCCCGGCAGAGGCGGTCAGAGACTTCGCGGATACGCGCGTAGGTTGAATTACAGTCGTTGTAGCGCAAACCGTCCTTCCATGACACGGCGTTCAGAACGATGTGATTGTGCAGGTGATCCGTGTTCAGATGGGTGGCAACGATGACTTCAAACCGATCGCCGAACAGTTCCGTCGCCAACTTTACGCCGATGTCGTGCGCTGTTTTGGCGTCTACTTCTCCCGGTGCAAAAGACTGATACATGTGGAAAGCAACCTTACCGGTAGTTTTGCCCCAGCGTTTCTGCGTGGCGGCAAAGGTCTCTTTGGCATTTTCGGGCAGACAGTTTATTCCGCTGACATAGAAGCATTTTTCAGTCTTATCGCCGTCGGTCGCATAGTCGATCACACCGTCGAGTGCGTGAAGTTTTTCGAGGTCCGCGTCAGTCTTCTTTACGTTTGCCGCATAGTCGAGAACCTTATCAAAACGGTCGCGCACCGGCCAGATTTTCGTTACTGCCATTACAGACCACCTCCCATCAGGATACGGTTCAGCTTTTTGTCAATGGCAACAATCTCGCTGAGTACGGTTTGAATCTCGAGAATATGAACTTCGCCCATGTTGATCGCACGGGCGACCTGGTTAAGATTGTTGCCGATACGACGGAGCTGGATGACCATTTCCGCAAAGTCGTCGGGAGGCAGTTCGATGATCTTCAGCTTTTTCCACGCCGAACGGAGGATATCGCTTTGCGTTCTGCCGGTGCGCGCGGATTGCTCCTTTAAGAGTGCTGACTCCGCAGGGGTCAGCCGCACCAGCAGCGCTTTCGTTCTGTTTGCGTCAGCCATTGTCGTCACCTCCGGGGGCTTGGGGTTCCACCCCAACAAGCGGATTTGTATATACAAATCCAGTGCTTGCTAAACCTACTCCACGGGTCTGCGCATTCATTCCTTCACCTCCTTTTGGTTGCTACCGAAGAGGTCGGAAATCAGAGCAGTCTTTGGAATCAGCAACCTGTTTCCATCCCATACAGCATGGACCGTGCCGATGGAGGTTTTGCCGTTTTTGCCCACCCGATGGATGCCGAGCGTAGTTCTTTGATGACCGAAGCTCGGCATTTCCGGGAAGTCCAGGGCAATGTGTTCTTTGAGCTCTAAAAGCTCAATTTTGGATTTTTTCATAATAAAAAATCCTCCTTAAAACAGATTTACGGATTGCTCCGTATGTAACCCTGAACTTCGCTGAAATATGTTTCTGCCTTCCGGAGGTGGGTGCAATATTCGTAATGATGAGAATTGCCGTTTTGCCTGAATCGCGTTCCTGCCCGAGTGTCTCTCCGGCGTCGCCGCGCTCATATCTTCGCGCAGTCGTATCTCATTCAGACGGTCATTCAATTGTCAAGGATCATTTATCTAAATCGCCATAGGACGGTTTATTCGATTTATGTTTTGTGTTGCCGAAAAAATATCCCCCCACTATTAGGACAAAAAATGGGAAAAAGTAAGGTTTTTCAAAAAAATAATTGCAAATTATTCAATACTTTTTATATGTCCCTCACTATCTTATTGGTAGGAAAAAATGAGGTGTACGATTTTTTAATCCTCCACTATACTTATTGGTACGAAAAAATCGGTTTGTACAAAAAACTTTTCTCATTTATCAAGCAGTTACAGAAAATCGGCTTTGCGCGAAACCTTTTTATCCCTCACTATCCTATTGCTCAAAAAAAGGGGAAATGAGCGATTTATTCAAAGCAAAAAGGTCTCGTAAAGCTGAGAAAAGAACAAACGGTGCAAGTGATAGTTTTAGAGGCAACGGTATAAGGGAAGCTTAGTACTTGTCCAAAATGGACAAGTACTAACAACTGTTGAAAAGATTGGCAAGTAACAGGGTAATATCGTCCTTTGCCTATCCTTTTGGCTATGCTCTGGATTTCTGGTACTGGCAAATAATTTGCCAGTACCAATCCTTTTACATCCTCTCACTTATCAAGTAGTTACTGTAAATCGACTTCGCGCGAAACTTTTTTATCCCTCGCTATCCTATTGGTCGAAAAAAAGGAAAATGAGCGATTTATTCAAAATAAAAAGTCCTCTCCAAGCGAAAGCCGGAAAGGACTCTTAGTAACCGTATGAAGCGTGTCTGCGGAACAAACACCGCATGACAATAAAACAGATTGCTCTGTTCCATTCTTCATACGGTGCATGGGAAGTCTAATCGGAACGAACGCCCGATACTCTCAGCCAAAAGGCTGACGTGCAACTCAATGCTGCTCCGCTTACTC
>JAEEGL014831899.1_pt1 | contig 12505 bp, 14 predicted proteins | sample 9134231 | NCBI WGS metagenome assembly JAEEGL01 (sample SAMN16246548, study PRJNA631951) | gut metagenome | biome: gut microbiome; feature: rumen; material: fiber-attached | host: Bos | place: Iran: Karaj | collected 2018-10
CCTGCGCCGCCAGACTGATGAACGACAAAAATAATATGATCACCCTGCGGGAATTTTCCAGTTTCTTCATAATACCCGATTATACCAAACTCAGAGCCTTCTTGCAACTGCGCGCACTGCCCATCCGCACAGGTAATAAAGGCTGGGCAGGATCCCCAGTTTCTCGTTTTTGCGGTATAAGATCCAGATCCGCCGGATCGCCTCCAGTTTATTGGAAGACAGACTCTTTCCTGCCCTGCGATAGGTCACAAGGTTCTCATCCAGGCCGTACGCAGTCACACCACTGCGCAGGATATTCCACCAAGTTGCGGTATCTTCGCTCGTGATCTCAGGCATAAAGATCTGCTCTTTTTGCAGTTTTGTAAGGTCAAATACCACCGTAGAGGTAAAAATGACCGTTCGCGGCAGTGCCTGACGGTATGTCAGCGTTTCCGGCACATGCACGATCTTGCCGGTCCCGTTTGCCTCACGGTCGCCGAATTCATAAGCAGTAAAAAGAAACGCAGCCTCCATCGCCTTCATATGCGCCAGACTCTTCGCAAGTTTTTCGGGATGCCACAGATCGTCCGCATCCAAAAACGCCAGATAGCGTCCCTTCGCTTCCCGTATCCCGCGGTTTCTGGCATGGCATGCACCATGCGGCTCCCCGTTTACAAACACCCGGATGCGCGCATCCTCTGCCGCCAGTTTTTCCAACACCTTTGCAGAGGCATCCTTACTGTTATCCTCTACCAACAGCAGTTCAAAATCCTGCTCCGTCTGCGCCTGCACGCTGTGTACGGTTTTCTCGATATACTGTTCTGCATTATGCACCGGGATCACGATACTGACCAGTGGCATACTGTTATTCTCCATACAAATCACCTGCGAGCCGATCCGTCATCAGTTTCGTCTCATATAGATCAACTCGTTCTCTACCATATCCTGGAGCACATACTCCCCGATCACCTTCGGCCAGGGCTGTTTTACTTCCAGAAACGGTTCTTTATCCAAGATCAGCAGGTCACAGCCGTACCGTTCCGCCGATTCTCCCATCACATCCAGAAACAGAGTCTCATTTTGCATCGTCAGGGCCGCATTGTACTCCCAGTCCTCATAGATCTGGTGCATCTCCGGATCCGGGCTTCCCTCCCACATATCTCTTCCGTAGACCAGGATCAGCCCGCCGTCATAACGTCTCGCATACTCCATCAGTTTCTCCGGTCCCCAGATCAGCATCTCCTCCTGTCCGCGTTCCTCACGGATCTGCTTTAAATGCTCCAGTGTATGGAGTTCCTCTTCCGGGATATAGTATTGATTATCCACTCTCTGGAAACTCTCCGGCTGAAATGAAGAAGTACCGGCCAGTAACAGCAGTGCCGCCGCCGACACTCCGAAGATAATGCGATGACTCAGCGCACGTGCCGCCCCTGCCGCATCCGAGAATACCTTAAGCATTACCGGCGTAAGCGGCAACAGCCACAGATACATGCTGTCCAGCGCATATCCCGTAAAATACCTTCCCACCAGATACAGATACGGCGGACTGATGATCACCAGAAGCACCACGATCGCATAGCTGAAAAGCAGCTGCGTATCCTTCTTCTGTCCGTTTTTGGCGTACCACAGTGCCAGCAGTCCGGCCAGGAACAGTGCTGAGAGACCGGGCGTACCGCCGGCCAGCGTAAATGCATTACGGATCGCATCCAGCATATTCTGTACTTCAAGCATATTCTGTACTTCGATCATTTGCGCTTCACCTTCTTCCTGACAGTTCCGGCCAGCACGATCAGTAACAGGATCACCACGCAGATCCCGCATGGAAGCAGTCCCCGCTGCACATCCACCAGCGGAACCGTTACCGCCAGCGCCATCAGCAGCCAAAGGATCTTGCGGTTCTCATGATAGATAAAGATCCGGAAACATAGATAAAGGATATACGGCAGCACCGCACCAAACACGATCGTCTCCCCGCGAAATCCTCTGTGGATCAGAAAATAAAAGATACTGTCATGTGAAAAAGAACCGCTCATGTTCAATACCCCAAGAACCAGAAAACAAAGTGCCTTCATTCTCGATCTGTCCTGTGCCTGCTCCGTAAACTGATCGATCCACAGCCCGTAGACCGTATAATTCATAAGCAGGCTCATAAAAGGTGCTACCCGGTATACGATCAATACCGCCCTGCTGTCAGAGATCAGTTTCAGATATGCATAAAACAGCGGCAGGCTCACCAGTTTCCCGCGAAATGTGATCCCGTACTTAAACGTACTTCCCATCAACGGATGGTTCTCGTAGATCAGATCCGAAGACAGAGTGGTCACTACCGTCTCTACTGTCATATCATTTGTCGTGTCCGGATAAAACAGAAAATAACTGACCACCTGCACCAGAAAAACGAGAATGGCAAATACCGCAGCCGGTGAACGCAGGTCCATCGGTTTGGCAACACGGAATTTTCCCAACTCACGGCTGCACGTGATCGCGCCCCTCGCGCAGATCAGGAGCAGGAGAATACTGTACACCTGTGTCAGCAACCGAAACGACAGCATCAGTTTAATTGCCGGCAAAACCAGGATTTCCCATAAAAGAAGCAGGGCAAACATGCCGATCAGACATGTTTCCCCCGCTTTGGGTAAACAGTTATTCTTGCGTTCTTCAAACACCCCCTGCAGCGTCCTGCCGCAGAGATAGGATACCGTTATTAAAAATACAGGCAAAAGAAAGGCCATACTGCCTTATGCCCCCATACGTGCCGAATCAATGTTTTCTTTGAACCACTCGTAAGCCAGTTTTACACCCTCTTCCAATTCTACCTTGTGGGTAAAACCAAGAGAATGCAGTTTGGATACATCCGTGAGTTTTCTGGGTGTTCCGTCCGGCATATCCTTGTTCCAGACGATCTCGCCTTCATAGCCTACCGTCTTTTTGATCAGTTCCGCCAGTTCCTTAATGGTCAGTTCCTTGCCGGTACCGATATTGACATGCTGCTCACCGCTGTAGTTTTCCAGCAGGAATACACAGGCATCCGCCATATCATCCACATACAAAAATTCACGCAACGGAGAACCGGTTCCCCACAGTTCTACGGAAGGTGCACCGGAGATCTTTGCTTCATGGAACTTACGGATCATTGCCGGAAGCACATGAGAGCCCTGCAGTTCATAGTTGTCATGCGGTCCGTACAGATTGGTCGGCATACAACTGATGAAGTCATCGCCGTACTGCTTTTTGTAAAACTTACACATCTCAAGCCCGGAGATCTTTGCGATCGCATAGGCCTCATTGGTCACTTCCAAAGGTCCGGTGAGTAATGCATCCTCCGGGATCGGCTGCGGCGCCATTCTCGGATAGATACAGGTACTGCCCAGAAACAGCAGTTTCTTTACCTTATACTGATGGCAGCAATGGATCACATTGCACTGGATCTGCATATTACTGTAGGCAAACTCTGCCGGAGCGGTATTGTTTGCATTGATACCGCCTACCTTTGCCGCAGCCAGCACCACCACATCTGGACGCTCCTGTTCAAAAAAAGCTCGTACATCCGCCTGCTCTTCCAGATTCAGTTCCGCATGGGTACGTCCGATGATATTCTCATAGCCGGCGCGCTGCAGGGAGCGTACGATTGCAGACCCGACCAGCCCTCTGTGTCCTGCCACATATATCTTATCTTTTTTACCAATTCCGGCCATTTTGCCCAAATCCTCCTTGTGTTTTTGTTCGGTTACCGATATAATGAATTATGTAAATTTTATTCTAAAGGACGATATTCTGATGCAATACTTAACAGAACTTTCCCACAATGCTGCTTTGATGTGTGCCATTATCAACTGGGTTCTGGCGCAGGTGATCAAAACATTTCTGCATACGGTCGCTACCCGCAGTTTTATTCCCGAGCGTCTGGTCGGGACAGGCGGTATGCCCAGTTCCCACTCCGCAACGGTATGCGGTCTGGCTACTGCCGTTTTTATCAAGGAAGGCCCCGCCTCCTCACAGTTTGCCATAGCAGCCGTTCTGGCCGGCGTGGTTATGTATGATGCGCTGGGCATCCGTCGTCAGGCCGGAAAACACGCCCAGATCCTCAATGAGATGATCGAAAACGTGGATACCTTCAAGACGATCGACTGGGAAACACTTTCCCCGGATGAACGTTTCAAAGAATTCCTCGGTCACACCCCGATGCAGGTACTGATGGGGATGCTCCTCGGGATCGGACTTACCATCATTCTGTGTAATACAGTATTTTTATAAGACAGTACAAGCTTTCCGGAAAGATATCAAATACCAACCGGAAAGCTTTTTATTTGTTTTAGTCTGCCAGATATTCCTTCAGTGCATCTTTCCAGTCTGCAAAACGATAGTTCAGATTCAGACGGAACATATAATTATCCAGTGCGGAATATGCCGGACGGTCTGCCGATGCCGGGAACCGTCTCTTATATTCTTCGGAACTGATATGTTCCACCTTGGTCGATACACCCTTTAACCGGAAGATCTCTTCCGTAAAATCAGCCCAGCTGCAGATACCCTCACATGTGCCATGATAGATGCCGTACTGATCGGTCGGCAGCAATGCTTTGATCGCTCTGGCCAGTTCCAATGCGGAAGTCGGGTTGCCCACCTGATCGTCTACCACACCGATCGTATCGTTCTTTTCCGCCAGGCTCAACATGGTACGGACAAAATTCTTGCCTTCACCATACAGCCATGCGGTACGCACAATATACCAGCGTTTCGAAAACTGCTGTACAAAACGTTCTCCGGCCAGTTTGGTCCGGCCGTAAGCACTCTTCGGTGCCGTTTCATCAAACTCAATATACGGTCTGCTGCCGTCTCCCGGAAATACATAGTCCGTAGAGATATGTACCAGCGGGATATCGTTCTCCGTCGCTGCGATCGCCAGATTGCGCGGTCCGATCGCATTGATACGGTACGCCAGGTCCGTATCCTTTTCGCAACCGTCTACATTCGTCGCTGCTGCGCAGTTGATGATCGCATCCGGAGCATTCTCGCGTACGTATACCCGTACCGCATTCAGATCCGTGATGTCCAGGTCCGGTACATCGGTTCCCAGGATCTGTGTGTTTGCTTCGTTCTCATATACCTGCTTAATGGCATGCCCCAGCTGCCCGTTGCAGCCGGTCACCATGATCTTTAATTCTGCCATAATGCTTTACTCTCCGCCCAGTTTCAAACGGTTCAATGCGGAAAATACCGCACGCACCGATGCTCTCGTAATATTGGAGCTCACGCCCACACCGTAAGTAACGCTTCCGCTCTCGGCATCCAGCATATGGATGTAAGCTGCTGCCTGGGAGTTGGAACCGCTCTGCAGAGCATGCTCTTCATAATCCAGGATCTTGATCCGGATACCGAAAGTCTCCATCAGGCCACGCTGTACCGCATCCAGAGGACCGTTACCTACTGCCGTGAAGTTCTTCTCCACACCCTTGTCGGTATAGGTCAGATGCACCTTGGTATCAAACTCGGATTCCGTCTCATCCGACAGGTCATCGACCTTCAGCTTGCGGAAATGGATTGGCTCTTTTTTCTCCAGATATTCCTTGCGGAACTGTTCCATAATGGTTTCCGGGGAAACTTCACCCTGCTTCTCGGAGATCTTCTGGATCACATCCGCAAATTCACGCTGCATACCCTTCGGCAGCTTGAAACCGAAATAGGTATCCATAACAAATGCCACACCGCCCTTGCCGGACTGGGAATTGATACGTACGATCGGTTCGTACTCCCTGCCGATATCTGCCGGATCGATGGTGAGGTAAGGTACCTGCCAGATCTGGCTGTTCCGCTCTGCCATGGCATGCACACCCTTGTTGATGGCATCCTGATGAGATCCGGAAAATGCCGTAAATACGAGTTTGCCCGCATAAGGATGTCTCGGGTGGATGGGGATCTTGCAGCAGCGCTCGTAGATCTCGATCGCTTCGTTCACATTATCCAGTGCCAGTCCGCAGTCAATGCCCTGCGAGAACATATTGTATGCCAGATTGATGATGTCCACATTACCGGTACGCTCACCGTTACCGAACAGCGTACCCTCGATACGGTCAGCCCCGGCTAAAAGTGCCAGTTCGGCAGTTGCCACGCCGGTACCGCGGTCGTTATGCGGATGCACGCTGACAACCACTGCCTCGCGGTTGTGCAGGTTCTTGCACATATACTCGATACGGTCAGCAAATACATTCGGAGTCGTCATTTCAACGGTAGACGGCAGGTTGATGATCATCGGATGCTCTTTGGTCGGCTTCCACAGATCGATCACCGCGTTACACACTTCCAGAGCATAATCCAGTTCTGTACCGGTGAAACTCTCCGGAGAGTACTCCAGCGTCACTTCACCGTCATAATCTTTCAGGTGATCCAGAACCATCTGTGTGCCCTTAAGAGCAATAGCCTTCACTTCTTCCTTATCTGCCTTGAATACCACATCACGCTGTAATGTAGAGGTAGAATTATAGATATGAACGATCGCAGACTTCGTTCCCTGAATGGATTCAAACGTACGGATGATCTGCTCCTCACGGCACTGTGCCAGTACCTGCACCTTCACATCATCCGGGATCATCTTACGGTCCACCAGCTGACGCAGAAAATCATACTCAATCTGACTGGATGCCGGGAAACCGATCTCAATTTCCTTAAAACCAAGCTTCACCAGATAGTTGAAGAATTCAATCTTCTCCGTGACCACCATGGGATCGATCAGCGCCTGATTACCGTCACGCAGATCAACACTACACCACACAGGTGCCTGCATGATCTCACGATCCGGCCAGGTACGTTCCGGATATCTATCCACCGGCACCCGCTGATAACGCTTGTAATTCAACATTTTCATAACCTCCTATTCGCCCAGGCCACTCTCGACTGCCGCAACGAGGCTTTCCAATGCTTCTTCTTCGTCTTCGCCTTCGCAGATGAGTTCGATCTCGTCTCCGCTCTTGACGCAGGCGCCCAACACACTCAGAACGCTCTTGGCATTCGCAGTATTTTCCCGGAATGTAAATGTGATCATCGACCGGAACTTCATCGCTTCCTTGCACAGATTGCCTGCGGGACGCAGATGCAGTCCTGTCGGATTCTTAATTGTAACCTTTTGACTTACCATATATCACCCTCCAATTTTCCCCGGTAACGCTATATCTCTTAAGACTGCCCTTCTCCAACAATCTTAAAGAATACACATAAAACACATAGAATTATACCACTGCCGGATGCTTTATACAAGATGTTGTTATTTCTCGTTACTGCTCATCCTTGCTATGATCTTCTTTGGTCTGCTCTTCCTTATTGTTATGATCTTCCTTGGTTTCCTCTTCCTCCGGAGCCGTGATGCGCACATCCGCATAATACTTCTCCGCCGTGGTCAATCCCTCCGGGAGTTCCATCTGTACTTCCATCCGGAACACTCCGGCCGGCAGTTCGGAAACACCCGCCTTCTCCATAAACGCTTCCACATCAATGGTGCCATGCAGTTCCTTCGGCACTACATTGGTATAGCTGTCCGCAATTCCCCGGACCCTGATCTCCAGATTTGCCTTTCCGGGATCCGTATCCGTTCCATTGGTCTCCAGCAGCACCTCCGCCTTGAAGTCCTTCGGTACGTTCTCTACCCGCAGGTTTCCGATCGGTATCGCAAACGTACGCTCGATCAGTTCCTGGATCTCCACCTTCACATTGACCCTGCCGTCAAATTCCTCGTCTCCGATATTGATCATACGGACACCGTCCGGCAGATAATCTTTCAGGTTCAGCGTAGCGTTCAGGTTCTGATCCCTGCCGGAAATATCCAGCATGGAATCCGGGATCACGATACGCTCCACTTTGTCAAGGATTGCCTGCCGTCCCGCAATATACACTGCAGTCCGGTCTGCCACCGGCTCGCCGATCACGGTATAGCCCTCTGCCGGTTCGCCGCTGTAGTTATAAATGATATCCACCGCCTTGCAGGCCAGGATCTCTACTTTCACATCCACCGTATTGACATTCTGGGTCAGATCGGGATGCGTTACCTCGATGCCGTTTTCGTCATAGAGTCTGATGCCCTCACTGGTCGACAGATCCGAAGTGCGCCCGTTCACGCCAACGCTGCATTCCGCTTTTGCCACACGCCGTACCACGGATTCCGGTCCGGACACACGTACCAGGTTCTTGTTCTGCGATATGTCTCCGATCACATAACCGTCCCCGGGAGTACCGTTCACCACCACATTGATGGTATAAGACATTTCCTTCAGATCTTCCACGTTCAACTCCACCACGCTTCTGCTCTGCCGGATGCTGTCCAGCTGGTCATTGCTCTTATTGGAATATACCTGGATCGCCACCGTATTCATGATGGTGATATCTTCCAGATCCGCTTTGGCATGGATATTCTCATAACTTAGCGTCTCCAGCACCGAACGTTTTCCGTAGATGACCACATCCACCGTATCCGTATTGTTCAGAACTTCATATACCTTACCCTTGCTCTTCAGCAGATCCTGATTCGTAAATTCTACGGGGATACCGCTGTATCTTATGGATACGATCGGATCCGCATAATTGATCACGATCAGCCACACGATGCACGCCACCAGGATCGCAAGGAGCTTCAGGCCGAGATTATTTGTCAGCTTTTTTACCATTCCGCTCCCCCTTCTCCGCCTTATCACCGCGCGACCGTTCCAGCCAGCCCCGCTTTGTTTCTTCCTGCGGTTTATCCTGGATCATTTCCAGTTTTTCACGCAACCCCTCCTGGGTGAGTCCGCTGGACAGATCCCCGCCGTATGCCACGCTTACTTTTCCGGTCTCCTCGGATACGATCACAGTCAGTGAATCCGTTGCTTCGGAAATACCCACAGCAGCACGATGTCTGGTACCCAAAGCCTTACTCAGGTTCCGGTTGTCCGACAGCGGCAGATAACAGGTTGCCGAAACGATCCTGTCCCCGCGGAAGATCACCGCGCCGTCGTGCAGCGGTGTATTATGCTCAAAAATGTTGATCAGCAGCTGGCTGGATACCGCTGCATCGATCTGAATACCCGTCTTTTCATATTCTGCCAGGGTCTCATTCCGCTCAAATACCATGAGCGCGCCGGTCTTTACACGCCCCATAGCAAAAGAAGCCTTCACGATCTCATCGATCGTGTGGTCAGAATAACGGCCTTTCTGCTTATTGGCATCCGAACTTAAAAAGGAAAAAAAGATGTTTTTCTGCCCCAGCTGTTCCAGCGCGCGCCGGAGTTCCGGCTGTAATACCACGACCATGACCATAAGGAGTACGGAAAAACTCTTTTCCGCGATCCACAGGATCGTGGACATGTTGAATATCGCTGCAAGCAGCAAAAAACCAAGGATCACGATCAGACCCTTGAGTAACGACCATGCTTTTGTCTTGCGGATCCATACCATGATATGGTACACGACAAAGGAAATGATCGCGATTTCCACCACATCCGTCACTTTGATCGTCGGGATGTGGATGTTCTCAATATTCTCCTGTATAAAAGAATACACCCGGTCAAACATTTGTCAGTAATTATTCCGTTTCGTCACCGTTATTTTTGTTCCGTTCCGCTCTCGCTTTGGCTGCAGCAGCCTTTTCGATCTCCGAGAGCCGCTCCCTGCGATCCGCGCGCACCTCATCCGGCACGATGATACGCTTGGTGCTGTTACGATTGCGTGATGCACTGCTCACACTGCTGCGGGAAGCCTCCCGCTCCCTTGTCGCCGCCGTACGGCGCACACGGTATTCCTGCGCATCGCGGTTTTCCTTTGTCCCGCCCGAAGATGCTTTCCCTTTTCCATCCCCGGAAGCAGACTTCTCCGCTGTCGCGCGTTCCTGTCCCTTGATCTTTTTCACCTTCCGGTCCGCCAGCGATACCGTATTCTTCGGGATTGCCTTTACGTAGTAATAATACTCGTCATCCTCGAACTGTACTTTTTCCGTTCGCGTATAGTCCACATTAAAGATAAAGAACTGCAAGATCAGACCGACGACCAAAGCCACCAGGCTGCCGATGATCAGCGCCGGGATCTTGATATAGGTCGCATATTTCAGATCGCCTACCAGGATCACTACGATATCCACCAGCATACCCGTGATCATCGCTATGGTCCAGCAATGATCCACCGGAAGTCTGCGGATCAGGTAGACCACCAGGATCGTGATCGCAAATGCCGCCACCAGCACCATCATCTCACGGTTCTTCATCAGCGCATCGATCAGCATGCGGAATTTTTCCAAAGCAAAGACCGGATCATTCTCCAGTGTTTCCAGCGCTGTACGGTTTGCAGAAATATAATGCAGCAGATAATAGGTCACCACGCCGCAGCCCGTTGAGATCATCGAAGTCGGCGCTCCTACCAGTCCTGCGCAGAGCGGCACCACATAGGGGATCTTCAGGATGAAGCACAGCGGTGTCATCACCAGCAGGATCGTATCCTTTGCCGCAAAACGGAAATACAGAAGAAACATCAGCATAAAGAGAATTCCCGCTGCCACCACCGTTTCCAGAGAAACCGCGTACAGATGCAACAGGATCACCAATGTGCTGACCACCACTACAAAATTGACAGGAAAAAACGAACAGAACAACGCGATCACAAGCACGATCGCCGGATTACTGAGCGCCGACGAATACCCGATGCTTTTGTTGATCATTGTCAATGCTACAAATGCCAGCAGAAATTTTAACACCGGCCTGCAAAAGCCCTCATATCTGCTGTAAAAACTCTTGATCCGTTCACGTACCATTAATAACTGTGCCATAACAATCCACTACTCTTCCGTATTTTTTCCCGCGCTCTTAGTTCTCAAAGCCGTTCTGACCGGCAGCCTGTGCTGCCTCTTTTTTGTACATCGCTTTCAGTCTGCGCAGATTATTATAATATATCTGCAGATTCCGTCTGGCTCTGCTGTATCGTACCACATATACGATATAGGTGATCAGTGAATAAACGCCGATCCCGATCAGATAACGGGTCAGCAGCATTTTCCCGAACGCCAGCCAGTCGATCTCGTACAGATTCGCCATAAACGTCTCGAATTCATAGACCAGATACACACCTAAGATCAATCCGAACGCTATGGTACCATATATGATCGATTTAATGATCTCTTTGGCAATATAATCACTACGGAAATAAGTGCCTATGGCCATGCTCCGCTTTCCTTCACCCACTTCGAAAGCGGCCATACGCGTCATCAGTTTTACTCTTGCTTCATTCAGCATAACCTGCCTGTATTGCTCCCAACTGTTTTATTCCCGGAATGTGTGCATTCGGTTGCCCGATCCCGGTTTCTTATTCCCGCCGTCTCCCGCCGGATCACCGCCCTGCGGCCTGCCTGCAGAATTGAAATTATTCGCCTGGTTCTTCTTGCAGTTTCCGCAATAGCGTCCCGTAAAGATCGGCGCCCCACAGGTCTCACAGTAGATCTTGATCGGTGAATCGGCCGCAAAGATCAGCCGTTCCTCGCGGATCCACTGCTCGATCTGCCGCTGCTCCACCCCGCAGTTCTGCGCGATCTCATTGATCCTCGCCGTTTTGTTCTGGCGGATATATTCCTTTACTTCCTCAAACTTCTTTTCCGCGGCCTCCCTGCATGCCGGACAGACTGCCGGACCTGTAACGTAATTAAACATCTTGCCGCATCTTCTGCAATTGCGTACGTTCATACTCTCTCCCTTCCCCCGGTTCCCGGATGCTTACATTCCCGAACCAATGGACAATGCTGCATAATAAATCTGTTTCACTCCGTACGCACGTAACCCCCGTGCGATCTCATCGATCGTGGTACCTGTTGTATAGATATCATCGATGAGCATTACTACTTCTGATTTTACAACATCTTGAGAGATAAGGAAAGCATTTTTTATATTCCCGCGTCTCTGACCGGCATTCAACTCTTTCATCGGCCTGGTTTTCCGTATCCGGCGCACCAGATCCGTCCGGACGGGGATACCACAATATCTGCCGATCACCTCTGCCAGCGCCTCCGCCTGGTTATAGCCCCGGCTGCGTTCCTTTCCCGCATAGAGCGGCACCGGGATCAGCACCTGGGGTTTGCGCTTCACGGCATACCGGAAAAAGTCCTTTTGCAGCCCATACGCCATCTCCCTGCCGAAAAAGGCCGCATATTCCTTCCGGCCCGCATATTTGAAACGATAGACCGACAGACGCACCGAACCGTAGTCATACAGTGCAAATCCCCGGTCGTAGAAATGTTTGCGCTCTTTGCAGTTCCTGCAGTATTCCTCCGTCTCATCCGAAAGCGGTCCGCCGCATTTGAGGCACCTGGGTTCACGGATATACCGTAGTTTTCCGCGGCAATCCATACAGATCCCCCGGCGCCGGTCCTCACCGCCGAGAACAGCATCACAGACCACACATCTGGGCGGATACAGCAGTTCCCGCAAAGTTTCCCGGATCTCCCCAAGCAAACGTTTCGGGCTGTTTTGAATATTTCCTGAACTCATTTTGCCTGTACTCCCGCTTTTTCCAGGATCCGTTCTTTCAA
>JAEEGL011791232.1_pt1 | contig 12504 bp, 6 predicted proteins | sample 9134231 | NCBI WGS metagenome assembly JAEEGL01 (sample SAMN16246548, study PRJNA631951) | gut metagenome | biome: gut microbiome; feature: rumen; material: fiber-attached | host: Bos | place: Iran: Karaj | collected 2018-10
AAATAGTGATATGACTGAAGATATGCAACAAGATGCAATTAATGTTGCTACAAAAGCAATTGATTCATATAATATTGAAAAAGATATTGCTTGTTATATTAAAAAAGAATTTGATAGAAAACATAATCCTACTTGGCATTGTGTTGTTGGTAGAAATTTTGGTTCTTATGTTACTCATGAAACAAAACATTTTATTTATTTTTATTTAGGTCAAATTGCTGTTTTATTATTTAAATCTGGTTAATTATTTTTAATAATTACTTAAAAAATTTACAAAAAAAAAAACTATTTTATTTTCAAAAAAATTCATTTTAATATTTTAAAATAATTACTTTAAATGAAGAATAAAAAATAATATTAAATAATAATTTAATTACAATTATTGAAATTTAAAAAATAATTAATTTTTTTTTGTTTAATTATTAAATCAATTAATTAAAAAATTCACGTATCTAAATATAATCATTTAAAAAAAATATGACAGATATTCAAACAGAAAAATCATTTCAAAAACAAGATGGAATAAACATAAATAACAAATATCTTTTATTTGGTGATGAGCTTCCAAAAAGAAGTTTGAGTAAAAAAGTAAAAAATGCAGTAAAGAGAAGAAAAGCAAAAAGAATGAAAGCAATAAGATATTTTAAAAAAGTAGGATTAGGATTTAATACACCAGCAGATGCAATTCAAGGTAATTATGTTGATAAAAAATGTCCATTTACAGGTAATATTAGTATTAGAGGTAGAATATTAAAAGGAATGGTTTTGTCTTCTGGAAAAATGAAAAATACTATTATTGTTAGAAGAGATTATTTACATTGGGTTAAAAAATATAGTAGATATCAAAAAAATCATAGTAATATTCCTGCTCATTGTTCACCTGCTTTTAAAAGAATTTCTGAAGGTGATATTGTTACTATTGGACAATGTAGACCTCTTAGTAAAACTGTTAGATTTAATGTTTTACATGTACAATTTAATATGATTTTTGGTTCTGTTAAAAAACAATTTAGATTATTCTAAAAAATCAATATTTTTTTAATCAAATAAATAAGGATTAACAAATAAGAAAAAAGAATAAATTTTTTTATTTAATTCTTTTTTTATATTTTTTTTTTATTTGTAAATTAATTTAAAAAGAAAAATTAAAAATATAGTTTTATATGTATATTATTTTTATTACATATATTGTTGTTGTTGAATATCTGTAGTAACTGCTTTAGCCATTGCTTCCTTATTATAAGGAGTAATAAATGAAAGAATAAGAGAATCATAACCTGTTGATATTAAATAATTATTATCATAAGTATAAGCAAGTCCAGAACAAGTTTTAGAATGAGCAAAATATTCATTTAAAAATGCTAAACCTGCACTCATATCATAAGTTCTTATAATACCTAAACTACCTCCTGTAGTAACATATTTTCCATCATTTGATATTGTTAATCCAAAAAGCTCATCAGCTTGATCCATTTTACCATATGGATTAGAAGATAATACTTTTATTGGTTGAGGATATCTTAAATCCCATTGAGTTATTTTTCTATCTTGACCAACTGATATTAGAATATTTTCATCAATTGGACTTATTTTGAAATTATTTACACCACCTGAACTTAATTGATATGAAGCAATTCTTTTTTCTTTTGAAATATCCCATATTAAAATTGATTTATCTTTAGAAGTAGTCATTAAATGAATATCATCTTTAAATAATTCAACTTTAGTTACTTTTTGTAAATGTTCCTTTAAATTACTAACCATTTCTTTACTTCTAATTTCCCATAATCTAACTTCTCCTCTTGCTCCACCAGTTACAACAAATTTACTTTGACTATTCATAGTTATAGCAGTAACACCTCCTTTATGTGCATTATCAATTTGCCATAATTGTTCTTCTCCATAAGTCCTATAACATCTTATATTACCATCACTCCAACCACTAATTATCATATCTTCTTTAAATTCTAAACATTGTGGTATTATTGAAGGATTAATTTTTATTCTAGTAGAAACTGAATAATCATCTAAATTCCATATTCTAATAGTACCATCTAATGAACATGTTCCAAAACGATAATGGTCATCATTTAAATTAAAAAAGTTAATTATAGCATCAGTATGATTTTCATTCAATACAATATTACTTAAATCAGCTGCTCTAATACGATATATAAAACCTTTATCAGTTGATGCAAGAAGTTGTACACCATCTTGAGAAGCAGAAAGAGAATAAATTGAACCATATAATGATATTCTTGCTAATTCTTCGCATTTTGGTTCATCAATATATAAAAGAACTAAAGAACCATCACCACCTCCAACTACAATTTCATTTTTAGTTAAAGGTACAATTGCAGTAACTCCTTGAGCACAGATAATTTTATTAAAAATAATACTACGATTTTTAACAAGTATACATACAATATCTCCTGAAGTTGTTCCTGCATATAAATACTTTTGTTCATTTTTAGAAAAAGCAAGACAAATATAATTTCTAACAAAATTTCCAGTTTGAACTTCACCTTTTTCTTGTGTTCCTTGATAAGGATCAACATTCCATAAACAAACTTGATTATCACCACAAGTAGCATATTGATAATCTCTTGTTTCATTTCCTCTTTCATCTCTAACATAACCACCCCAAATTGCAAAGATAGTAGGAAGAGGAAACATTGGAGTAAGATTAAGTACAATATTTCCTGTTTTCATATCCCATATAAAAGTTCTTTTATCTTTAATATTACCACAAGAAAATAAAAGTCTATCATCATCTGAAAATGCAAGACAAGAAACTTCATAGTCATGTTCACTTAAAGTATAAAGAATATTTCCTGTTTGATAATCCCAAACAAAAATATCTGAATTCTCACCACGTTGACCTGAAGCAAGTAAAGTTCCATTATGTGAAAGTGCAATGCAAGTTACAACATCATCATGACCTCTTAAAATTTTTTGTTTATTTGGATCATTCATTTCTGCAATAACTATAACTCCACCTGCAATATAAATATAATCTACTAAATTAGGATGTAAAAGTAATGTATTGGGAAGAAGCCCATTATATCCCATACCATGTTCAAGTTTGATTTCAAATTTATTTTGAACTTCCATTTTTTAAGTTATTTTTTTTAATTTTAATTTTCAAGAAAACAATAAAATATTTGTCTTAAAAAAAATTTAATGTTTATTAAAATATTAAATAATATATTTTTCTATTTAATAATCTTAATCATTTATATATAATAGGGAGTATCCATAAGTTTTTCATGAACACCTTCTAATTTAACTTTAGTATTAAATTGACTACATACTTCTGCAAATTTTAAAGCAGCAGGTTCTCTTATAGGTCCATTCCAATTCCAATAATAAAATGTTTGATTATAAGTAATATTTTCCATATCTTCAAGAGAAATTCCAGTAGTATCCCAAATACAATGAAAATGTACTGGATTTGCAGTACCTTGATTTACATGTTGTGCTTGAAGATAAAATTCAAAATAATCTGGTGTAGTTACATCAGTATCAATTACTGTTCCACTTGGTGGATTTGTAACATCTTTTTTTCCATCTTCACATTGGAAAAATTTAAGATCTGATTTTTTATTAACTGAAATTACAGAAAACTTAGGTTTAAAATTACTATCATATCCTCCATTATTTATATCTCCTGAAAAAAAAGCTTTAAATACTGGTAATTCATCTAAGAATATTCTTTGAACTTGTTTTTCATTTCCTCCTTGTCTATATATTATTACATATTCAGGATATATTTTATGTTTATTATAAAAAAAACCTATAGCTTGAGATAAAAGGGAATTTATAGTTGATTGAAATTCAGTTTGTTCAGTTGAACTTTCTTTAAATTGAGTCAAGAAATTACATAATTGGGGATTATATGATGAAGTCATCACTAATTTAATTTTCTTTTTCCCTATTCTAGTTGAGTTAATCCCAATTATCATTGAAGGACTTTTTCTTAATTCATTATTGATATTTATGTGATATAATTCTCCTCCTACTTTTACATTCATTTGATTTAATACATTTGAAAAATAAGATAATTTTTGATTTCGACTTTTATCAAGATTAATAATTTGTGAAGGAATTCCAACTTGTTCATATAAGTATTTTTTAATTGATGGATAATAATTAGAAGTATTATTAGTTAAACAAATTAATGCAATTTTTTTATTATTATTAAAATTAGTTTCTCTTAATTGTTCAATAAATTGATTTACATTTCGAACATCAAAGCATTTCATTTCTGGTTTTTCAATATTAACACCTAAACATTTTGCAGATTTAATAATAGATTCTATATTTTTTTCAGCTGTATTTCTATGATCTCTTAATGTAATACATATCCAACTATCTCTACTAAATTCAAAAGCTTTAATTAAATTAGTTAATCTAATTCTTCCATTTTGAATTTCAACTTCTGTATCTTTAAATTCAATTTTAGGTTCTTGTAATTTTCTACCATTTAAACTCAAAAAACCATTAAAATTCGTTCCCCATTCATCACTTATTTCTTTTGGTGAAGGTTTTAAAATTTTTTCACCTGATTTATGAGATACTTCTTTTTTTTCAGAATTAGATAATAATTTATTAATTTCTCCTATTTTATTTAATTTTTGTTGAGGAGTATATTTTTCAGATATTTTCCTTTTATAATCAATTCCTTCAACACCTTCATCATCCATTCCACATAAATAAACTAATTCAGGTATTAAAAATCTAGCATTTTCATTTTTATTATCAATATTATCAGAACCTCTTGATAATTCTTTTAATAAAGGTTGAGTTCTATCTTTTATTTCAATTTTATATTGTTGTTTATAATAATTATATAAACTTATATTAATAATAGTACCATCTTGTTGTTTTAAAGGAATTTCAGTATTATCAACATTTCTTTCAGTAAGTACATCACCAATTTTATATATACGAAAAGTACCATATTGTGCAAGTACACTTCTACCTTGAAAATAATCTCTTGCTATTATATTAAAATCACCATTTTGATATTTTTTTTTTAATTCTTTTAATTTTTCTAAAGCACTTTTTCCACTTATATATTTTGTTTTATCAGTAACTCTTAAATAAAGACCTGCTTCAGTAATACAAGCAGCAGTCCCATAACCTTTTAATTTATAAACACCATTTCTTAAACTTTCTCTATTTATATAATCAAAAAAAGTTCTATCATCAAATCTAATATAACCTTTATTAGCACTTAAAATTGATTTTACTAAAATTTCAATAAATGATTTAACACGAATATCATTTTCTTTAAAACTATTAATTTTAGTTAAATCAATATTATTTAAAGTTTTAGAAATTTCAACATTATATTCTTGATCATTTAATATACATAATAAAGTATACATTTGTTCATCATTATCATTTGTACTACTAAAAATTGAAAATCCACTTGAAATATATGGTTGAAAAATACCTTTTAATTCTTTTGATAATTGACGAAGTATCCTTCTTACAAGTGGATAATTATCTTCTGCGACTTCTGGTGTTATTTTTACTGAAAATTGTTGGGCATGTTTTTGTAATGGATTAAAATTTATTTTTATTAAATTACAAAGAAGTTTTATTGGTGACTCTTTTTTAGAATCTCTTAATGATAAATTTAAAGATGGTTTTTTTACATAAACAATTTTTGGACGAAATTTCTTTGAAGAAAGTGATAATTGTTGATTTTGATCCATATAATTACTTACTAATTATAAATTTGTTAATAGTCATCATTTTATACTTTTTCATAAGGATGAAAAAGAATTATTTATGATGATTTTATATGATTGAAAAAAAATTATATTTAAAATTTAAATTTAATAAATCAAATAAATAAATAGAAATTATAAAAAAAAATAATTTCTAATTTTTTATTTACATTTTAAATATAATTCAATTCTAAATTTTTCATTACTATTTTAATGAGAAATTTTTTTTAATGTAAAGAAAGAAAAGGTTTGAATTAATAATTAAATTTATAAATTGATTTTTTTTATTTATTTATTTAATTAATTAAATCTTTTTCTAGCAAATTTTTTTATTTTTCAATATATATTTTTTTATTAAAATATAATTCAATCCTAATTTAATGGATAAAAGAAAAAGGAAAATAATATCAAATCACAATAAAGAATATATTTCAAATATTTTAGGTGCAATCTTTTCTTTTACAGAAAAAAATTATTTACATCCAATTAAACCTTCAGATTTAGAAATTATTGTTACTTACACTTCTAAAAGTAGAAATAGAAATCTTCCTTGTAAAATAGAAATAATTAATTCATCATTTGACGCAGAAAGAGATTTAAATAAAGTAAAAAATATAGATATAGAAAATAAATTTGAATTCTCAATAAAAAAAATACAAAGTCATCAATTAAATCTTTCCGTAAAATTAAAAAAAAATCAACAATTTCAACCAAATAACTTTTCTTTTTATATAAAAGATAATGAAATAAAAGAATTTATATTTCCAAAAAATGATAAATATGTTATATTTTTTTATTCCAGTAAATTGGATTATCAAATATTAAATTCAATTAATAATTCACTTAATTTCATTCAAATAAATAATGAATTACCTCAACAATTTGAAAAAATATATTATATTGTATTAATAAATAAATTGGATGAAATTGATAATTTATATAATAAGGTTAATCAATCCATAAATTATTTTAAAGTTAATCCTGAGAAATATAAATTAATTTTCCTAAAAAATAATACTGAAGAAAATAAACCAGTTAATATTTTTAATAATGATAATCTTTACTTTTTTATAATAAATTCAAATCAAAAAATAATAACTGTAAAACATTTAACTTCTTTTCAAAAAAAAATAAAAAAAATAATAAATGGAGATAATAAAAAAATAAAACCAGATTATTCTTATTTATTCTCAGAATTATATTCATTTTTTAATAATATTAAAAATCTTCCATATCTTTTTAGTTTTGATTCATCTTATTCAATAAAATTAAAAATAAATGATGATTTTTCAACAATTGAACCATTAAAATTAATGAATTTTATAGCTTCAGGAGAATTAAGAACAAAAGAATATAAATTCTTAAAAAATATAATTGAAGAATTACAATATAATTCAACTTTAAATAGTTTAAAAGAAATTGAAACAATTGATTTTGATGTGCCTTTAGAAAATGCAATATGTTCAAATTGTCAAAAAATAATAGAAAATAATGAACCATTATATATATGTGGTTGGTGCAGAATTCATTTTTGTATTAACTGCACTGAAGAAAGATTGAAATTAAATTTAAATCTTATGCTTTATAGAAATAATTTAATTCATCAAGAACATAATTTAATTTATATTACATCAAAAAATCCAGAACAAATTAAAAATATTGATTCAAAAAAAATAGGAAGAAATTTATTTCATTCTGCAAATCAAGAACAATTATCTTTTGATCATAAAGCAATTTGTAATGGATGCAGAAAAAATTTTGAAAGATTAAATTGTAAAGTTAGATATTTATGTCTTAATTGTAGACCAGGTAAAACAATTTTTGGAGGATATGCAGATTATTGTTATGAATGTATTAATTTAATGAGAACAAATGAACAAAAAAGAAAACAAATTGAAGATATTATAATTTTAGAAAACAATGAGTTTGATGAAGATCTTAAAAATATTCCTCAATATCATTCACATTTACAACATGCATATTTAACTATACCTATTGCAGTTAATGGAGATAATTATTATGAATTTTAAGAAATTAATAAATTTATTGTTTTAAATTACTATTAATAAATTAAATAAATTTTAATTGATGGTTTTAGTTTTTTTTAAAAAATAATTTTTATTTATCCTTTTAATATTTAATTGGATCTTTTTCAATTTCTGCATTTTTAGTTAAATATTTTTTATTTCTTTCATTTTTTTCTAAATTTTTATCAAAATTTTCTCTCATTTTATTCATATTTGGATTATAATTATATTTTTTAATATTTGGATCATTATCATGATAAAAAACATTTTTAGGTCTTTCAAAGAATTTTTTCTTATCAAAACTAAGACTTTCTTTCATCTTTTGTTCATCTTTAGGTAATACATTTTTAATTTTAGTTTTAATTTCTTTAACACCAGAAAAAGAACTATCTTTATTAATATGAGGTAAATTATTTAATTTTTCTTTTCTTTCTCTCATAAAATTATCATATTTAATATTATTTTCAGTATAATCATAAGGATCTTTATAAATTCCTTTTGTTTTAAAAGTATTATTTTCTCCTGCACCATTCATTAATTTTTCCCAATCTGAAATTCCATCTTTTTTATAAATTTGAGCATGTTCTTTATATGGTTTATCTTTTAAATTTATAATATTATATTGTCTTGCATCTTCTTCTTTAAATCTTTGATATGAACATTTATCTTTATTTTCTTTTAATGGTCCCATATCTTTTAACATATTATTTTTTTCTACTTCATAACGCATTCCATATCTCTTTTTTTTTGCTTTTTCAGTATCAATCATTTTAGTTAATGCATTATTATCAACTGTTTTTAAAGATATTAAATTATAAATATCACTTTGACCTTTTGCACATCTTGGTAAGTTTTTTTTATATTCAATTCCCCAATTTTTTTGTGCTTCATTTCTTTTTTCAATATATTCTTTTTCTTTTACTTCATCAAAAAATTTTCCTTTAATAATATTATAATCATTATTTTTATAAAACATTTTAGCAGTTCTATATTTATTTATTTCTTTTTCAAGATTAATTTTTTCATCATGAAATTGTTTATATTTAGTTGAAATTAAATCATAATCTCTTGTTTTAACATGATTATATTGTGGTTTTTTATTTATTTTATCTAAATTATCGTTATCTTTTGGCCTATTTTCAGGTTTATCAAAATGATGTTGAGATAAAGGTAAACATGAAATTATATTATATGATGCTTTATGTGGATTTAAATTTTTTCTTGTATTAATTGGATCTTTCATTTTAGGATAATTTGGATCATTTTCAAAACCTTTTAATTTATCTTGTAAATTTATAATATCAAATGTTTGTTCAATTTTTAATTGATTATCTTTATTTTTTACTATTGTATTTATTAAATTTTGATTTTCTTGAATTTTTAATTGATTATCATAATTTGTATCATTGTATTTTTGTAAAATTGGATTAAAAAATCTATCATTTTCTTTAATTAATCTATGTGTTACAACAAAAGGTTTTGGGTTTTGTCCCCATTCTAAATTTGATTTGCTATAATGATAATCATTTACTGCATTTGGCCAATTAAATCCATATGCTTGTGTATGATTAAAAAATTGTTGCATTTTTTTTTTATATTATTTTTAAGAAGTTATTTTTAATTTATTTGAATTTATTAAATAATATATTAGATAAATAATATAAAATTAAAAATAAAATATATAATATATAAGAATGTAAAAATTAAGAAAATATCAATTAAATTAATTATTGAATAAAACATATTCAAACAATTTAATGTCAATTTGCTTTCCTTTTTTATATTACAAATTCTTAAAATATCATAAAGTATCATTTGAATAATGTTAAAATCTTTAATATGGTATATATAATATTATAATTTATAATTATTTCTTATAAATAAAAATACCAAATATAAGCATAATATAATATAAAAAAATCTTGATAAAATTTATAAAAAACTAATCATAATTTTTCATACATTCCCAAGGAGTATTTCCATTTTTATTTACTATACTTTCATCTGCTCCATGAGAAATCAAAATATTAATTAAGTCATTTCTATTATACATATATGCATAATGTAATGCTGTATTTAATTCATAATTTTGAATATTAATATTACATTTTTTATCCAATAAATATTGAATTACATGAATATTATATATTTTTACTGCTCTCATTAATAAAGTATCTCCAGTATATTTTTCTTGATGATCAATATCTCTAAATCTTAAATTTATAAATTGTTCAAAAAATAATTCATTTTGATTTTTTTCTAATAATTCAAGTAATTTATTAAAAACTATTGTATTTGAATTTTCTTTTTCAATTTCTTGAGTTTTGATTAATGAACAATGTTTTGAAAGTGGATCACCTCCTAAACTCTTTAAAATTTCCATATCTTGTTTCCATTTTGTTTTCAATAATTTTTTTCTTTTATTTTCTAATTTTTTCATTTTTAATTTTTCTTCTGTATCATCTTTAACTAATCTAATATGAAATAGTGATTCTTTTTTTAAAGGATTCCATTTTTCAATTACTTTATTAGCTTCATAGAATTTCAATAAAATATTTTTATGTTCATCTTCATTTTTTGGAGACTTTTTATTTGATTCTTCTAATAAACTTTTTCTTTTCTCTGTTTTAAGTTTTAAATCATGGAATGAAATTCTTCTTTTTTTTCTTGTTATTTTTCTACTGATAAGAAATTTTTCTATTTTTTTTTTTTCTTTTTTTTCTTCATTATCACTTTTTTCATATAATGGTAAATCATTTGAAAAGAAAAAATTGATGAATTGTTTATTAGTCTTTTTTATATTATATATTTTATTTTTTGTTTTAAATTGTTTTGGAGAGATATTTTTTATTGAATCTAAGATCTTTAAATTATTATCAATTATTGAACTTTTTCTTTGACTAAATTCTTTTTCTTTATATTGTCCATCATAAATATAATATACTATAAAATTATAGCAATCAAAAAAATTATTATAAATATAATGAAAATTTGGAATTAATCTAATTTTATGTACTGAAAAAAAATAATTAATAATTAATAATTCAAACTCTTTTAATATATTTATTGGAATAGATTTTTGACAGAAATTTTTAAAAATTGATTTCATTATTTCCTTAAAGTCTTTTTCTTTTTTATTATCTTTTATTTGATTAGTTTGTTCTATAATGTTATTTATTTCTTTATAAATTACATTTATTATATAATTATTTTTATTCAAATTGAAATTTTTTTTTTCAAAAGAACTAGTCATTATTTTAATTTTTTCTCTTTGTTTATTTAAATATTTATTAATATCAATTTCTAAAGGTTTTTGAATAATATAACTTTGTCTTTTTATATTCCTTCTCAATATAGGATAATCATCTAAAATTTTTGACACAATTATAATTTCTTCTTTACCATTTTTTTCCGTTTTATGTTTTATTTCATTTCTTCCTTTTGTAAATTTTCTTACTAAAATATTATTTTTATTATTTATAGTTTTATTAAATTTAACTGTATTTTGTTTTCTTATATTTAATTCTTTTGGATTAATTAAATTTTTTGTACTAGTTATTATAGTTATTCTATTTTTTAAATTTCTCGTTGTTTTTCTAATTGGATTTATTGTTGGAATTATAATACATCCTTTATTTGAACCACTTGAAATTTGAGAAAAAAAATCTTCATCATTATTCTCACTTAATTCATTATTCATATCATCTAAATTATCTAAATGAATATTTGAAAGAGAATTTATATTATCATCATCACTAATCATTTCTTCAGTGTTATAATTATTTGAGTTATCAGATTGAAAATTTAAATAATTCTTATGTGATTGATCTCTTAATGTTTTAAAATCAAGTTCTTTTTTTGTCAATTTTAAAGTTATTTTCTTCTTTGTACTTCTAAATTGATTTATAGTTTTACTATTATTATTGTTGACATTATTTATATAATTGATTGGAAAATTATTATTATAAACTTTTGTTGATGAAGAATTTTTTGACATACTTTCATTTTCTGTTTTTGTCTGATAATGAGTCTTTTGTGTATTCATATTTGAATATATTTTAATATTTTTTTTATCTAGATTATGATTTGCTGAAAATGTTTTAAAATTAGGAAATTCTTCTAAAACTTTAGTTTTATGTATGATTGGACTTGAAAATTTCTGTTTTTCAATCTTTATATTATTTTTTAAATCTTTATTTCTGCTTTTTCTAAAATAATTATCAAATTTTTCTTTTTTATCTTTTTTCATCCAATTTAGTTTGGGTAATTTGTTATTTTCAAAAAATGCAAAATTTGAATGAATACTTATTTTTTCTTCTTCATCTGAATAATATTTATTTTCCATTTTGATAAATTTTTCTATTTATCAAATAATTTTTTAATTACAATAAAATAAAAAATTTTATATATATAAATATTTAAAAAAGAAATTAAAATAAAAGATATTTAAAAATACCTAAACAAATAAAAATTAATTTAATCTATTTTTTTTCTTTATCATCATTTTTCAAACAATTATCAATAGTTTCCAAAAGTAAATCATAAGTTCTATGATCGATTAAATCAATTTTAATTTGCAATTTTTCACTATCAAGATCTTCAATACCATTTGGACATTCTTTCATAATTAATTTAACAACTTGTGTTAAACCATCATTTGATAAAATTCTAATTTTATCAGTTAAATTCATTTTTTCTGTCATTGATAATCCACCTTCAATATTATTAATATTAGT
>JAEEGL012505820.1_pt1 | contig 12504 bp, 9 predicted proteins | sample 9134231 | NCBI WGS metagenome assembly JAEEGL01 (sample SAMN16246548, study PRJNA631951) | gut metagenome | biome: gut microbiome; feature: rumen; material: fiber-attached | host: Bos | place: Iran: Karaj | collected 2018-10
ACTTGAAAGCAGAATGCAGGAAACGCTTGCCTGAAGACATGCTTGCTGTATTGGATCGTTTTGACAGTTTTGGCCGCAAGCAGGGAGAAGTCTTCTGGGAACCGGATGAGGATGATTTCGACGATATCAACTATTCTGATTTGCTGGATTTGGAAATCCACGGCGACATAAGATAACGAAAAAACTATAAAAGGAGGCGGGCATAATGAAAAAGTATGGTGATACAATCGGCGAAGGCACAGCATGTGTCGTTGTTCGTGCACAAGGGCTGGATCAATTAGATCATGAATTCTGGAAATGGCTTCATGATGAAGGCTTTACCATGTGGCATAATCATGGACACTACGACGGTTGCGAATGGGTTTTCATTAACCTGAACTCCATGGTATACGCCCCCGGAATGCCTGGTGTAAAAATTGTTGCGCCAATCAGGGATCTGAATGGCATCTCTACTGAGGATTTCAAAACGATCTGGGAGATTTTCAAGTACCGGGAAAATCATCTTGTTCGAGATGAATATACGACTCTTAAAACGGGCAGAGAGACTACTGGTATTTCCCCGGCAATTTCCAAAGGTGCACACCTCTGTCACATTTACAAAATAGCGGATGCAGGGGAAGCTGGGAATGATCTGGAAACAGAGCCTGTGAAAGGATACGGATCATCGGTTTTTTACCATGGAGTTGAGCTTCACAACAACCACGAAAGCGAAGGTGGAGGGAGAACTCTGGTACGTTGTAAAAAATGCGGAGCTCTCCTTCTCTCACAGCATTCCTGGTATGAAGCGATGAACCCTGATCTTGATGGAAGTTTTTTTGACTGGATTCCTGTATGGTCAGAGAAAGAAGCAGATCTCCTGAACATTTTCCTGGATTCTCACGAACTGCCTGGCTGCCTATTCAGGCATTTGAGATCGAATAATGATAAATACTGCTGGATTGGTGTAGATCGGCCAAGGCCAATGGATTTACCTGAACTGGCCCGCGCCATTGCAATGAAATATGAAAAGGCTTTATTGTCTCCTTCAAATGAGGATTACAAAACAGATTCTCAAATCGATGAGGATGTTTGGCAGGAAGTCCAGAAAAATCTTCCTCAGGTAAACGCCATGGCGGAAGAAATATTTAAGAATTCCTCGGATGACATGAAAGCATCGCGTTTGATACTTGATAATACGGATGACGAAGAAACAAAACAGATCAATGAAATTGCTGTTACCATTGATACAATGATGCGTAGCGACGATATTGGATTTGATAGCATAGCGAAGAATACAAGGCCATTATCGTGCGTGAATTGAACAAAATCTAATCAGCAGAATATCAGAATATCAGGCTCGCTTCGGCGGGCTTTTTTTATTGGCAAAAACGGAAAATTTTACGTTTTTGAAGGTGACAAAGATATTGACGAAATGCGCTGTGCGGATGCTTTGCTTGCTATACACGTATTTTCGTGTTATAATGCAAGCAACGCGCGGGCGAATAAAACGACAGACGCAGGGGATCGTTATGTATCAGATTTTTGTGGTGGAGGATGAGTTGCTGATCCGGCAGAGCATACGCAACGCCATTGAAAAAATGCAGGGCCCCTATGCCTTCTGCGGCGAAGCGTCGGATGGGGAAATGGCCCTTTCCATGATGCAGGACCTGATGCCGGACATCTTGCTGACGGATATCCGCATGCCGTTTCTGGACGGCTTTGGGCTGATCCGCCATGCCAAGGCCATGATACCCTGGCTGAAGATCGTGATTATCAGCGGGTTCGGAGATTTTGAATCCGCCCAGAAGGCCATCGAGCTGGGCGTGGACCAGTATCTGCTCAAGCCCGTGCGGGCGGCTGATCTCACGCGGGTGATCGAGGAAATGGCGGCCCGCATCGAAAAAAGCAAGGCGGCCTCCGTCACGGCAGGCGCCTTTGACCAGGATGCGGTGGGCCAGGCGCTGCGGCAGCGCTTCGTGCGGCAGCTGCTTTTTGAACGGACGGAGCTTGGGGCGGTGCTGGAGCAGGCCCGTACCCTGAATATGGACATCGTGCGCACGAATTATTTGGTGACAGTGTGCTATTTTGATACCCAAAGCGCGGATATGAAGCGGCTGTATGCCCTGGTGCAGGAGGCCCTGGCCCGGGAGGAGGACATCCTGTATGATTTTACCGCGCCGGATCAGCTGGTCTTGCTGGCCTACGGCGGCAGCGAAGAGGCGCTGAACGAGCGCATCTATCGCCTGGTGAATATCATCCGCCACGAGGTCAAGGAGCTGTGCCCGGTGGTAACGGCGGTGGTGGGCAGCGCGGTGCAGCGGCTGGGGGCTATCGCCGATTCCTATAAGGCGGCCGCCGATCTGCTGAAAAAGGTCAGCGGCGTTTCCGCCGGGCAGGTGGTCAACGTCAGCGATACCGCCCAGATCACCGCGGATATCGTCAATTCCAGCGGCCACTTCGGGGAAAGCTTCCGGCAGCGGCTGCTGCACTGCGCGCCTCAGGAGGCGCCCGCCCTGCTGGACGAGGTGCTTTCCGGCCAGGAGCAGTATGACAGCATGCTGATGCGCTATTACGCGTTGATCGATATTCTCAAGCTTGCCGTGCAAATCATCGCCCGGCATACTCCCGGTGCGGATGAAAAGGATATCGCCGCCCGGCTCAGCGAAAAGCACAACATTTTCGCCGCCTCCGGGGATAAAGCGTCCTTCCGGCAGACGGCGGAAGGATTGCTGACGGAGGCGCTGTCCGCCAGGAAGGATACGGCGGGGGAAATGAAATACAGCCACGTCATCAGCAGGGCTGAAAAATACGTGGCCGAAAATTATTGCGATCCCAATATTTCTTTGATTTCCACGGCCCGGCACGTGGGCATGAGCGCCGCGCATTTCAGCACGGTTTTTTCCCAGGCGATGGGCCGATCCTTCATCAGCTACCTGACGGCGATGCGCATGGAAAAAGCCAAGGAGCTTTTGCAGACCACCAATCTGCGCCTTTCCGATATCGCCTTGGAGGTGGGCTATAATGAGCCCAACTATTTCAGCCACGTGTTCCGCAAGGTGGAGGGCATGACGCCCAAGGAATGGCGGGCGCGGGAGGGCGGTCAATAGCCGCGGCTGTTGATGAGCGCTTCCGTCAGTTTTTCCCGGTCAAAAGCCGTCTCCTCCACATAGGTGAACTTGGGCGGCGTTTCGCCCCGCTCCAGCTGCTCAATGATAGCGCGCACACGGGGGCCGTGGAGGGGATTGCATTCCACGTCATAGCTGATTTCTCCGCTTAAAATCATATGCAGGGCGGTGCTGCTGGCGTCGAAGGAGACGATTTTCATGTCTCCTCCCGGCTGCAGCCCCGCTTTTTTCAGCGCGTCGATGGCCCCGTAGGCCATGTTGTCGTTTTCGGAATAGATCAGGTCAAAGGCCATGCCTTCATTCAGCACCGCCTCCACCAGCTCCTGGCCTTTGGCCTGGGTGAAATCCCCGGAGGCGCGGAAAACCAGCTGCCATTCCGGATGGACAGCCAGCCCGGCGTCCAGCCCCTCGGTGCGGCCGATTTGGGCGCTGGAGCCGATGTTGCCCTGCAAATGCACGATGCGCAGCGGCGCTTTTTCAAATTGACGTTCCATCCACCGCACGGCCTCGTCTCCTTCCTTGCGGAAATCGCTGCCGATCCAGCAGGTGAACAGATTTGTATCGGCGATTTCGATCATCCGGTCCACGATGATGACGGGGATGCCCGCCGCCCTGGCTTCCAGCAGCACCGTATCCCACCCCCGTTCGGTGGTGGGGGCCAAAACGATATAATCCACGCCCTGATTGATGAAATTGCGGATGGCGGTGATCTGCCTTTCCTGTTTTTGCTGCGCGTCGTCCAGGATCAGGCGGTAGCCGTTTTCGGGGGAAAAAGCCGCCTGCATACTGAGGGTGTTGGCCTTGCGCCAGTCGCTTTCGGCGCCCACCTGGGAAAAGCCCACCACGATCATTTTCTTTTCTTCGCCGTGGTTGGCAGCTGCGTCAGGATTGCCGCAGGCAGACAAAAAAACGCAAAGCGCGGCCAAAAACAGCGCCAGACAATATTTTTTCATGATTCATTTCGCTCCTTCCTGATCCGGGGCTTTCACGCCCCGGCTGGGCAAAAGCACGGTGACAGTGGTTCCGATCCCCTGTTTGCTTTCAAAGGTGAGGCCGTAAGGCTCGCCGCAGTAGAGGCGGATGCGCTGGTGCACGTTCTTGAGGCCCAGACCGCTGTGATGCTCCTCGTAAACGCCGGCCTGGAGCCGCTGGAGCTGCTCCTCCGTCATGCCGGCGCCATTATCCCGTACCTGCAGCAAAATATCATCGTTTTGCTTTTCCCCGGTGATTTGGATGACGCCCCGGCCCCGGCGGTTCTTGATGCCATGATACAGGGCGTTTTCGATGAGAGGCTGAAGGATCAGCTTGGGCACGGTTACATCCTGGATTTCCTCGGGAAGGGATATGGAATAGGTCAGGATATCGCTGTAACGGATCTGCTGGATCTCCAGATAGGATTTGGCCTGAATCAATTCCGCGCGCAGCGAAATAATATCCTCCCCCCGGTTCAGGGAATTGCGGAAGAACGTGGAGAGGCTGGTGACCATGTTCACCACATCCTCCTCCCGCTGGGATTCGGCCAGGATGGCAATGGAATCCAAGGTGTTATAAAGAAAATGGGGGTTGATCTGGGCCTGGAGCAGCTCCAATTCCGCCCGATGCAGGGATTGCTGATCCTGCCGCTGCTTTTCCATCAGGGAGGTGATCCGCCCGGCCATTTTATCAAAGTTTCGATCCAGGGTTTTTAATTCCGCGATGCTTGTATCCACCGGCAGGCTGGAAAAATTATCCGCGCCAAAGCGTTCGGCCTTTTCCGTCAGCGCCCGGATGGGGCCCGTGATGCTGCGGCTCACTCGCAGGGAGTAAAGCAGCAGGGCGATGAACAGCGCGCCCATCGCCACCACGGAGGAAATGATGAGCAGCGTGGTCTGCCGCCCGATCATGCCCCGCAGCCGGGCCAGCTCCCGCACCTCGTCGCCCAGAAAATCGTGCATGTAATTTTCGATCAGCCGGGTCAATCCCGTTTCGCCTCGGATGTTGCGCTCCAGCAGCTCCATGCGCAGGTCGTAGGATTCCGTATGGGCGATTTCGATCATATAAGCCCGCAGGTTCCGGCACATATCCAGCATGCTGCGAACCCGCCAACGGTTGTCGCTGAGGGTGGTTTCGGTTGACAGGCGATTGAGCACCTGCTCTGCCGCGTCCAATTCCTGCATGGGTAATTCGTCCACGGAATGCTCGGTGCGGGGACGGATAACATGATTATACATTTCAGAATCCAGGGTGCTTTTGAATTCTTTATTGAAATCCGCAGCCGTATTGGCGCAGGCCAGCACCCCGGCGTACTGGCGGTTGATAGCCACCAGCATCAGCGTCAGCACAGTGATAATGGTGGCCATGGTGACGGACAGGATGATCAGCAGCGTGCGGATCTGCTGCTGTACGGTGCGGGTGGGGTGGACTGAGGGCCGGCGTGTAGGCATAGGACCCCTCCAATACGCAATAAATATAGGGCATTATAGCATATTTCTCTTCGGGAGAACAGGCGGAAAAAGCAGATTCCAAAAAAAGTATCCGTTTTCTAAAAAAAACGTCAATTTGCCCCAGCGCCCCTGAAAAAAATAAAAAAATGTTCTTGCTTTCTTCAAAAGATAATGAATGTTTACAGCGGAAAAAGGATATATAATAACATCAACAAAGGCTCGGGAAGAGCCGAATAAATCAGGAGGGAAAACTATGAAGAAATTTGTTGCATTGCTCCTGGCTCTGCTGATGGTGCTCTCCTGCACCGCCATCGCCCTTGCGGACGGCGATCTGATCAAGGTCGGCATCATCAACCTGGATCCCGCTGAATCCGGCTATCGCCAGGCGAACGTGAAAAACCTGACCGACACCTTCACCAAGGAAAACGGCTATGACGCCACCTTCGTGACCGCCCCCACTGCCGACAAGCAGCTGGATGCGTTCCGCGGCTTCATCACCGCTGAAGTGGACTACATCCTGGTGTCCGCCGCCGATACCACCGGCTGGGATACGGTGCTGCAGGATGCGAAGAATGCCGGCATCGACGTGTTCCTCTTCGACCGTATGATCGAAACCGATCCTTCCAACTACACTGCGGCTGTTGTTTCCGATATGCGCCTTGAAGGCGAAACCGCCGTTGCCTGGCTGGAAGGCCTGGGCCTGGAAGAATACAACATCCTGCACATTCAGGGCCAGCTTGGCAGCGCCGCTCAGATCGGCCGCAGCGATCCCCTGACCGAAAAGTGCGAAGCCGAAGCCAACTGGACCATCGTCCGTGAAGGCACCGGCGGCGACACCTGGGACCCCGAAGAAGCCCGCAAGATCGCTGAAGCCGCCATCGACGCCGGCATCAAGTTCAACATCGTGTACGCAGAAAACGACGGCATGGCCGACGGCGTTGTGGCTGCTCTGGACGCCAAGAAGATCACCCACGGTGTGAACGGCGACGTCATCATCATGGGCTTCGACTGCAACAAGTGGGCGCTGGAAAAGCTGCTGGCCGGCGAATGGAACTATGACGGCCAGTGCTCTCCCTTCCAGGCTGCGGTTATCGACCAGATGATTAAGGCCCTGGAAAACGGCGAAGATCTGTCTGCCTTCGGCCTGAATGAGCTGAACCAGGTGATTTCCGTGGAAAAGGGCTTTGACGCCAAGACCATCACCCAGGAAGACATCGACAATTACGGACTGTAATTTACCTTAGCCAACCAACAGGCGCGGTATGAACGGACTGAAACGCGCGTTCATACCGCGTTTTTCTCATAGAGCGGAAGGAGCTGGCCCGAATGCCAAATGAAGAAAATCAGGTGGTATTGACCATGCGCGGAATCTGCAAACAGTTTCCGGGCACCAAGGCGCTGAACAATGTGGATTTCACCCTGCGTAAAGGCGAGATCCACGCCCTGATGGGGGAGAACGGCGCCGGGAAATCCACGCTGATCAAGGTGCTGACAGGTGTGCATGAGAAAGACGCGGGAAGCATCCGGATCGAGGGTGTGACGGGAGAGGCAAAAATCCATTCGCCCCAGGATGCCCAGGATATCGGCATCAGTACAGTGTACCAGGAGATCACCCTTTGCCCCAACCTGACAGTGGCTGAAAATATGTTCATCGGAAGGGCCAAGGGCGCCTTTATCAGCTGGCGGGCCCGCAACAAGCGGGCAACGGAAATCCTGGAAGGCCTGAATATTCCGGCAAGGGCCAAGCAGGAGCTTTCCCGCTGCTCCCTGGCAGTGCAGCAGATGGTGGCCATCGCCCGCGCGGTGGACATGAAATGCAAGGTGCTGATCCTGGACGAGCCCACCTCCTCCCTGGATGAGAAGGAAGTGGAGATGCTGTTTGGGCTTATGCGGGATCTGCGGAACAAGGGCGTAGCCATCGTCTTTGTGACCCATTTTCTGGAGCAGGTGTACGCGGTCAGCGACCGGATCACCGTGCTTCGGAACGGCGAATTGGTGGGCGAATGGCCGGTGGCGGAGCTGCCCCAGGTGCAGCTGGTAGCCAAGATGATGGGCAAGGACCTGAACGACATGGAAAGCCTGGAGCAGGTGGGCCAGAAGAGCGCAGGCAGCGACGAGGTGGTTTACAAGGCCCAAAACCTGTCCAGCACCGAAAGCAGGCCCTTCGATTTCAGCATCCGCAAGGGAGAGGTCAACGGCTTTACCGGGCTGCTGGGCTCCGGCCGCAGCGAAAGCGTACGCGCCATCTTCGGGGCGGACCGGGTGACAGGCGGCAGGGTAAGCATGAAGGGAAGAGACGTTCGAATCACCAAACCCCACGACGCCATGAAAAACGGCATCGGCTATCTGGCGGAGGACCGGAAGAGGGACGGCATCATCGCCGACCTGAGCGTCAGGGAGAATATCATCATGGCGCTGCAGGTGATGAAGGGCTTCTTCCACCCGATGAAACGGGAGGAAATGGAGGCTTTTGCGGACGAGTACATCAAGGCGCTTCAGATCAAAACGGCCAGCCAGGATACGCCCATCGGAAGCCTTTCCGGCGGGAATCAGCAGAAGGTGATCCTGGCCCGGTGGCTGCTGACGCACCCGGATTACCTGATCCTGGATGAGCCGACCCGCGGTATTGACGTGGGCACCAAGCTGGAGATTCAGCGGCTGGTGCTGAAGCTGGCTGAGGAAGGTATGAGCGTGACTTTTATCTCTTCCGAGATTGAGGAAATGCTGCGTACCTGCTCCCGATTGATCGTCATGCGGGATCGGAACATCGTGGGCGAGCTGACCGGGGACCAGCTGACGCAGGGCCAGATCATGCAGACCATCGCTGGAGGGAAGCAGTGAAATGAACGCTATTATGAAGAGACTCAAGGGCAGCCTCGGCGCGCTGGCGATGCCGCTGGTGGCGCTGGGCGTGCTGATCCTGTTTAATCTGATCCGCTGCGCGGTGATTGGCGATTTCCATTTCTTTGCGATATCGGTGGCGTCGGACGATAAGGGCTCCGTGCTCTCGGGAAACATCATCAGCATCATCGACAGCGCCAGCGTGCTGGCGATTATCTCCATGGGCATGACGCTGGTGACCGCGGCCTGCGGCGGGCAGGATATTTCCGTTGGCGCGGTGGGCGCCATTGCCGGCGCGTTCTTCGTGATTATGATGCATCCCCAGCATGAGGAGCAGCTCTCCACGCTGTCATCGGTGGCGTGGCCCAACGTGATCCTCGGCATCATTGCGGCGATCATCGCGGCGATCGTGTTCATGCTCTTTAACGGCACGCTGGTCGCATACTTCAAAATCCAGCCCATGATCGCGACTCTGATCCTGTTTTCCTGCGGGCGGTCCATCGCCTATTACTTCTTATTTCAGGTATTGGGCGTTGGCTCCATCAAGCTGGATGATCCGATCATATTTGCCATGGGGAAGGTGATCCCGGGGGTGCCCATCCCCACGTCCATATTCATTGTGATCCTGATGGGGCTTTTGATGTGGCTGGTTTTTAAGCGGACGAATCTGCGGCTGTATACGCAGGCGGTGGGGATCAATCAGAAGGCGGCGCAGCTGAACGGCATCAACCCGACGGCCGTGAAGCTGCTGAGCTTCGTGATGCTGGGCGTTTGCGTGGCGGTAGCCGCCATCGTGAAGTGCAGCAATCTGGGCACGCTGACGACGAAATCCCTGATGGATTCCATCGAGATGGACGCGATCCTGGCAGTGGCCATCGGCGGAAACAACCTGGGCGGCGGCAAGTTCCGTCTGGGGGGCTCCATCCTGGGCGCTTATACGATCCAGACCCTGTCCACGACGCTGAACGCCATGCAGGTTTCTCCGGACAGCATGAAAGCCTATAAAGCCATCGTGATCATTGTGATCATGATTGCCGGATCACCGGTTGTGAGAAACTGGCTGGTTTCCGTGAGCGGTAAAATCCGGATGGCGCTCCGTTCTTCCCAGGCGAAGGAGGTGGAATGATATGACTGTCATGCAGCCGGATCTGAGAAGAAAGAAGAAATTTGAGCGGCTGACGGACGCTCAGCTGCTGACCATTATCAGCGGCGGCATCTTCTTGCTGATGTACGGCGCAGCGCTTCTCTTGATCGAGGAATTTCAGAAACCGCAGGTGTTCTTTGATATCACGAATTATTATTCCTACCTGATTATCATTGCCTGCTCCCTGACGGTTGTTATGATCGGAGGCGGCATCAATATCAGCGTTGGCGGCGTGATCTGCCTGACGTGCATGGTCTGCTCCATTTTTCTCAATAACAGCGGGATCGAGGATCAAACTTTGCTGGTGCTGGCAACGTTCGGAATCGCCATCGGCATCGGCGCCGTATTCGGGGCGTTTCAGGGGGCGCTGATCAGCTATCTGGAGATCCAGCCGTTTATCATTACCCTGGGCGGCATGTTCCTGGCCCGCGGCCTGACGACGATCCTGTCCGGCGGCGAAAACGTGCCGGTGAGCGAGAAGAATCCCTTCACGTTATGGATCAGCAACGCGGCGATCAAGATCCCGGAGCTGGGCACTTCAAGGATCAGAAGAGGGCAGGTGTTCGTCAACCCCGCGACCCTTCACTGGGTGACCATCATCGCGGTTGCCGTGGTCATCATCATTTATCTGGTCATGCGCTTTACCAAGTTCGGCCGGAACACCTATGCCATCGGCGGAAACGCGCAGAGCGCGCAAATGCTGGGGATCAACGTCAAGCTGACCCGCTTCAATACCTACCTGCTCAGCGGCGTGCTGAGCGGCCTGGCCGGGTTTGTGTTCATGATGTTCAACGGCGCGGGCGGGAAGACCGGGATCGGCCTGCGAAGCGAAATGGACGCCATCGCGGCTTCCATCATCGGCGGCACGCTGCTCAGCGGCGGCGTCGGCAATGTGATCGGCTCCTTCTTTGGCTCGATGATCCTGGGCACGCTTCAAAAGATCATCTGGTTCAGCGGGCTGAAGGAAGCATACTGGCAGGATATGGCCAACGGCGTCATGCTGGGGATCTTCATTGTGATGCAGAGCGTGGTGCTCTCGGTTCGCGGCAAAGGGAAAATGCACTTGCCTGAATGGCTGAAATTCGGCAGAAAAAACATATAGAAAGGTACAGCGAAGGCTGATCTGCAAGCATTGCGGATCAGCCTTTTATTATCGCGATTCTTCCCCAATCTTCCTGCCCGGCCCGCTCGCATAAACCGCCCTCCCCTGGAAAACCGATTGCTGAGAACGACCAGGGAGGCGCATGAAACGGCAAGCGGAAGGCTGACGCAATTGAATGCCTGACCGTAGTATCAGTTCAAAAAAATGATCAAAGAAACCGTAGGAGCGGAAAAAAATCCAATCCTACGGTTTATGTTTTCGCCTAACCAATATACCATGTTTTCCCAGTCAATGGAGTACAGGGCATTTTTGCACTGGGCGCTTTATTTGTAATCAAAGCCCCGGAGCGTAAGCTCTTCCGCCCGGTGGCAGGCGACGAAGTGGCCCGGCTCCGCCTCCTTGTAGGCGGGAACTTCGTTGCAGCACTTTTCGCAGCAGTAGCTGCAGCGTTCATGGAAGTAGCAGCCTGACGGCGGATTGGCGGGGTTGGGTATCTCGCCCTTCAGGGGGATGCGGTCGATCTGCACTGTGGGATCAGGGACCGGCACAGCGGACAGCAGCGCTTCCGTATAGGGGTGAAGCGGCTTGGAGAACAAAGCGTCCGTCGGCGCGTATTCCACCATGCGCCCCAGATACATGACGCCCACTTTGTTGGAAATATGCTCCACAACGGAAAGATCATGGCTGATGAACAGGTACGTGAGATGGAACTCCTTCTGCAAATCCCGCAGCAGGTTGATCACCTGGGCCTGGACCGACACGTCCAGCGCCGATACAGCCTCGTCACAGATGACGATTTTCGGATCCACCACCAATGCCCGGGCGATGCCGATCCTTTGACGCTGCCCGCCGGAGAAGGCGTGGGGATAGCGCTTGAGATAGGTGGTGTTGAGGCCCACCTTCTCCGCAATGCTGATGACCTTTTCATTCATCTCCTTGTCGCTCATGGTCTTTTTGTAGTTGGCGACCAGGGGCTCCTTGATAATGTCCAGCACGGTCATGCGCGGGTCCAAGGAGGAATAAGGGTCCTGGAAGATCATCTGGATATCCTTGCGAAGCGCTTTCATTTGCTTTTTATCCACTTTCAGAAAATCCAGCTCTTTGCCGTCTCTCGTCCGATACCACACTTCGCCTTCCGAAGCCTGGTACGCCCGTACGATGCACCGGCCCAAGGTGGTTTTGCCGCAGCCGGACTCCCCAACGATGCCGATGGTTTCACCCTCCGAAACGTTGAAGGAAACGTCCGTTACCGCCTTCACGGTAATGTTCTTCGAGGTGAAACGTTTGTGGAGCTTTTTTACCTCCAGAATACTGTCTTTATTCATGGCGCTTCTCCTCTTTCCCTGCCGCTGGCTGTTCTTGACCCTTCAGCTTTGCTTCGGCCCTTGCCCGCATGGCCCGACACGCCTCGTTTTCGCAGGCGAAGCAGGCGACCTTGTGATCCGGAGCAACCTCTACCAGCTCCGGATCGGCCTTATCGCACAGGCCCTCGATCCGATGGTCGCAGCGCTCGTAGAATCCGCAGGCCGTTTTCAGGTTCATGGCCAGAGGGACGGTTCCTTCGATGGAGAAAAGCCGCTCCTTTTTGCGGGAGCCGATTTTGTGGACGGAATGCATGAGACCGTTGGTGTAGGGATGCTCCGGATCGGCGTAGATGGTGGCGGCGGGGCCGGATTCCACGATCTTGCCCAGGTACATCACGTTGACCCGATCGCACATCCGGGCCACGACGCCCAAATCGTGCGTAATGAAGAGGATGCCCATGTCGGAATCCTTTTGCATGGCCTTCATGAGCTCCAGGATCTGAGCCTGGATCGTCACATCCAGCGCCGTGGTGGGTTCATCCGCGATAAGGATTTTCGGATGGCACACCAGCGCCATGGTAATCAT
>JAEEGL013436583.1_pt1 | contig 12504 bp, 8 predicted proteins | sample 9134231 | NCBI WGS metagenome assembly JAEEGL01 (sample SAMN16246548, study PRJNA631951) | gut metagenome | biome: gut microbiome; feature: rumen; material: fiber-attached | host: Bos | place: Iran: Karaj | collected 2018-10
GCGGAGCATGACGGAGCGCTCGTCACGGACGTGGAGGAAGGGTCCGGGGCATTCAGGATCGGTTTGCTTCCCGGCGATGTGATCACGGACTGGAACGGACGCGCTGTCAAAACCGCGGCGGACCTCGACGGCTGTGCGCTCGATCCCGAGTCGTATCACGCGATCCGCGTGCTGCGGAAGCAGAAGGAGACAGTGCTGTAACAGGCTCCGTCCGGACTGTGAACAGGGAAAAATGATCTCGCCGCAGTTTGCTTAAAAAACTGCGGCGGAGAAGAAAACAAGTTGACGGAAAGGCTTCGGATGTGATATACTATGGGTGTTCCCGAAGCCGATACGGCGCGGGGAATCATCCCCCCGTCCGGGGGGACAGCAAGGAGGTTTTTCCATGATCAGAACCGAAACCGTATCTCTCACCACGATCCCTGCGACCGCATACAGGCAGAAGCTCGCCTCCGGCGGTTCCGGAATCGTGATCCTGCGTGAAGACGCGCCTCAGCCGGGCATCGCGTCCATCAGCAAAACTTCCGGCGAACCGATCCCGACCCGCAACACGCCCGCAAAGCTCTTTCCGAAGAAAGCGTTTCGGGAAGCCATCGAGCTGACGGCCGGGCTCCCCTATCGGAAGCGCGGCGCGCCGGCTTTACCCGTCCCCGTTCCCGAGACGCCGGAGGAAAAGGACGAGCCCGTTCTCGAAGCGGTGGTTGACAGCAAAGAATACGAAAAGATCGTCGACACATACACGGATAAAGACGGCAAGCTCTCCTACGCGCTTTTGAATAAGGACCTGATCAAATTCGCCCACTGCAGCAGCAAGGTGCGCGACATGTTCTGCGGCAAAGCGGCGGAGGATGACGTCCGTCTCTATATCGTAGGGAACAAATTCAGAAATATCACGGGCAACCGGAATCTGACCGACGCGCAGGTTCTGAAGATGGCGGAGCTCCTCGACGAAGTCAGTCCGAAGGGCGTCTTCCGGGAACTGAACGAGGAACTGCGCCGGCAGCTGAGATAATAAATCCTCAGTAGTTTATAAAACACCCAAAGATGAGGATCCGTCGTGACAAATGCGAGGCGCCGCGTCAATACCGGAGGTATTGCAGGACGACAAAGTGCGGTCACGGCGGAAAAGCAAGAAACAGATTAATTAAAACCCCTATACCGCCTGCGAAGGGAAAGAAGCCTTTCGGTTCTCCCCTGCCGGGTCTCAGCCGGAAATCACGTTTTTCGGCCCCATGCCGCCGGGGGAGTTTTCTCTCCCTTTCCCGCACACCGTGTACCGTCAGATCGGAACGGAAACAAATTGCCTGAGAACAACCGGGGAGAACAGACATGAACATTGCTGACCGGATCACTGCATCCCGCTCCCTGCGGGAAAAGCTGCTCGCGGACCCGTACCGTCCGGCGTATCACTTTACCGACCCGGAGGATGTCGGCATCCCCGGGGATTCCAACGGATGCTTCTATGCCGACGGGCTGTATCATCTCATGTATCTGTACAACTGCCGGGCGGACAGCTTCCGCTGGGGCCATGTGACGAGCGCCGATCTCATTCACTGGCGGCACCGCCCGGACGCGCTGGTCCCGGATGACGGTCCCACGGAGGGCGGAAACGCTGCGGACAGCGGCATTTTCTCCGGAGGCGCGTTCGTGGACGACGACGGGACTGCCTGGCTGTCCTACTGGGCGCTGCCCAGGGAAGGAGCGGGCGGACTGCGGCTGGCATACTCGAAAGACCGCGAAAACGGCTACGAGAAGTGGACGAAGCTAAAGGATTACGCCGTCGCCTCCACGGAATTCGGCCTGACGCTCCGGCCGGACGGGGAATTCACCGGTTCCGCCGATCCGTCCAATATCTGGAAATCGGGCGGACGGTACTATATGCAGGCCGGGAACCTGCTCGTGCTGAACAAATTCCGCAGCGATCCCGCCGCGGCGCGGTATCACGGCGACTGGACCTCCCTGTACCGCTCGGACGATCTTGTCCGTTGGGAATATCTGCACCGCTTCTACGACCGGAGCGCGTTGGAGACGCCCGATCCTTATCAGCCGACGGACGGGTCGGAGGACGATATGTGTCCGTCCTTCCTGCCCTTATATACGAAGGACGGTCGGGAGACCGGGAAGCACCTCCAGCTGTTCATCTCCCACAACAAAGGCTGTCAATACTATATCGGCAGGCTGGATGAAACGGGCGAGTATTTCCTGCCGGAGATCCACGGACGGATGACCTGGCGCGACAACAGCTATTTCGCGCCGGAAGCCCTCGTCACGCCAGACCGCCGGCAGATTACGTGGGTGTGGCTGAACGAGGAATGGGACGGGAACCGGGAGCTGGAAAACGGCTGGTCCGGCATATTCGCCCTGCCCCGCCATCTCTGGTACGACGAAGAGCGGGGGTGTCTCGGCATGGCGCCCGCCCGCGAGGTCCGGACCTTGCGATATAATGAAACCGAAGACGTCCCGCGGGGGGACTGCTATGAGTGCGTGCTCGAATACTCCCGTGAAAACGCCGGAGAGGGCGGTATGACGGTCCGGGAAGAGGGGGACGAGAAGACGGTGATCCGCTTCGACGCGGAACACGGCGAGCTGATCGTCGACACCCGAGCGTCCGGCAGAACCGGCCGCCGGATCGAAGAGCGAGCTCCGCTTGTCCTCGACGAGGGGGAAGCGCTCCGCCTGGATATCTTTGTGGACAGATCCGTTGTGGAGGTGTACGCCAACGACCGGCAGGCGATCGTGCGGCACATCTATCCGAGCGGCAGGAACGCGGGAGCCGGGATCCTCGGCAGACCGCAGTCCGTCCGGTCGTGGAAGATGGCCCCGGCAAATCCGTATTGAGAAACCCGCTCGGGATCCGAAGAGGGCGAACTGCCGGACGCGGGTGTCCGGGGAGGAGAAAATGACGCTGAGAGAGCAGCTGTTTGATTACATAAAGAAAAAATACAAAACGGATCCGGAGTATCCGTGGATGCGCTATCCGGACTATGCGGTCTTCCGCCATGCGGAGAACGGGAAATGGTTCGGCATCGTGATGAACGTGCCGGAAAAGAAACTCGGGCTGAGGGGGGACGGGGATAAGGACATCGTGAACGTCAAGCTCTCCGATCCGTTCCTTGCGGATGTTCTCATCAAAAAGCCCGGTTATCTTCGGGGGTACCATATCCGCCGCGGGAACTGGGTCTCCGTCCTGCTCGACGGATCGGTCCCCTTCGACGAACTCTGCGGCTGGCTGGACGAAAGCTATTTCACCACGGCGTCGAAGGAAAAAAAGGAAAAGCTGCGCCTGCCGAAAGAATGGCTCGTCCCCGCGAATCCGAAGTTCTACGAAATCGAAGCTGCCTTTGCGGAAGCCGACGAGATCAACTGGAAGCAGGGCGCCGGGATCCGCAAGGGCGATACCGTGTTCATGTACGTGGCGGCGCCGGTCTCGGCGATCCTGTATCAATGCAGGGTGACGGAGACGGATATCCCGTTCCCGTACGACGACGGAAAGGTCCGGATGAAGGCGCTGATGAAGATCAAGCTTCAGAAGCGGTATACGCCCGATCAGTTTCCTTTCTCGCTGCTCGGGAAGGAATACGGGATCTTCGCGGTCCGGGGACCGAGGGGTGTGCCGCACAGCCTGAGCGAAGCTTTGAAAAAATAGAAATACGGTATAATCCGTACTCCTTCGTAAAAAACTCCCCGTGAGGCTGCGGTCTCACGGAGACTGAATTTCGATTCGGAGTTCCGGCAGTCATCCGGAGGATTCGATCCGGCGGGGCGGGGAAGAGGCAGTCTTTCCTGCCTTTTTATTCGAAAACGACGACGGACAGCCCGGGGAGGGTGACGCGGCCGTCCCGAACCCGGGGAGCGATCCGCTTTACCGGTTTGTCCGTTTCCGTGACGTGGGCGGAGCGCCTGTCCGCAGTCAGCCCGTCGGCGGAGCGGGAGAAGCCTTCGGGGAGCGCGATCTCCTTCGCGGCGCTTCCGTGATTGACGATCCAGAGCTTTTCAGCTCCGGCGGGATCCTTCGTGAACAGACCGAACAAAAGCGGATCCCCCGTTTCCGCAGGACAGGAGAAGGAAATGCGGTACTGCCTTTTGAACAGCGCGAACACCTCGCCCATGCAGGAGAGCCACGCGCCGTCTTTCGAAGCCTCGACGAGGTTCTGCCCCCATGTGTTCGCCATGTTGTTGAAATTGGCGAGCGCGAACTCTCCGCCGTAGGAGATATAGTCGAGCAGCCGGTGCGCGCCGTTCAGGGCGTAGTTCCAGCTGATCTGATGGCGCGAGAAGACGTCGTTGTAATCGTTGGTGATCCGGCCATTCCAGGAGAAGTCCTGCCGGATGCCCTCTTCGCCGAAAGGCTCGGGACTGCGGCAGGGTGGGAGCCATTCGGTGTTGACCAGTTTCAGGTCCCGTCCGGTCTTCGCGTTGTATTCCCGCAGTACGGGCAGGATCTTTCCGACAAAGTCCGGGTCCCCGCGGCGGTAGATGATATAATCCATGTCCGCTCCGCAGATCCCGAGCATCGCGGGGAGCAGCTCCAGCGAATAGCCGTAGGCGGCGAACAGGAACTTCGCGTCCGGGGAAACCGTCCGCATGGCGCGCGCAAACTCGACGCACTGCCCGGCGTATTCCACGGCGGTCCATTTGCGGTTCGGCTCGTTGTCGCACTCGAAATACTTCACGCCGTAGGGCTCCGGATGTCCGTCCGACGCGCGCAGGCGGCCGTATCCCGTGTCCGGCGGTGCGTTCAGGTATTCCGTCATGCACATCGCGTCAAACGGCGTGGAGGTCATCATGTTGAAGCAGATCTGCGCTTCAAAGCCGCAGAGCCCGGAGAGCTCGAGGAATTCCGCGAGCCCGACGTCGTTTTCTTCTAAACCGCCCCAGTAAAAGCTTTCCTGCGGGTCGCGCCTGTTCCGCGGACCGACGGAGGAGCGCCAGTTATAGAAGCTCGTGAAGCATCCTCCGGGAAACCGGACGACGGTGGGACCGGCTTCGCGGATCAAACGGACCGCATCGGCGCGCCATCCTCGGAGATTGTCGGCGGGCATCAGCGAGACCCACGGCAGAATGAGATCGCCCTGCCACGCAAAGGAGATCGTCAGAGGGAAGACCCCGGTCTCCGCCGCGGCGAAGGTCCACGCATATTCCCTGATATTGCCGGATATCCCGAGCACGGTTTCGTCCGCGCCGAGCCGGATATTCAGCGGGCGCGTCTCGAGCGGGTGCTCCTTCGAAACGAAGCCGTTGAGCCCGGGATCGCTGCGCCACATACCCGATCCGCAGCAGATGAGGAAGACGTACTCCCGCCCTTTTTCGAGGTGGATCCCCTCCTGTCTGATCCCGTACGGCGGCTCGCCGCTCTTGCCGGAAAGGATCCTGCATTGCGTTCCCTTATGGGTCTCCGTGCCGACCGTCAGATAACTGCCCGTGCCGTCGAGCAGGTCCCAACCGCATTCCTCATACCCGCTGTGCCAGAACGGGGCGTCGGCGTTGTAGTGCTCGCGGTCGAGGCCGAGCCACTCCCACGTGGGATTCTTGTACGGTGGCACTTCTCGGAGCGAGCGGTTGTAAATCATCTCCGCCCAAAGTCCCGAAACCTGTCTGCCGAAGCCGGATTCGATGAAGCAGCCGAGGACCTCGCGGGGAGACGGCTCCTTCGTGTACGCGCCTGTTTTTTTGATCCCGATCATGTTCAGCCCTCCCGGATCGATCCGCGCCGGATTTTCGCGCAGGATCCTGTATTTTTCATTATACCCGATCCGGGGAGCCTTGTCAACGGAAAAAGCGTATGCACGGAAGGGGAAGGCGAAGGGGGAACGAATTGCCTCTTCCCCGTTGTTTCTCGAAATGAACACGCCCCGAAACTGTCAGCAGAGTACTGTTTGGTTCCTTCCGTGCCGGCAGGTTCAGCCTTCCGGCCCGAAGAACAAAACCCCCGCATGCATTTCCGTCCGAAAACGGGAAAAACATGCGGGGGATCTTTTTCATCCGGCTGCGGTGGTTTCGTTACCTCACCGTGCTCTGGAACGCGACGGCCTTGCCGAGAATGCGGACCTCTTCCAGTTCCAGCCCGATATATACGAACGGCTCATAGCGCGCGTTCTCCGGAGCGAGGACCAGCTTGTTGCGTTCGGGATAATAGTACACCCGCTTGAGGGTCGCTTCTCCGCCGATGATGACCGCGGCGATGTCGCCGTTCTCCACCATGGGCACCTGCTTGATGAAGACAAGGTCCCCGTCGCAGATGCGCGCGCCCGCCATACTGTCCCCCTTGGCGCGGAGACAGAAGTCGGCATCGATGTCGCTCATGACCTCGACGAAGCTCTCCTTGTCTTCATCCGCGAAAATCGGTTCGCCGCACGCGATGTCGCCGAGAAGAGGATAGCGTCTGCGGTTCGCAGACAGAAATCCGGCGCGCTCCCGGTCGGTGGGGCTCACGGTCGGCAGGGTGGGATTGCGGAATTCCTCGCCCGCAAGAAGATAGTCGAGCGTTACGCTGAAATATGCCGCCAGCTTTTTCGCCGTGTCGAGGTCCGGGTTGGTGCGGCCGGTCTCCCACTGGCTGATGGCGGTCTGATGGACGCCGAGCGTCTCTGCCAGCTTGACCTGAGAGATGCCCTTCTCTTTGCGCAGCTGCTTGATTCGGTTCATATTTCTCTCCTTCATGCCGAATAGCTTGTTTGATATCTTCATTATATGAGAAAACCTCATTGGAATCAAGGGGTTCCGGAAAATATTTTTAAATTTTTTGTAAATTTACCGGGCTCAAGCGAAACGGCGGGGAGCGGGAAGGGGAACGGAGAGGAAAACGGCTTAACTCCTCCGCGCGGCGGTTGACAAGCGGGGCGGGGACTGATATAATAAAAAAGAAACCCCGCAGAATGATAAAAATCAGGAGGCTCGCCATGCTCATCAAAAACGGAACGGTATACGACGCCGTGCACAGAGAACCCTATATTGCCGATATCCGGATCACGGACGGAAAGATCGCAGAAATCGCCGCGGACCTTATCCCGTCGGACGGGGAGGAGATCACGGAAGCGGCCGGACTCCGGGTCTATCCGGGGCTGATCGACGCGCACAGCCACATCGGCCTCGACGATTACGGCATCGGACAGCCCGGTCAGGACTACAACGAATACAACGATCCCGTGACGCCCCAGCTGCGCGCGGTGGACAGCTTTTATCCCCAGGATCTTGCGATCCCCCACGCGCTGGCGGCGGGTGTCGTGACGGTCTGCGCGGGACCGGGCAGCTCCAACGTGATCGGCGGGACCTTCATAGCCGTCAAGCTCTTCGGGAACTGCGTGGACGACATGCTGGTGAAGGAAGCCGCCGCGATGAAGTGCGCGTTCGGCGAGAATCCGAAGCGGTGCTACGCTTCGAAGGGCATCTCCGCCAGAATGTCCGTTGCCGCAAAGCTGCGCGAGACTCTCTTCAAGGCGCGGGAATACATGGAAAAACTCGACGCGGCGGCGGACGATCCCTCCAAAAAGCCGGGATTCGACATGAAATACGAAGCGATGCTTCCCGTCATGCGCGGCGAGATCCCGCTGAAAGCCCACGCGCACCGGGCAGACGATATCTGCACCGCCATCCGCGTTGCCGGAGAATTCGGCGTGAAGCTGACCGTGGAGCACTGCACCGAAGGGCATCTGATCGTGGACGAGCTCGTCCGCGCCGGAGTTCCGGTCGCCGTCGGACCTTCTCTCACCTCCGCGTCGAAATCCGAACTGCTGTACAAGACCTTCGAGACCCCCGGCATCCTTGCGAAGGCGGGCCTTTCCGTCAGCATCATCACGGACGCGCCGGTCATCCCGCAGGAATATCTTCCTCTCTGCGCGGGCTTAGCCGTCAAAGCCGGCATGGACCCGTTCGAAGCGCTGAAAGCAATCACCGTCAATCCGGCAAAGCACATCGGGATCGCCGACCGCGTCGGATCCCTCGAAGCCGGCAAGGACGCGGACATCGTGCTCGCGGACGGCGACATCCTTTTGTCCGGGACCAACGTCACGGCGGTGTTCGTGAACGGTGTGAAAGCGGTCGGATAAATCAAGCAGCAGCATAGTATAAGATCGAAAGGAGCCGCGCCATGCAGATGAAGCTTGTCACACCGGAAGCCGTAGGGATCCCGTCCGAGCGGGTGCTGCGCTTTGTCCGTACTCTGGAGGAAAACCGTCTCTCCACCCATCATCTCCGGATGGCGCGCGGGAATTTCGTGTTTTTCTCGCACGACTGGGCGCCGTTCACCCCGGATTTCCCGCACCGGCAGTATTCCGTTTCAAAGTCCTTCGTGTCCCTCGCGGTCGGATTTGCCGTTCAGGACGGACTTCTGTCCCTCGACGACCCGATCTCGAAATTCTTCCCTGCGGAATGCGAAGCGTACGCGGACGATTACGTGAAGCATCAGACCGTCCGGCATATGCTGATGATGTCCACCGCCAAACCGGCGCTCAACTGGTTCCGGAAGAGAAGCCCCGACCGCGTCGCGGTGTATTTTGACAATCCCGGGCCTTCCCGTCCGTCCGGCACGCTGTTTGAGTACGACAGCTCCGGCTCCTTCGTGCTCGGCGCCATGGTCGAGCGGCTGACGGGAAAGCCCTTCATGGAGTACCTTCGGGAAAAGCTTTTCCGCACGATCGGCGTCTCGGAGGAGGCGCGGTGCCTGAAATGCCCCGGCGGGCATTCGTGGGGGGATTCCGGCGTCCTTTGCACGGCGAACGATCTTCTCCTGACGGCGCGTTTCGTGCTGAACGGCGGATCGTGGAGCGGAAAACAGATCCTGTCCTCCTCATATGTCCGCGCCGCGACCTCAAAGCAGATCGACAACAGCCTCGAAGGAGCGCCGGGCTGGGAAACGCTCGGCTACGGCTATCAGTTCTGGATCGGATACGACAACAGCTTCTTTTTCAACGGCATGGGATGCCAGTTTGCGCTCTGCGTCCCCGGAAAGGACCTGATCCTCGTCATCAACAGCGACAATCAGGGCAAGCCGGAGGCAAGGAAGATCATTCTGGACGCCTTCCGGGAACAGATCGTCAAGCCGGCGGACGAACCCCTGCCCGAAAACCACGCCGCATATACCGCCCTCCGGGATTACGCCGACCCGCTCGCTCTTGCAGCGGACGCGGGCAGCACGGATTCGCCCGTGCGGGAAAGGATCAGCGGCAGGGAATTCGTTCTGAAACCGAATCCCATGGGTATGGAACGCTTCACCCTGACGCTGGACCGGGACGGCGGCGTGTTCTCGTGGACCAACGGGACCGGGGATCACGAACTTCCGTTCGGCATGTGCGAAAACGTGTTCGGCCTCTTCCCGGAGGAGGGATACTCGGACGAGACCGGATCCGTGCCCGAACCGGGACACACCTACCGGTCGGCATCCTCCGCCGCATGGGTCAGCCCCTTCCAGCTGCATCTCAAGGTCCAGATCATCGACAAGTACTTCGGGACCATGAACGCGCTGTTCGGATTTGCGGACGGACCGGACGGAGAGCCCCGGGCGGCGGTCCAGATGAACAAGACCGCCGAGGACTTTCTCGACGGATACGCCGGATTCGCCGCAAGCGCGTATTGAGAAAAACGGATAAACCGCCGGTTCCGCAGAGCTGCTTTTTCTACGCAGCAGCCGAACGGAACCGGCGGGTTTTTCCTTTTTTACGGGTCATACCCAACCTTTCCCCCACAAACGCAACTAAATAAATGACCGGTCAAATCGAACGACGGGAGGTGAAAAAGACGGAAGACGAATATTTAGGCAGCGAACTGCTCGAATCGACCTATCTTTTCTGTTATAAAAGGCTCGGCAATTCTCACGATGCGGAAGACCTGACGCAGGAGATCATGCTCGAAGCCGTCAAAGCCCTGAGAAGCGGAAGGAAGATCGAAAACTTCTACGCGTGGTTCTGGGCTATGGCGAGAAACCGTGTAAACCTGTTTTTCCGCATGAAGGAGTTCCATGCCGCGCAGTTAGAGGAATTCGAATCCATGCTCGACAGCGGCGAACGCGTGGAAGACGCGCTGATCCGGGAAGAGGAAATCAGCGAATTGAATTATGCAGTCTCCCGTCTTTCGCGCCTGCACCGGGAAGTCATCATCCTGTATTATCTGCGGGAAATGAAAATCTCCGCGATCGCGCAGACGCTCGGCGTGCCGGAAAACACGGTCAAGGGGCGGCTTCACGACGCGAAGGCCGAAATCAGGAAAGGAATCAGGGATATGAACGAGAATGTGGGAAGGTCATCCTACGCCCCGGCGGATGTGCAGATTTGGGGCGGATACGGCATACCGAGCTATTGGAACAGCATCAGCGATCTCATGACAAAGCAGATTTTCGCGGCCTGTGCGAAGGAGGCGAAAACCGTCCGGCAGATCGCGGACGAAATCGGCGTCGCGCCGGTGTATTTCGAAGAGAAGCTGCGCTATCTTCTTGACAACAGATTTTTAAAAGAATCATCGGGCGGAAAGTACCTCACGGACTTCATCGTCTATCCGGCGCAGGTCCATGCCGATTTACAGGCGGAGCTTTCGGAGATCTACGATACGCTGGGGAAAGAGGCAACCGATCTGCTCCGCTCCGCCGAAAAGGATATCCGCGCGGTCGGGTTTTACGGAAGCGATCTGCCGTTCGGAACGCTTCTGTGGATCCTGTACTATTTCGCGGCAGGGGCAATGATGGACGCCATGGAATCCATGAACGCCGCACGGTGGGAGGGAAAGGTCCCCGAAAACAACGGCAAAAGCTGGCGGCTTTCCGCAAGCGTCACGTATCCCGATGAGGAAATCGCGGTGCGCGGAAAAAAGAACTGGATCCCCTGGAGCAATATGCACACGCAGTTCAAGACCTCCGGCTATCAGTGGGTCGAACACGCCAATCTCTTTCAGATATCCCCATTCGAGGAGCGGTACGACATCCTGAACGAATCGAACGCGGATCTCTTCATGCGCATTTTCGACGATCCGTTCCTGAAGCTGACGCCATACGAGGAAGAGGCCGCCGCGAATCTGATCCGGCTCGATTATCTTCAAAAAAAAGACGGGGGCCTGTTTTTATCCGTGCCGGTCATGACGTACGGGCAGCAGCGGCAGATCTGCGATATCCTCCGCACAGCGTTCGAACCGCTTTCCGAAAAATACCTCGACCGCGTGGTCGGGGCCGCGGACCGGATCGTTCTGCCGCATATCCGGAAGGACCTGCTCGAAGAGTACGCCCACTGGACTCTTCCGGAAGGATTCTTCCCGATACCGTACCTGATGTACTACGGCATGTACTCGGACGAAAAGCCGCTCGACATCCCGGAGGATTATTCAAAATCGTCGAAGGGGATCTGCATTTACATCAAGAAATAAACCTTTGAACGGAATTTGAACGGAAAAACCATCGGGATACAACAAAAACAGGACTGCGGCATGCGATCCGCAGTCCTGCAGTTTTTATAAAAGGACGTGTTTCAGAGAACGATGACCCGGATGATGCCGTCCATGGCTTCGATTCCGGAGACGATTTCGGGATTGATCTCGGCATACGTGTCCATCAGGCAGACGGCGTATTCACCGCGGGAGCGGTCCGCGAAGTTTTCGATGTTGATCTGTCTTTCCGCCAGCGTGGAGCTGATGTGGGAGATCATGTTCGGAATGTTCTTGTGGAGGATGACAAGCCGTCCCGCGTCCGTACGGGGCATGTCCACCGCGGGATAATTGACGCTGTTGCGGATCGTGCCGTTTTCGAGGAAATCCTTCAGCTCGTCCGCGGCCATGGCCGCGCAGTTTTCCTCGGATTCTTCCGTGGAGGCTCCGAGGTGGGGGATGGCGACGATGCCGGGCACATTGACGACCTCTTCGGTCGGGAAATCCGTTACGTAGGCGGCGACGGACCCGTCTTTGATGGCGTCTTTCAGTTCTTCCGCGTTGACCAGGTCGGCACGGGAGAGATTGACGATCCGGACGCCTTTCTTCATCTGCGCGATGGAAGCGGCGCAGATCATGCCCTTCGTCTCCTTCGTGGCGGGCACGTGGAGCGTGATATAATCGCTGACGGCATAGACTTCTTCATAGGAAGTCGCGTGCCTGACGGAGCTGGAAAGCCCCCACGCCGCGTCCACGGTCAGATAGGGGTCGCAGCCGATGACGTCCATGCCGAGGGCCTTCGCGGCGTTCGCCACCAGACCGCCGATCGCGCCGAGCCCGATGACGCCGAGGGTCTTGCCCTTCAATTCCACGCCGCCGTACGCGCTCTTGCCGGCTTCCACGGCTTTTGCGATACCGCCGGGAACCGCTCCGTCGGCGAGCAGGGAGTTGGCCCATTCGACGCCGCCGATGATGTTGCGGGAGGCCAGGAGAAGCGCGGCGATGGCGAGCTCCTTGACGCCGTTCGCGTTCGCGCCGGGCGTGTTGAAAACGACGATCCCCTTTTCCGCGCAGGCGTCCACGGGAATGTTGTTCACGCCGGCACCGCAGCGCGCGATGGCTTTCAGGTTGGGCGAGAATTCCATGTCGTGCATGGCGGCGGAA
>JAEEGL014222101.1_pt1 | contig 12504 bp, 15 predicted proteins | sample 9134231 | NCBI WGS metagenome assembly JAEEGL01 (sample SAMN16246548, study PRJNA631951) | gut metagenome | biome: gut microbiome; feature: rumen; material: fiber-attached | host: Bos | place: Iran: Karaj | collected 2018-10
CGGAACAAGCTATCCTGCTATTAATAGCAATGATTTGGGCAACATAAAGGTATATATTCCTTCCGTTGATGAAGAGTTAAAAATTGGAAACTTTATGTCATTGATCAACAATAGAATTCTTACTCAAAAGAAAATCATTGAGGACTATAAGGCTTTAAAAAAACAAATAATAAATACTATTTATGATAATATTTCATATAATTCTAAATTATCGAATTTAATCATTCAAGTGTCTAAAAGAAATAAAAACAGTATAAACAACAATGTTTTATCAGTAAGTAATAAATATGGATTTATTAAACAATCTGAGCAATTTGAAGATCGTGAAGTCGCTAGTGATGATATTTCAAATTATAAAATAATATCTAAAGATATTTTTGCATATAATCCTGCCAGAATAAATGTGGGTTCTATAGCCAAATATAATAATGAAGATGAAGGTATAGTTAGTCCTATGTATATTTGTTTCAAAACCAATGATACTTTATTACCTGAATATCTAAATTATTATTTTGATTCTAATGAATTTAAATATCAAATGAGTAAAAGATTAGAAGGAAGTGTAAGACAATGCTTAACATTTGAAAGCCTTATAAATATTCCTTTTAAATTACCTTCATTGGAAGAACAAAAAAAGAATGCAGATATTATATCTACATTCAATACTAAAATATTATTTGAAGAAAAATACTTAAGCTTTTTAGAACTTCAAAAGTCATATTTACTTGATAAGATGTTTATATAAACATGTGATTTAAAAGATATTGTTTTTGTTTTTTATATAAAGACAATATCTTTTTTTCGTTGTCTAGGCATTCAGTCAAATAATTCATTATTTGCACATATTTTTTTTGATCATTAATAGCTTCGATTGGACACTTTATATTATCTATATCTTTTAAATACGCAGCTTCCATTGTACCTTTTGTCGTAATTCTAGTAATTTGTTTTCTAAAATACTTGGACTTTAGTAAATAATATAAATATTCCGACTTGATACTTTCATTAGGAACAATTCCTAAAATTCCTTGTTTTGTAGATATTGGATATATATTAATCGCTACTTCACCAATTGTAGCACCATTAGAATAAATAACAGAATTACTTGGAATTATCCACGCAGAAGAATTATTAAGACCTTCAGCATTTATAAATGTATCATTCTTTGTAATATATTTTTCATTTAAGTCATCTATTTTAATAAAAGGGATATTACCATTAAAATAATACTCTTTTTTCTTAGTATCTGGTGTTCCACCTTCTTTAGCTTTTAAATATAGTTTTTTAAAGTTCATATATGGTTCTATATCATTAAAATGATTATCATTTATGACTTTTATTAATAATTTAAAATCTTCAATGATTTTCTTTTGGGTATCAATTCGTTGATTTATTTCGTACAACAAATTACTAACTTTATAAATTTCTTCGTATTTTTCTGGTAACCATATTTTGATATTAGATAATTGTTTCCCTGTAACAAGTGGCTGACCAGAACCAAAAGATAATTCATTTATTTTTTTTGATAATAAATAATTATGTAAATAGTTAACAATGCTTTGATTATTAGGTTTTATCACTAAAGTATTATCCGTGACTCCAAATTTACCTTCAACAATATAAGAAAAACCAGCGTTTGCTCCTACTCTAGCTACCAAAATAACTTTTCCATCACTTTCAATATCCACTGTTCTTCCAATAATACCTGTTGAACCATATAAAGGGAATGAGTCCTTAATAAGGCCCTTAGTAATAGACTTGCTTTTTCCGGAATGAATTTTTTCTACTAAATCACTCAATAAAAATAAAGAATAATTAGTTTCAAAATCGAATCTTAAATCAGGAACATTAATATCCTTAATATCCTAAAGTTTAAAAATTAGTTCATTTAAAATTATTACAGGCTATTCAGAAAGGATATGGATATGATAAATAATTTATTATTTGAAGATGTTGCTGAATTATGGAAGAAGGACAAGAAGCAATATGTAAAAACATCTACATATTCAGCTTATTGTCTATTATGTGATAATCATCTTATTCCTGAATTTAAGGGTTTAAATGATATCACAGAAGATATAGTTCAAACATATGTATTAAAAGAAATAAATGCTGGTTTAAATGAAAAGACTATTAAAGATATATTAATAGTTCTTAAAATGATTTTAAAATTTGGAGTAAAAAATAATTATTTTGAATTTCATCAAATTGATATTAGATTCCCTATTAATCACGAAAAGAAGCAAGTGGAAGTACTAACAAGGGATAACCAAAAGAAATTATTAGATTATTTAAAGGAAAATTTTACATTTAAAAATTTAGGAATCATTATTTGCCTTAGTGCTGGATTAAGAATAGGTGAATTATGTGCTTTAAGGTGGAAGGATGTTGATATGGATGAAAAGGTAATTAAAATACGTCATACAATACAACGTATTTATATTACTGATGAAGGTGATAAGAAATATACTAAAATATTAATTGATACTCCTAAAACAAAAGAATCAATAAGGGATATACCTTTATCATCAGAATTGGTGAAGATATTTTCACCATTAATTAAGGTGGTTAAACCTGATTATTATATTTTAACTAACGAAGACAAACCAACTGAGCCAAGGACTTATAGAAATTATTATAAGAGGTTATTAAAGAAGCTTGATATTCCTAATTTAAAATTTCATGGATTAAGACATAGCTTTGCTACTAGATGTATAGAAGCTAATAGTGATTATAAAACTGTAAGTGTAATATTAGGTCACTCTAATATAACAACTACCCTTAATTTATATGTTCATCCTAATAAGGAACAAAAGAAAAAATGCATAGATAAAATGCTAAAATCTTTATAATTTTAATTACTTGATGTGCTTAGCACTGAATAGCCTATCAAGTTTTTTTAAACAAAATAATATATTGCCGTATTGACATAATTTTCAAAATAAATTATAATATTGGCAAGTAGGAAAATTGAATAGTAGGAGGAATACATTTATGGAGTTAAATGAAAGAATAAAATTATTTATGAATGAAAGACATTATACTCAGAAGGAACTTGCAGAAAAAACAGGTATAACTGAAGCATCAATGTCAAAATATTTAAGTGGTGAAAGAACTCCAAGAATTGATGTAATAGTCAATCTAGCCAATGCTCTTGAAATAACAACTGATGAATTATTAGGAAATGATATTGATGAAAAGGCAATGACATTCTTTAAGGCAAAGACAGTGTTAGCAAGAGGTATGGAGTCAATGAGCGAAGAAGATAAAAAGAAATTAATGAAATTCCTACTTGAAAATTATTAAGAAAGAAGGTGAAAACTATGAGGCTAACAAGTAAACGATATGAAGAAATAAAAGAAACAATATGCGATTTCTTATGCGATTATGATGTTGATAAACTTCCTATCGATGTATTTGAGTTAGCCCAAAAGATGAAAGTCAAGATAGTTCGAGCTTCTGAAATATTAAAGAAGCATCCGAAAAAGGTAGACGAATATCAAATTTATGCTTTTCCACCATCATACTTGCACTATGATCCAAAAGAGCAGAGATTCATTATATATTTAGATGATGTCGGTACCAAAATTAAAAGACAAAGGTTTAGTATGGCTCATGAAATAATGCATATAATTCTAGGTCATACAGAACAAAATCCTAGGAATGAAACTGAAGCTAATTTTGGTGCGACATATCTATTAGCTCCAACATCACTTGCACTGATAGAAGGAGCATATCGACCATTAATGGATCCAACAATAGTTATGGATATATTTGATGTATCATTTTCGGAAGCTGAAATTGCTGTAAGATATTTCGAGAATAGAATATTCTGCAATAGTGATTATAAACCCTATGAAAAAGAAATAAATAATAGGTTTAAAAAATCATTTTGTAGAAGATTAAATATTTATAAATAAAAAAGCCTATTTCACTTGCACTGAAATAGACTTCTTGGATATGCATAATGCACATCAGCAAAAACATTATAGCATATCCTTCAAAAAATTAAAATATGGAGGATAAAATTATGATATTTATTAAAATAATTGTTCATAGCCTTCTTGAATGTGGAGGGTTATGCTATGCAAAAACAAACATTCGAAACTAAAAAGAATAGGAAAATTAAAAAGGTTCCTAAGGAAATAAAACTAAATATTGATATGGATTCTATTCCTGAAGATGATATTTATGGATATTATATTATGAATAGAATGGAAGAAAGCGGAATACATGGATTACCTAAGATTGGTGATTTTCATGAAGAATATCCTGATTATATAGCTTTATTTAACCATCCAGCTGAGTATAATACTACTGACGATACTTGTGTTGGTTTTTATATAGGTGACTTATATTTCGATGATATAGATGGATTATATCAAGCTATCATTTATAAGGATATTGAATTATTAAGATATTATAAATACAGGTTAATGAATATTAAATATTTCATTGCACCAGATTATTCATCATTTGGAAACTTTAGAGAATGCACATTAATTCATCAGCTTGAAAAGCAAACTATTGTAATGGGGTGGCTTGTGTTAGAATTAAATGCTATTGTTTACCCTAATTTAACTTATGGATTAAAATCATCATTTGAAATGTGTTTTGGAATTATATATAAGGGTTCAAATGTTGCCATAAGCTTAAAAGGATGTTCAACAGGTGAAAATGCTGCATTATTAAAAGAAGCTATCAAATATTTCGTTGATAATAATGAACCTAAAGCGATTATAGCTTATTCTGTAGCTTGTGATAAAACTACATATGAACTATTACAATATGCAATTGGTAAAGGTATTAAAGTGTATGTCGTAGATAACAGTCTAAGATTAAGAAATCTAAGGAGGTTATCTAGCAATGGGTAAAAAAATAACTGGAAATTTAGGTTCAAGTAATCTACTTAATATGTTTGATTATTCAAATATAATTCATGGTGGAAGTGTATCTGGTAGCAATTATTCGTATTCATCTTCGCCACTTCATGGCAAATCGCAACCATATCAAGAGCAATATTCTGTGTATTCTAAAATGAAAAGAAAAGATATTAAGCATGGAGTTTATAACGCTAAGAATGGTGGATATCAAAAAAATCCTACTGCACAAAGACTTGATTCAATGGTTAAAGGTAACTATATTGTGGGAAAAACATACAATAAGCAAGTTCCGTATGTCATTTCTACAGATGGGAAAGTAATAATTGGTGATAGAAATGGTAATGGTAAAACACCTAGTAAAACACCAACACCACATCCAACTTTAATAGGTGGCAAAGATCCTAAAGTGAAAATGGCAGGAATATTAGATATTCGTGGTGGTAAGATATATTCATATGATGATCGAAGTGGCCATTATAGACCAAATAACGAATCAATGAAATGGGCTGATGAAGCTTTTAAGAATTATCCTAAACATAAACATTTTAAGGGAGGAAAATAAAATGAATGCACAATATGATTTAAAATATAATGATATTCTATTTGGCTTAGATTATTTTTCTGATTATTCAGAAGATGAGTCAGATATGAGGGAAGAATTGGCTGAAAAGATATTGAATGAGGTTGATAATCAATCTGTTTTTGATGGTTGGTTTAATTATTTAAGAACAAATGTTAATTCTCAAAAAGAAGCATGGAGCTTTATGTCATGGTTTTATAATTATGGTGGACATGAAATTAAAACATCTAATCCTTATCCATTTTTAGGAACACTTTATAATAAATTGGGATTATCTTTTGATAGTGAGCCCCAAACTGATGATGAAAAACAAATGTTTGATACATTTGATTCAATTTATGTTGAAATGTTAACTCAGTCTGGAATTATAAAACGAGATGATTATTTCTACGTTAATCTTTATAATGATGATAGATTAAAAAATGAATATAATGCTTCATAAGATAATAAAAATTATGGTATAAATATTTAAATAATATTTTGATTATAGTTTATAATCAGGAGGAAGTTTAAATGAAATATTTAGATAATGAAATAGTTAAACCATTTGTAGGAATAGGAAATATTAAATTAGGAATGAATTATGATGATGCTATAAAAGTAACATGGAGAACTATCACACTTTATCCAGGAAAAAAAGATTAAAACGGAGGTATTATGATGGATGAATTACAATGTGTAAAACTAATTAAAGAATTTAAAGGTATGCCGATAGGAACTAAAGGAACAATTGTTTTAAAATACACTGAGAATGACTTTGAAGTAGAATTTTTTGATGATAAAGGTGAAACAATTGGAGTTTATACTATTGAAGGCGAATATATTGAGCCAAGATAAAAAAATTAATAATATAATTATTAACAAAAATACTAGAAGAAAAGTGCTTGACAACATTTTTCTTCTGGTATATCATAATAACTGTCTTAGGCAGACATTATATCTAACTTAGAATCTTGATATTATTGCTAATATCTACGGATTATAGCAATGAGATTAAACTTTCAAATTACATATAATTAAGCCTGTTAAAATAACAATACCAGTAGTGGGATCATTGTATCAACAGGCTTTTTGTTTGCTTCTAAGATAAAAAATACTATAAAAATCAAAGGAGAAAACAAAAATGACAAAAGTAGAAATGAAGTATTTAACAGAAGAACAAATTAAGGAAATTGAAACAAAGATAGGTTACACTTTTAAAAATAAGAACCTATTATCTTCAGCTTTTAGACGTAAGTCTTATACTGAAGAACAACAGTATGGTGCTTTAATACCAAATAACGAAATATTAGAATTTTATGGTGATTCAGCACTTAATTTAATTGTAGTAAAAGCATTAGCTAAACAAGCAGCTAAGAGTTTTGCAGAAAATCGAAGACCAATGTATAACGAGGAAGCATTAACACATTTTGTATCAAATTATACTGATAAGGATATGCTATCAACAGTTATAAAGGAAATGGATATTTCAAAATATCTAATAACTGGTAATGGCGATGTTGAAAGGGAAGTACATAAATCAATTAGTGTAATGGAAGATTTATTTGAAGCTCTAGTTGGTGCCATGTGGTTTGATAATGACCTAGATATTGATGCTATTTATGATACAGCAATTAAAATGCTTGATCTTAAAATTGATTCATCTGAATTCTATGAAAAGAATGAATATGTTCAATTAAAAGAATTCATCGATAGAAACCCTGATTATTCATTTGTAAAAAAAGAAGACATGTTTTGCTTAAATTATAAAGGAGAATTTTTAGAAGAATTACCTCGCTTTGAAAGTGATAGCATTAATAGATATGAGCAGTTAATTTGTGCTGCACACTATGGTATTGAATTCTTAAAGGAAACAAAGAGATGGGATATACCAGATGAAGTGCCAACAGAAGGCATTACAGAAGAAAATGTTATTAATAAGCTTCAAGAATTATATCAAAAAAAGGTAATCAATTTAAATCCAGTATATTCAGATGGTAAATTTGATAGAGAAAGAAACTTATGGTTAGTTGATTGTACATTTCCATCTGAAAAATATCCAATAACTCATACAGGAGAAGCTAAAACTAAAACTGAAGCTAAAAAGAAAGCTGCTTTAATGATGTATATGGATATTGCAAATAATTTAAATGATTAATTAAGATTTTAACTAGGAGGAGAGAAATCTCTTCCTAGATTAAAATGAAACAAAAATATGACTACGACAAGTAATATTACATCTTATAATATTATGGTTAATAATTTAATTATACGTAATTATCTTATTGATAATGAAATTATAATTTTTAATATTTCACTTCGTAATATAAAGCTAATTAGGTTATGCTTTTTATTATGCAATGATAGGGTGTCGTAATACGAATTATGGCACCTTTTTTGTTGTAAGAAGAAAGGAAATTAAAAATAAAACGATGGAAAATTTAATATTTACAGAAGTTGAAATGATTGCTTATGAATCTAGAAATTATGATTTAAATGTTAAGTCATTTATTATATTAAAAGCTAAATCTAAAACAGATGATAAGATTATTGAATTAAAGCTTCCAACCTATACTAAAGTTGATTATTCAGCATTTCAAGCAGTAGGTCTAATGAATAATTGGATTAAATCAAAAGATAATAAACCATATATTCATTTAAAAGATGTTGAAACAAGACTTTATACTGGAAAGAATAAATTTAATAATGAATTCCATATGATTAAATGCTTTATAGATAAATTATTAGTATTAACAGCATTTTTAAATGAACATGAAGTATTAATAATGGAAGAATATATGGATTTAAGTGCTGAATTTTCAACCGAGACTAAAGGTATTCATGAGTTTAAATATAAACCCAATTTGGTATAAATCCAAAGGCAATCCCTATGCTAGATTTAAAGCACGTTACAGCCAAAGGTCAAACGAAGTGACCTATTGGCGTAGTGCTTTAATAGCATTACTGCCTTGTATTATCCCGGCAATACCTAATAGCCGGGATATAACACACTTAACAATTATAATTTCATAAGGAGCATAACAATGGAGGTAAAAGAAGAAAAGGATATTGAAATAAAGCCGGACTACTTGAGAGCCAGTATTGAGCTAGAAGTAACTGATCAAGAGTTCGAAGAAGAAATAGTAAATGATAAAAAAATAGAAATCGCTAATATACTTGGTGTAAAAGAAGATGAAATTGGAGAACGTGATCATCATAAAGAAAGATATAAATATATGTTTGAATTAGGTGATTCAATGGAAGTAGGAATGCTAGGACCTAAAAACGCAAGAGGTATACCTACTTGTTCAATTCATTTAAAAGGGCAAGGCTGTAGAGATTTTGAAACAAGAAATCCTAATAAAAGCTTTGTTGAATTATTAAGAGAATTAAAATACGGACAAAATGCTATATTTTCAAGAATAGATACAGCGATTGATATTTATAAAAAAGAAATTTTAGATATGGAATATCTTGAATCTAAATTAAAAAAGAAACAATTTATTTCATCATTTAAAAAGAAATATTATAAAAAGCATGGTTGTCCTGAAGAAGGAGAATCTATAGAAATGGGAGGGCGTGATTCACCATGCCAATTAGTCTTTTATGATAAATTGTTAGAACAAAAAGCTAAAAGACATGATGTTGATAAAGATTATTGGCTTAGATGTGAGCTTAGATTTAGACATGAAAAGGCAGACCAATTTGTTACTGAATTAATTGCTGCATATGATGGTAAATTAAAAGGAATTAATAAAATAGGTATGCCAGCTGTTGAAACTTATATTAAATCAGTCCTCTTAGGAATATTAGATATTAAAGAAGATAATAATTATGATATGGAACATCAATATTTAGTGAGTACTGATTCAAAATGGGCAAATTTTACAGGCACCCAAAAATGGAGTGTTGATGCTACAGGCAGGAAAGAAACCTCCTGGAATAAAAAGGAAGATGTAATGAGCCATTCATTGCCATCATATCTACTCACAAAATATATGATTGCAGGCTGTAATCCATATCAGTTTACAACAGCTATGGTAGATGTTTTATATAAAGCAATTACTAAATTTGAAGAAAAGAAAAATAGAAAAGCTGTAAATATTTATTTAAGGGAAAATGGCTTGCCGCCCTTAGATGATGAAACATATTTAAAATTAAAAGAAAAAATAACAGAAGATTATGAAGAGAGGAGATTGCCATTTTAATGAATGCAGATTTATTAGTAGATATTCAAAATACAGTTGAATATAAATTTAAAAATCATATTTATCCTGAAATTGTAAATATCATTAAAGATTATTTATTTGTGAATCCAGGTAAATTAGAAATTTATCGAAATACTAAAGTTACACCATATTTATTATTAAAGAATCTATCTAAAAAAGATGAATTAATAAATGGCGAAGGTAATATTACAGTTGATGTAATAGTTAAATATATTAAAGATATTATAGAGGAGGGACACATTTGTTACAGTTAACACAAGAACAATTAAAAGTAATAAATGCTTTTGATGGTAAATATGTAGTCTTAGCTGGAGCCGGTTCTGGTAAAACAAAAGTATTAGTTGAAAGAACTGCTAAATTAATATTGGAAGGTAAAGCTAAAGATGAAGAAATAATGCTTGTCACATATACCAACAAAGCTGCAGATGAAATAAGAATGCGTCTAGCCCAAAAATTAGGTAGAGACCATAAAGTAGTAGTAACTACATTTCATGCTTATTGCTTTAAAATTATTAGGGAATTATATCCTGATAATAGAAAAAAGAAATTAAAAGTATTAGATGATGATTCTAAAAGAGCTTTAATAAAAGATTTAATAGAAAAATTAGATTTGAAATTAGAAGCTGGTGAAGCATCACGTATTATTTCAGCAATAAAAAATAAAGTTAATCTAAAGCTTAATGACTTAAGATTAACGCTAAAATATATAAGATTATATGATGAATATACAAAATATTGTAATGAGCATGATTATCTAGATTATGATGAAATGATGGTTAAATATTTTGAATTATTAAATCAAGATGAAAGCTTCTTATTAATGGAGGCAGATAGTTTTAAATATGTAATGGTAGATGAATGCCAGGATATAAATCAATTACAAATGGATGTATTAGATATGATAACCTGTGTTCATCAAAATATTATGCTAGTAGGAGATATAGATCAGGCGATTTATAGATGGAGAGGTTCTGATTCGGACTTAATTAAATCCTTTATTAATAGACCAAATGTTAAAACATTAACATTATCAATTAATTTTAGGAGCGATGGTTATATAGTAACAGGAGCCGAGGACTTAATTACTCATAATCAAAACCGCATTTATAAACAAATGAATCCATATAAACCAAAATGCGCACCAATATATAGAAAAATACATTCTGATAAAAATGTTGAAGCTAGATACATTGCAAGAGAAATTAAATTCTTACATGGAATTGGTATACCTTATAGAGAAATATTTGCTTTAGTAAGATTAAAAAGAAATACTACAGCATTAGAATTTGAATTTAAGCAACAAGGTATTCCATATATTGTAGATGGCTTAACAGTATCAGATAGAAAAGAAATATCTCTACCATTAAGATATTTAGATTTCCTTTTAAATCCAAATGATGATAGAGCATTTCTTTCAGTATTAAATGAACCTGCAAGAGGAATTGGTAATGCTAAATTAAATGAAATAATTGCCATATCAGTTAAGAATAATTGTTCATATTATGAAGCTGCTAAGCAATTAGAAGATAAGCATATAAAAGCATTTATTGAGCTTACAGAAGAGCTTATCACATTAATGAATTCAGTTGAACCAAGCATATTTATTGATATGTTAATTGATAAAATTGAATATAAAAAATATATTTCTAGATTATCTAAACATTTAATTAGATTATCTAGATTCAATACATTAAAAGAATCATTGTTAAGCTTTTTAAATGGAGATAATACAAAATATAGAGATTTCTTAAATATGTATTATTTATCTAATGAAAAAGATACAACAAATGAAGATGCAGTTAGAATAATGACTATCCATCAATCTAAAGGATTAGAAGCTGAAGCAGTATTTGTTATAGGATGTAATAAAGAATCAATGCCAGGCTTAATAAATGATCCAGAAAGAATTGAAGAAGAAAGAAATTTATTCTATGTAGCATGTACTAGAGCTAAAAGGTATTTATACATATCAGTACCTTTAAAAGATATGGATGGTAAAACACCATTAAAACAATCACCATTTGTTAATGAATTATTAGAAAGACAAATGATTGAAGAAAAAGAAGAAAAGGCCCTTTATGAAGGTCTTCCATTCTAAATAATATAAGGCGCTCCATCAAGCGTGGTTACAAATAAAAAAGAAGACTTAATTGTCTTCTTCAACACTTGGATCTTTATAACCCATTAAATCATAATAATTTGCTTTCATAATTTCAGATATTTTTTTCATAGATGTATGAGATGGTAAGAATTCGCCTTTTCTATATTTACGAATTGTACCCTCATCACAGCCAAGAAGATTAGCAAAATATTGATTAGTATATTTATTATTTTCCATAAATTCATCAAATTGTTTTGAAAATGATGATAGTAAACTAGGATCTTCATTTTTTCTAGACATAAATAATCACCAAAATAATTATAAACTATTTGATTGAGTTTGAAAATAAAAAACGGAGAAAAAATCCGAATATAATTGACAATCGGATTAAATCGCCGTATAATTAAAGCAGAAACGGATTAAATCGCCGAAAAGGAGAAGAATATGAATAATAAAAATATAAAAGAAGAATTTATAAATGCATTTGGAGAAGAAAAGTGGAATGAACTTGAAACATTAAAGCCACTTCAAGATGCAGTAGATTTAGTATGTAAGGAATATTTAGGTATTGAACCAATACCTGTAGTATTTGAGGCATTATCAGAAGATGTTGCTAGATATGATTTTAAACTTCAAGCAATTATCCTTAATAATAAATATAAGGATGATTATATAGAGGTATTAGATGGATGTTTACATGAACTAGAACACCATTGGCAACGAATCTACATA
>JAEEGL015320216.1_pt1 | contig 12504 bp, 8 predicted proteins | sample 9134231 | NCBI WGS metagenome assembly JAEEGL01 (sample SAMN16246548, study PRJNA631951) | gut metagenome | biome: gut microbiome; feature: rumen; material: fiber-attached | host: Bos | place: Iran: Karaj | collected 2018-10
CGACAACTTTACCTACTATATGGGTAAGCACAAGCTGATGGCTGGTCTGAGCTTTGAGCACCAGCAGGCTGACAATAGCTACCTCATCTTTGGTCAGGGTTATTATCGCTATGCCAGCATGGATGACTTCCTCAATAAGAAGGCTCCTATGGGCGTAGCCCTGACCTATGGTTTCGATGGTGAGTCAGTTCCTACTTCTACAGTACGCTTTAACCAGTATGGCCTTTATTTCCAGGATGAGTGGAATCCTATTGATAATTTGAAGATAACTGCCGGTATCCGTTTCGATAATATCTCATACAACGATGCAGATGTACGTTTCAATCAGGCACTTTATGATCTGGATTTCGGAGGTCGCCACTTTGACGTAGGCCGCTGGCCTAAGGCCAATATCCAGATTTCACCACGTTTCGGCTTTACATGGGATGTCTTTGGTGACAAAACTGTGAAAGTACGTGGCGGATCGGGTCTCTTTGCTGGTCGTCTGCCTTTGGTTTTCTTTGTCAATACACCGCAGTATTCGGGTATGATTCAGAATCAGATTTACTCAACTGATGCAGGCTTGATGTCTACTTTCGCAGGTGGTGTAATTACTGATGTGGATGCAATCCGTCAGAAGTTCGAGGACTACAAGGCTGGTAGCGCTCCATATAGCCAGAATGCCAATGGTGTTATTCCTGGTACTCCTGCCAGTGTTGCTGATGATTTTAAGATGCCGCAGGTGTGGAAGTCGTCTATTGCTGTTGACTATCAGTTGCCGTTACCATTCCCCATTACCATCACTGGTGAGTTGACATATACAAAAAATGTCAACGCTGTACGCCTCGATAACTGGAACATCAAGGATCCCAGTGAGTGGACATATAAGGATGGTACTGTAGGTGCCAAATGCTACAGCGGTGCTGACAACCGTTATATCTATCCTGAAACCAAAGCAGGCTATATGTACTATCCTGAGTATAATGGTGGCAAATTCGGTGCATATATGTTGACCAATACTAGTAAGGGTTATGGTTGGACTGCCAGTGTTCAGTTGACTGCTGAGCCTATTAAGGATTTACACATCAGTGCTGCCTATACTCATACCGTGATGAAGGAGGTGACAGGTATGCCAGGCTCTAACGCAGCATCTGCATGGTCATACATGCACACTATCAACGGTCCAAACTATGGTGATGCCGTGAATTCAGCATACGTTACTCCTGACCGTGTGATAGCCAATCTTAGTTACAAATATGGTAAGGAGCACTTCTCAGTATTCTACAGCGGTTATTCTCCTTCGGGTTGGAGCTATATCTATAGCAACGACCTGAATGGTGATACACAAACGGCCGACTTGATTTACATTCCCAAGGATGATAGTGAGATTCAGTTTGTCAGCGAGGAGGACCGCATTGCATTCTGGAACTTCGTGGAACAGGATGATTATCTGAAGAACCACAAGGGTGAATATGCAGAACCTTATGCTGCTCGATCTCCTTGGGTACATACCTTTGATGTAAAGTATGCGCATGATTTCGACGTGAAGGTTGGTAAGACCAAGCATAAGCTGCAACTCATCCTCAATATTCAGAATGTTGGTAATCTCTTGAACTCTAAGTGGGGTGTCAATAGAATCCCAGCTCTCTCGGGTCAGAGCAATAACCAGTACAAACTGCTTACCAAGGCTAAGGTTGTTAATAATCAGCCCGTATACAGTTTTGCGAAGGAAGGTGGTGACTACCTCAAGAATTCTTGGGACTACAGCCACAGCTATGGACAGTGCTGGGGTATCCAGTTGGGTTTGAAGTACTACTTCAACTAATTGTCAGTAGAAATTATAATGATAACCCCTCAGTCCCTAACATGGAACTGAGGGGTTTATTATCGACCAATTCCGCTTTTGTATAAAAAAACATAATATTAATAAGGCGCGTGCGAGGGATTGATATATTTTTACTACCTTTGGGGGCTGAAATATGCAATTATTTTTCAATCCAATATTCTAACTATTATTTATGATGAAACTAAAGAGAATGTTTGTGGCTGTGCTGACACTAGTATGCACCACAGTCATGGTGGCTCAACAAATGCAGATGCCACCAATCCCCGTAGACCCTGCCGTACGTATCGGTAAACTGGACAACGGACTGACTTATTACATCCGTCACAACGAGTATCCGGAACATGTGGCCAACTTCTACATCGCCCAGCGTGTAGGCTCTATTCAAGAAGATGAGTCACAGCGTGGCTTGGCCCACTTCCTGGAGCACATGGCCTTCAATGGCTCTGAGCACTTCAAGGGTAATGGTATCATTGAGTTTACCCGTTCACTGGGTGTAGAGTTCGGTTCTGACTTGAATGCCTATACCTCAATAGACCAGACTGTTTATCGCGTCTGCGACGTCCCAACGAAGCGTGCTACTGCCGTTGACTCTTGTATGCTCATTCTGAAAGACTGGTCGAATGGCCTGTTGCTCGAGGCTGCCGAGATTGACAAGGAGCGTGACGTGGTGCACAACGAATGGCGTCTAGGTGAAGGCCCCTCACAGCGTATGGTTCAGCGTGCGCTGCCAAAGGTATATCCTGGTTCTAAGTATGGTGTCCGCCTCCCAATCGGTCTGATGAGTGTCATCGACAGCTTTAAGCCTGCTACGCTGCGTGCCTACTATCAGAAGTGGTATCGTCCAGATAACCAAGCTATCATTGTGGTAGGTGATGTCGATGTAGACCATATTGAGGCTAAGATCAAGGAATTGTTTGGTGGCATCAAGGTGCCTGCCAATGCTCCCAAAGTTGTTGCTGAGGCTGTGCCCGACAATAAGGAGGCCATCTATGTTTTTGAGAAGGATAAGGAGATGCAGATGTCTCAGGTCTTAGTGATGATGAAGCATGATGCTACTCCCGACGAGGAGAAGTCAAGCATGATGTACCTGATTCAGGACTATATGGTCAATGTGATTTCTCAAATGATCAATCAGCGTCTATCCGAGATGACACAAGATCCGGATTGTCCCTTCTTCCAGGGATTTGCTGATGATGCCCAATACCTACTGTCAAAGACAAAGGACTGCTTTGAGCTGATTGGTATTCCCAAGGAGGGCAAAGACCTTGAGACCCTGCAAACCCTCTATCGCGAGGCTAAACGTGTACGTGAGTTTGGATTTACCGCAACCGAGTATGAGCGTGCCAAGGCTGACTATCTCAGCGCTTTGGAGAAACGCTATACTAACCGCGACAAGCGTAAGAACGACGAGTTTGGTAATGCTTATCGCGACCACTATCTGTCGAACGAGCCAATTCCACCATTGGATGTGCTCTATCAAACCATGCAGCAGATTGCTCCCAATATCCCAGTACAGGCTATCAACCAAGTTCTGCCACAGTTGATTACACCTAACGATAGCAATCTGGTAGTGCTGATTATGGCTCAGGAGAAGGAGGGTAAGACTTATCCTACCGAGCAGGATATGGCTGCTGCTGTAGCTGCTGCCCGTGCCGAGAAGATCGAGGCTTATGTTGACAATGTGAAAGACGAGCCTCTGGTTGACGTAGCTACTATCAAGGCTGGTAAGATTACCAAGGAGACTGAGAACAAGACCTTTGGCTATAAGGAGTTGCAGCTCTCTAACGGCGCTACCGTTATCTTGAAGAAGACTGACTTTAAGGATGACGAGGTGCTGATGGAAGCCTTCTCAAAGGGTGGTAAGTCGCTCTATGGTGAAGCTGACTATACCAATTTGAAACTCTTCGATACAGTGATTGGCATTAGCGGACTGGGCAACTTCTCCAGCACTGAACTGCAGAAGGCCCTGGCTGGTAAGGAGGTGAATGCGGACCTTTCACTGGCCAATACACGCCAGTATCTGTCAGCTCACTCTACTCCGAAGGATATCGAGACGATGATGCAGATGGCTTACCTCTACTTTACAAATGTGAAGAAGGATGACAAGCAGTATCAGAACCTGTTGACTCAGCTTGACATGGCTCTGAAGAACAAGTCGCTGTCACCCGATGCTGTATTCTCTGACTCTGTGGCTTCTACAATGTATGCCCACAATCCTCGTTTCACCAATCCTCAGTTGGAAGATATCAAGAAGCTGGACTACGACCGCATCCTACAGATTGCCAAGGAGCGCTATCAGAATGCCGGCCAGTTTACTTTCGTGATTGCTGGTAACTTTGACGAGCAGACCATCCGTCCGCTGGTTGAGCAGTATATCGCTTCTTTGCCTGCCACTAAGGCTAAGCCCGAGACCTTTAAGGAGGTCATCACTTTTGCCAAGGGCAAGGTTGTCAATAATTTCAAGGTAAAGACAGAGTCGCCCAAGGCTACCGCCCGTGAGTCTTGGTATGCTGAGATGCCTTACACGCTGGAGAATATCGTCAAGATTGACGCTGTTGGTCAGGTGCTCTCGATGATTTACCTGAAGACTATTCGTGAAGATGAGAGCGCAGCCTATTCTTGTGGCGCTGCAGGATATTTCAATACTGGTTCAAACAAGCCCAAGGCTATGTTGCAGGCTTATTGCCCGATGAACCCCGACAAGTCTGAGCTGGCTGTACGTCTGCTGCACGAGGGTATTGCCAATATGCAGAAGTCTGTTGATCCCGACCAGCTGCAGAAGGTGAAGGAGTATATGCTCAAGCAGATTGATGTTGATGCCAAGAAGAATAACTACTGGATTAACACCATCACCACCTTCAAGGAGTATGGCATGGATGTATATACTGACTATAAGAAGACTGTAGAGGCACTTACTGTTGATAGCGTCCGTGACTTCCTCAACCAGTTACTAAAGAGTGGTAACCACACCGAAATCATCATGACGCCTGAGGCGAAGTAATTCACCAAGATTAGGTATTTTTAAACGGCGGATTTGTATAATTCGCCGTTTATTTGTACCTTTGCACCCAAATTTAGAAACTATGTCATATTTATTTTCATCAGAATCAGTTTCTGAGGGCCATCCCGATAAGGTGGCCGATCAGATTAGCGATGCTATACTAGACCAATTTCTGGCTTACGACGAGCATGCTCGCGTGGCTTGTGAGTCGTTCGTAACAACAGGTCAGGTGGTGCTGATGGGTGAGGTGCGCAGTGATGTGTACATCGACCTGCAGACTATTGCACGCAATACCATCAAGAAGATTGGTTATACTAAGGCAGAATATCAGTTTGACGGAAACTCGTGTGGTATCCTCACTGCCATCCATGAGCAGAGCGAAGATATCAACCGTGGTGTTGATAATGGGAACGAAGACGAGCAGGGAGCTGGTGACCAGGGTATGATGTTCGGTTACGCAACGAATGAGACGGAGAGTCTCATGCCCGTCTCTCTCGATCTTGCCCATCAGATTATGCGTACTTTGGCAGAGATTCGAAAAGAGGGGAAGTTGATGACCTACTTGCGTCCTGATTCAAAAAGTCAGGTAACCATTCAATACAGTGATGCTGGCATCCCTGAGCGTATTGATACTATAGTTGTCTCTACCCAGCATGATGAGTTTGACAATGACGATGAACGCATGTTGGCCAAGATACGCGAGGACGTCATCAATATCTTGATTCCGCGTGTCAAATCGAAGATCAAGTCTGAGAAGGTGCTGGCACTCTTTGGCGATGATATCAAGTACTATGTTAACCCTACAGGCAAATTCGTGATTGGTGGCCCTCACGGTGATACAGGTCTGACGGGACGTAAGATTATCGTTGATACCTACGGTGGTAAAGGCGCTCATGGTGGAGGCGCTTTCTCCGGTAAGGACTCCTCGAAGGTAGACCGCTCTGCTGCTTATGCAGCGCGTCATATCGCCAAGAATATGGTAGCGGCTGGCGTAGCCGATGAAATGCTGGTGCAGATTAGCTATGCCATTGGTGTGGCTAAGCCTATGAACATCTATGTCAATACCTATGGACGCTCACATGTCAATATGACTGATGGCGAAATAGCCAAGAAGATAGAAGAACTGTTTGACCTGCGTCCTAAAGCGATTGAGCGTACGCTGAAGCTTCGACAGCCCATGTATGTGGAGACTGCTGCTTATGGACATATGGGTCGGCAGAATGAAGTTATTAAGAAGACTTTTACTAGTCGCTACCATGAGACCAAGACTATAGACGTCGAGTTGTTTACTTGGGAGAAGCTGGATAGGGTGAAAGATATTAAACGTGCTTTCCAATTATAAACATTGATACTGGAAGATAGCATACAGCAACAGGGAACGGTGAGGGGTGACACAGCTATGGTCATCCCTCACTTGGACAGTGACGGCTATTTCTCTGGCAACTCCCTCTATCATCCAGAGATTAGTATCAGTCAATATGGTGCTGCGGGCGATCCTATCCCTTATAGTGTGCGTGGTGATGATGTGCTCGCCTTGTTGCTACTGTCATGTTTTGTGATGGCTGTCATCGCTTTCTCCCATGTCAGGGGATTCTTCTCTCGCCAGCTCAGGAGTTTCTTCTATATCCCCCATGAGGGTACTACCGAAGTCACCGAGACGGCAAACGAGGTTCGTTTCCAATTGTTTATTGTCTTCCTGACAAGTCTGCTGCTGTCACTGCTCTATTATTTCTATACACTTCATTATATCGGAGATACCTTTGCACTTCCAACGCAATATCATTTGATTATTATCTTCCTGGCGGCTTTCCTCCTCTACTTTGTATCTAAAGTGGGACTATATACTTTGGTTAATAATGTGTTCTTTGACGGTAAAAGAAATGGACAGTGGATAAAGTCAATGCTCTTTATTAATTCCATTGAAGGCCTATTGATGTTCCCCGCAGTCATTCTTGGCCCTTACTTTGGAATGGCTGTTGAAAAGGTTGCTATTTATGTCACTTTTGTGCTTATTTTCGTTAAATTATTAACGTTTTACAAGTGTTACATCATCTTTTTTCGACGAAATGTCTTTAGTCTGCAAATTATTTTGTACCTTTGTGCGCTCGAAATAGTACCTTTGCTTGCCCTATGGGGAGCGCTGGACATGACGGTAAATAGTTTGAAAATAAATTTTTAAGACATAATGATTAAGAAGATCTTGGTTTCGCAACCTAAACCATCAAGCGATAAGTCGCCATACTACGATATTGCGTCAAGATTTGACGTTGAGTTGGTGTTCCGCCCGTTCATTAAGGTTGAGGGACTGACCGCAAAGGAGTTTCGTGCCCAGCGAATCAACATCCTTGATTATACAGCCATTGTCTTCACATCGCGCCATGCTATCGATCACTTCTTTACGCTGGCTAAGGAACTGCGTGTTGCCATTCCTGAAGATATGAAGTATTTCTGTGTTACGGAGACTATTTCGCTGTATATCCAGAAGTATGTTCAGTATCGCAAGCGTAAGGTGTTCTTCGGAACTACCGGTAAGATTGATGACTTGCTGCCCGCTATGGTCAAGCACAAGCAGGAGAAGTATCTCGTGCCCATGAGTGATGTTCACAATGATACTGTCAGCTCGTTGCTGACAGCTAAAAAGCTCAATCACCAGGAATGTGTGATGTATCGCACGGTCAGCAACGACTTTACCCCTGACGAGGTGAAGACCTTCGACTATGACATGTTGATTTTCTTCAGTCCTTCTGGTATCGAGTCTCTCACCAAGAATTTCCCCAACTTCCAGCAAGACCAGATTGCCATTGCCACTTTTGGCCCGACAACTGCCAAGGCCGCTAAAGATGCTGGTCTGCGTGTTGATTTGGAGGCTCCCTCTGAGAAGTACCCCTCTATGACTGGTGCTCTGCAGCATTTCTTGTTGGAAAAGGAAGGATAGTCCTGTGTAGTATCCCGATACGATGACGGCTCTGACATTCAGAAAGCGTGAGCGTATGGTCAGCCAGCGGCTGATTGATCAACTCTTCGGTGGAGGCAGCAGCCACTCGATGGCAGCCTATCCGTTACGAGCCGTCTATCTCACTCATGAGCGTCATGGAGGCGATGCGCCAGTGCAGCTGCTCATCAGCGTTCCCAAGAAGCATTTTCATCATGCTGTCGATCGTAACCGTGTAAAGAGACAGATTCGTGAGGGCTGGCGCCGCCATAAACAGTTGTTGGCAGCAGCCTTACCCGATGATGCACAGTTGTTATTGGCATTGATATGGTTGTCAGACAGCCAGTTGACCACTGATGCCGTAGAACAGCGTGTCGCCAGTCTTATACAGCGTATCAGCGAGAAATTATGAAAACCCTCTGGCACTATATCACACGACCGTTGGTCTGGCTGCTGGTGATGCCCATCCGCTTCTACCAGACCGCTATCTCGCCCTATACACCGCCATCCTGTCGCTTTACGCCCACCTGTAGTGAGTATGCACGACAGGCCATCATCAAGCATGGTCCCTTCAAGGGCCTCTATCTCGCCATTTGGCGCATCCTGCGATGCAATCCCTGGGGAGGCTCTGGCTACGACCCCGTACCCTAAATCCTTTCTGCCCCAAAGTTTTTTTGCAGAAATTTCTTGGAGATTACAAAGATAAGTGTTACCTTTGCAGCCGAGTGCAATTGTTCCAACAAGTGTGCTGTGTGTTGACATGGGCGTAGCGATGTCCACCGATACTTAAAATGACTACTAATATTTTATGTCTAATAACAAATAATTAAAAACTAACAAGATGAAAAAACATCTACTAATGAAAACACTCCTCGTGGCATTGGTATGTCTCGTGGGAGGGACGAGTTCGGTGTGGGCAACAGAAATGACCACAATGACAGGTCGCTTAGGTGCTGTGAATAATACTGATGTCCTTATGGCTAACCACAGTAAGCATGTAAGTTTGGCTGCTAATGAATCCTATGTTTATTCTATTGTAAACCATCAAGCAGGTAGTGGGGATTTTTACAAAAACTGGGCAATAGAATTCCGTGGTAATAATCCTGCAACGGAGTATGCAACCTTCCGCGCCGATGGAGCTGGATGGAAAGGCGATGGCTTTTCCGCTATTACAAATGATGATGGCGCATATCTAAGAGTAACTGATTGGATGAGCAAATATAATGGAGCGAATGTCACTATTACAGTTTCTCGTAGTGCTGATGGCTCCACCATTACTATTGTCCATACATCTGATGTTAAAGATGATTCTAACAATGACTATGGCAGCACATTTACGATAACTGTTGCTGCTGACGAAACAATTACTTTCTATTTAGGATATGAAGCTGCATGGCTGGATATCACAAATGTTCATGCAAATACAACTACTGCTGAAAAGAATTATGCTTTGTTGAATGTGGATCACACTGCTAGCTCTTCTAGAAATGGTTCAAATGCTATTACGACAACGGTAGATGCGGAAAATGAGCATTACAACAATTCAAAAGCAGCAGCCTGGGGTGGTTGGGCATATGCACAATTCTCTTATACAATTCCTGTGGGTTATTCTGTAGAATCTGCCACTCTGACTTGGAGTACAACCATTATCGGGAATAGTGGTACACGTAATAATGATATTTATTATGTCAATGCAGGAACAACTATTGACTATGCTAGTTTGACTTCATCAACAAACCTGAATCCTGATGCAACCTTTATTGTGCAAGTGCAAAAAACAGGTCCTGCAACTCATACGGGTATTGAAACGGATGTTTCGAGTGCTGTTAGAACAATTGCGTCAACCCAAAATTACATTATATTTAAATGGACAAATAATGCGGCTGGTGCAGACCTTCATGGAAAATCTTCTGCAAATGCTCCTACCCTTGAACTTGTGACTACTGCAGAAACATTCTATACAGCAACATTCAATGCAAATGGCGGTGCACTCAGTCCTTCTGTAACAGTGTATAGTGATGCAGGGAGAACTTCTCCAATTGCTAAAGATGCATTGTCTGCGAATACGACATACTATTATACAGCGACATTAGCAGGTTATAGTAACTATGAAGGTAGTTTTGAAGTTGAGACTTCAAACCCTGTTGTAAACTTCACAATGACATCTCTGCCTCGTTATACCTTTACGGTTAATGCCGTTAATAGTGTTGGTTCTTCTGTTATTGAGGCAATATATACAGATGATGATTCTTACGATGGAAAGATACACAATGTTTATTTCCCGAAGTATCTGACAGGTACTGGTAATATCGTTACTTTCTCAAAGGATGACGCCACTTATTATCAGCAATATACTTCTGCTTCAGCTGATGCTACGAAATCAGCATCTTATACAGCTTATGATGGCGTTGCATATTTCTTTGAGGGTGAATCTTATGCTTCTCTTGGAACAAAAGAAACGAATGCCAATTATTCCAATGGTAGTGCAGGCCGTGGCCTGAATAATAACACTTTGAACGTTGCTACAATTCCAGTAGCAGGAAACTATGACATCACATATGCTGTTTGTAGTAATAATGTCGGCACAGGAAAAGAAACCCAGTTTAGTTTTTATAGGAATAATTCAGGGAATGTCGTTATAGATGTTACTAATTTGAACCATTCTGTAAATGATGTGAAGACAACAGGAACCCAAACAGAAAACAACATCACATTTGCAGCCGGTGATGTTCTTCAGTTCTACGCTAAGGAGACTAAGGTTATCCTTGACTATGTATTGGTAAAATTGGCTTCTGTTCCCGCAACTCTCGACGCTGGCGGCTATGCAACGTTTGCAAGCCCGTATGCTCTTAATGTCGCAAGTATGACGGCAAATTCGGGCGATGTAACAGCGTATAAGGCTGCTGTGGATGGTACAGTCGCAAAATTTACTGCACTTAGCCAGTCGATACCTGCCAATACTGGTATTCTGCTGAAGGGTGACGCTAACGCTACAGTGACAATTCCTGTTGTAGCCAGTGGAACTGCTGTTGATGGCAACGTGTTCCAGGTGAACCCGACAGGTGCCGCTTTGGCTACTGACAATGCTAACCACTACTTTGCAATGAAGAAGGGCGAAGCTACTCTGACTTTCGCTCCTTTCGAACCGAACGGTTTTGAATTCCCAGCAAGCAAGGCTTATCTCAAGGTGTCTAAGTCAAACTTTGGTAGTGGCGCCCGTGAACTCTCTGTCTCGTTCGATGACGATGTTACTGGCGTGAACGAGGTAAGAAGCCAGAAGACTGCTGAGAACAGTGAGTTCTTCGACCTGCAGGGCCGTAAGGTCGCTCAGCCGACTAAGGGCCTGTACATCGTGAATGGCAAAAAAGTGGTAATCAAGTAAAGAGAAGGAGGACAAAACAATGAAAAAGACATATAAGACACCACAGGTAGAGGTAATCCGTATTCAGACTGCTGGTATGCTGGCAGTATCTGGAGAACTTAATCCAGGTAGTACACCAATCACTAATCCTGGTGAAGTAGGTGCTCGTGAACTCTACTGGTACGACGAAGATTAATTATTAGCATTCATGTTTAGTGAGGGGCGGGGCTTCGTGATGAGGCTCCGTCCTTTGTTTATGTCAGGTGCTTGGTCTGCGTCCAAGCGTATCAGATGATGGTAATGTCATTGTGAATTGTGAATTTTTGCAGAATTTCTTTGGTTATTACAAAGATAGGTGTTATCTTTGCAGTTGAATTGATGTTGTGCTTGTCACAATTGCTCGTGTATGCGAGCCTCTACTACTGAATATAACGTAATTAAATACTAACAAATCACTTTTATGAAAAAACATTTTTTACTAACTAAGACGCTCCTCGTGGCTTTATTGTGCCTTGTGGGGCAGAGCGTGTGGGCAACACCGACAACGATTTATGGACGTGCCGTAACTGCTGATCTAGAGAATGGCTATACCGCATGGAGTGCATCAGATATTGGCTCAGGTAATTGGGGTGGAAATGCTACTTTTGTCGAAGGAACAGGAATAAAAATGAGTGGTACTGGAAGTAGAAATACTTCTAAATCTTTCACAATAACTGAAAACTCATTGCTTACGATTGATTTTTCTTTCGATACTGGTGTAAATACGGGAGATGCTTCAAACTATACTACTTATGATATAGGTGAGGATATACAGATTTGGTTCAACCAGCAAAATCAGGTGGGTAAGGTTATTATTAATGGTGTAGAGAGTGCTATTGCCAATGCATGTAAAAAGGATGTTAATCGCAATAACGATTTATGGACAGTACACATGGTAATTGATACGTCCAAAGATAAGTTGACCGCAATGACTCTTCTTGGTAGAGATGGTGCAACAAAAGCCTCTTACACTCTTACTGATGCGGTTACACTCTTACATAACATTACTACAAGTCTCACAGCCTCTTTTCACATTAACCGTGCAGCAGGAAATTTAAATACTTGCCTTAAAAGTATAAGAATTCAAGAGGAGGCACAGGCTGTTACCAATGTCGGATACACCATTAACTATAAACTCGGTGACGTATTAGTTAAAACAGTTGCAGAAACAAGTGTTGTTGGTGCCGTTATTTCTGCAGACGTTGCAATTAACGGAACTGAAACGGGTTATGAAGGTAAGCACTATCTGATTACAGCCAATGAGGCTCCTTCAATGACGCTGGTTGCTACTGCTGCAAGTAATGTGCTGAATGTTCCTGTTCGTGCTCCTTATACTGCAACCTTGA
>JAEEGL010963965.1_pt1 | contig 12503 bp, 9 predicted proteins | sample 9134231 | NCBI WGS metagenome assembly JAEEGL01 (sample SAMN16246548, study PRJNA631951) | gut metagenome | biome: gut microbiome; feature: rumen; material: fiber-attached | host: Bos | place: Iran: Karaj | collected 2018-10
TACGGATGGGAGTTTATTTTCATCGGAGCTAATATCGACTCTTTTGCCGAGGCGCAGAAATTTGGTATCAGCAGATCAAGAACGGTCAACTATCATTGCGACAGCAGAGGAACAGAAAAACTCTACCAGGGTGTTTCAGCTGCGGTTTGCTGCACATTAAAAGCATCATCCGCAAATTTCCACAATGCTATGGACAACAGCGGATGGGCTGATGGTATAAATGCGGATTTTAACAGCAGAAAAATGGGGTGATGTCAAATCTATGACATCACCCGCATGTAGGACATGTGTATTAGTTGTTGCTCTCGTTTGGGATTTCTTCTGTAACAGGAGCTGATTCTTCTGCAGGAAGTTCCTCGGCCGGAGTCTCAGCTGCTTCAAGATTCTCAGTTGCTTCTTCAGGAGCTGTCTCTGTGAAAACTTCTGCTGCTGTTTCGGGAGCTGCCTCTGTAAGAACCTCAGTTGCTGTTTCAGGAGCTGCCTCTGTAAGAGCCTCAGTTGCTTCTTCGGGAGCTGCCTCTGTAAGAGCCTCAGTTGCTTCTTCGGAAGCTGTCTCTGTAAGAACCTCAGTTGCTTCTTCAGAAGCTGCCTCTGTAAGAACTTCTGTTGTTGGTTCCGGAGCTGCCTCTGCAAGAACTTCTGTATCGCCTTCTTTTATGAATGGCTTTTGTTCCTCGATATGGATGGCTGGATTTTCTGTATCGCCATTGTTCAAGGAAGCATCTGTAACTTTGACGCCGATGGAATTGATAAAGCCAGGATCTGCGCAGTCCATGTCGATTTCGCCCAGCTGACCGTTTCCGGCGTTGTCGCCCTCTTCATACTTTTTAGGAGTGGAAACGTAGGCAAGCTGCGTATAATCTTCTCCTGTGCCTCCGACATCAAGGGCGTAAGCTGTGCTGAGTGATGAGTAAGAATAGGTTAGCGGATCATACTCAGTGACGTTGATATTTCTTATCCCGATCTGAGTCTTATCCTTTAAACTATAGTAGCCGTCAGTAAATCCATCATGGCCCTCAAGAACTTCCTTGTAGGTCCTTACAATATCGTCTCCGTTCATTTCTTCTCTTAAAACATAGTGATAAGCGGAGATGGCAATGCCGTTGCTGACATTGATATACTCGTTATCGGTTTTTACGACAGAGCCCAGATATGTATAATTTCCATCTACGTTATTGAAGAAGTGATATGCATCACGCTGGCTTGTGTTATCTTCATTAAGGACGCTTCCGTTAAAGGAAAGGGTACTGGTGGTATAGGATTCGTCCGAAGAGAACAGGGACAGAGCTTTTTTCTTTTCATCCCTGTCTTTTTCAAGCGAAGACAAAAGAATGAATTGCCAGTCCTCTTTTCCGATTTCCTCAGTGAGCATATCATAGGGCCTTCCATACAGCGAATAACCGGTTATAATGCTGGTATTATCCGCAGATGCATCAAAGTAAATGATACCGGTGCCGGCATTGATATTGTAATTCTTAATCGTCTGCTCGGAACAGATCATATCGACTTCCAATCTGCCATTACCGTCTTCACTATCAACATAATCAAAATACTCTTTATGTACGGCGGTAAGCGTGATGTTGGGCTGAGTGTCGATGATATCTAAAATAGGACTTCCGGTGGAGTTCTCAGGCTGTGTAAGTCCGGCATCTTCGTAGCTGTCGGCTACCTTAAAGCTGATGTAGGTATATTTTTGGCCGTTCTCGTCAGTAAGTGTATTCGTATATCCGTTTGAGCCATCTTGCTGGGTTATGAGCTTGGAGTAGAAGTTACCGGATGACAGCTCTTCTGCAAGAGCCTTCTTCTGCTTATCGTAGCCTTCGGGATCTTCATTGAATTTGAGGAAATCGGCTACAAACTGGCAATAGTCCTCCATTCCTTTTCCCTTGACAGAGTTAAACAGGAATTGAGTCTTATAGGAGCTACTTGGAAGTCCAAGGGCGAAGACCATTGAAACACCATAAGGGTATACATCCGGCGTATCCTCTGTATTCCTTATATCAGTCCAGTAAGTTTTATTGGTGTCCATAGTATAGTTCAGAGGGATGATGCCTTCATAATCCGTTTTGGTAACAGAGCCAAAGCCTCTGAAGGTCTTTACGCTTAAGGATACCAAAAATCCGGAATTCAGCACTGCATCAAGCTCGGTGTTTATCTTTGCCAGTGCCTCTTTATCCGCGTCAGAATACTGCCCGGCTTTATCATTAACACCTTGCATGTTGATATTGAGATAATTATAGTAATCACCCATATCGATTATGTGGTCATATTTGAGCATGCTGCGGAAATCAGTGCCGTCATTACTGGTATTTCCATCTCTGTAGGAGGAAATTGCTGCTTTTCTTATGGCTTTGAAGACGTCATTTTGGAAGGTGCTTGAACATCCGTTTTCTCCAAGAACATAGGAGAAATCTTTGCACAGGGCAGTGATCTTGGTAAAAGTATCGTCTACTGCATCAAGGGAAAAAACAGCATTGGAGCCGATAAGGCCATCCATTACGCCTCCGTGACCGGCCTGATTGCTGGTGGCCTGAGACACACTGATAGAAATTGCTCTGTCGTTGCCGTTTTTTTCAAGAGTATTATTGAGGTTATCTACTATCAGATGATAATCCGTTGTGCCAAGGCCGATTTCTTCAGAGCCTATCATATATCTGCTGTAATCCTTCAGGGTATATGCCTGTTCCACACTTCCCATGAGGCATGCATCATAGAAGATAAATGATAATCTTCCGTCTTCATTTACTGACTTGTCTCTGAAAAGATTTGTCGATGCCAGGGCAGATTCAAGGTTTTCCGGGCCTATACTGCCGCTTTTGATCACCGTCTGGCCGTCTTTTTCCAATGGCTCGGTGGTGATGATACCATTCTCAAAACCGGAACCATGGTTGTTGAGAGTAAGACCATAGTTATCCGCAGGGAAAAGCTCCGTTCCAAAGTTGATAAAGCCTGTAAGAAGAGAAGGATCAGCCATATCAATTTCTGAAATGGATGCCAGTTGAATCAAAGTATTTTCGTTGATGATATCATCGTACTTCAGTCCCTTGCACAGATTCTCGGTATCCGCTATCTTTCCTTCGAGAATATCGGTTACTTGCTGAGTCTTTTCTATGAAGTCGATGGTCAACAGCTTTTCTTTTACCTCAGGTGCAAGAGCTGAAGCATTCAGGAAATATATGCCGGCCCTTGCTCCGGACAGACTGTTGTTAAAGTATGGAGAGCCATAATTCTTGGTTCCGCCGATGAAAATAACTATATTCAGGTTGTCGCTGCTTGCCTGCAGCATTGTAGAGATTTCATTGGTTACGGCCCTTGAACCACTCTCAAGGTCTGTTCCGCACATGTACTGCAACAGCGTAAATGCCTTGCCGCTTGCTATTTTCTGTGCCAGTGCAACGTTGTCTCCGTTAAAGTTCACGGTAACATCATGTCTTCCTTCCATATAATTGCCGTTATTGTCTATTGTGAACTTCATGGATGTGTTTTTCAGTTCGGGATCATATAAAGTGTAAGGGGCAATAATACCGGAACCGTTAATGCGGAAAACAGGTTCTCTGTATGTATCAAAGCCATTATCGGGAACTTCTTCGGTGCCACTGTTTGTCTGGCTGCTTCCGCCGGTTGGGGCAGGCGGATTCTCGGTCACCGGAGCCGGCTGCGGAGTGGGCTTTACCTTGCCCTTCTCATCCAGATCCTCAGTGGTGGTCTTCTCGGTCTCTTTTACATATTCTTCACGGACATACTTTGTCAGATCGCCGTCCTCCAGGTATTCCTCATCTTCAAAGAGGTCGATGTCACTGCTTTTTTCTTCCTTGATCTGTACGTAATGAGTAAGAATCTGCGGTGAATGCAATATGGCTCTTACGGGATCAAAAGAAGTCGCTGACGATCTTCCTTCAAACATTCCGAAGGTAAGATAGTGAAAGAGCGCAAATTGCTTTAGGTCTGTAATGCCCTGAAGAAGCGCATTCTTTTTTACATCGGGATATTTTTCAAGATATTTATCCGCATCAAAAAACGTAAAGCCTTTTGTGAGGTAGTTCTTAAGATAAAAGTCTTTTGACAAGAAGGCATATAACCTGATTATCTGCTGAGGAGTCAGCTTGCGAATCAGGGCATTTACTGCATCAAGGTCCTGTCTTTTCCCGGATTTGTTGTAGGTTTCAATGGCCTTTAAGACAGTTTCTATATCCTTATCATCAATGCTGATGGATGATAAGGAAACCTGGTCATTGGCGCCTGCCAAAGGAGCGGCCAGTGCGGTGTTTAATGGCATCGTAGCTGCCAGTGTCACTGCGACCATAAGGCTTGTGAGTTTTCTTGCAGTTGCGGATTTTAGTTTCTTCATAAGCACCTTACCCTTCAGTGAAAATAATCGGAGATTTGCGCATTTTACAATGGTGTGACGTTAATTTAAATATACCATATAGCGATAGATGCTTTTATTAAAAGTCTATTAATATGCGGGAGGTTATGGTGTAGAAAAAAGGACTGCGCACCGGATATAAGTGATGATAAGAAATTTATGGCGAGGCACAAAGTTTTTTTTATATAATAGATTAGGAGGTAACTTATTATGGCGATTAAAGGAGCAGTTCTCGGAGATATAATAGGTGCGCAGTACGAGTTCAACAGGCCAAGGAATCTGGACTGGAAGAATGTACCTCTTTTAGCCGGCCGCGGCGTGGGCTTTACAGATGACTCAGTAATGAGCCTTGCAATCAAGAAGGCCATAGTGGAGAGCGGCGGAGACTTAAAGAGCGACAAGCTGGTTGAAACCATGGTATCGATTGGCAGAAAGTATCCCTACAGCGGGTTTGGCGGAAGATTTTTTAACTGGATAAATGGGGATAATCACGAGCCTTACAACAGCTGGGGCAACGGATCTGCCATGAGAGTAGCTTTTGTGGGTGATTACTACGACGATTATGAGAAAATGCAGAAGATGGCGAAGGCCACGGCTGTGGTTTCACATGACCATCCGGAGGGAATCAAGGGCGCAGTTGTGACAGCAACCTGTATCTGGATGGCGAGACATGGCAAGAGCAAGGATGAAATCTACGATTACGTGCTGGAGCAATATCCAAAGGCTGATTATGAGTACAGCATCGCTTACAGCCTCGATGAGATTCGTCCTCGTTATCAGTGGAATGAGAGCTGCCAGGGGTCAGTTCCTGCAGCTATGAGATGTTTTTATGAGAGCAGCGACTACGAGTCCTTCATGCGAAATGTCTTTTCCCTGGAATGTGACTCCGATACCTTCGGCGCAATCGCAGGCGGCGTGGCCGAGGAGTTCTACAAGGGCTTTGGCGGAATTGACGCAGAGGGGCTGCTTAAGGAGTATCTGACTGCGGATTTGTATGAGATATTGAACGAATAAAGAAAGCATCTATGGCGATCTTTAATGTTTAAGGGGAACTATTATGATTATCGAAGGAATAAAAGCCATTGCAAGAGAGGCTGGAGAGATAATGATAGGGGCAGAGCATTCGAGGATAATGGAAAAATCCGGACATGCTAATTTCTGCACAGAAACAGATGAAAAGATTCAGAGCTTTCTAATTGAGAAGCTCAAAGTTGTGGTTCCGGAGGCGGCGTTCCTTGGCGAAGAGGACGGGCAGGATGTGTTCACTTCCAAGATGAAGGAAGGTTATTGCTTTGTGCTGGACCCAATTGATGGCACATCTAATTTCATTTATTCATATAGGCCTTCTGTGGTTTCTATTGGGCTCTTAAAGGATGGAAAGCCGTTTATCGGTGTGGTATACAATCCTTATGACGATATGATGTTCTCTGCTGAGGCAGGGAAGGGCGCATACATGAACGGAGAGAAGATTTTATCTGCAGAGACGCCTCTTTCTGAGTCTCTGGCAGTATTTGGAACTGCGCCTTATTATACCGAACTTCAGGAAAAGACTTTTGAGATTGCTAAAAAGCTGCTTCCTCTGTGTGTGGACCTTAGGAGATCGGGAACGGCTGCATGGGATATGTGCTGCGTTGCACTTGGAAGATGTAACCTGTATTTCGAGCTGAAAATTCAGCTTTGGGATTATGCGGCTGCAGCGCTTATTGCGCAGGAAGCGGGCTGCACGGTTACTGATGTTGAAGAAAAGCCGTTATCCTACACCGGCTATACTTCAGTGGTGTGCCGCGCAAGAGGTGTCAAGGAAATGCCGGTAGTGTTTGAATAAAGGGAGTAAAACGTGTATTCAAAGATTATTTTATGTCTGAGTGAAAAAGAGGATGAGGTACTCGAAAAACAAATCGGGATGTTAAAAGAGAGACATCATGCACCGGTAGAACGGATCAGTATGGAGGATGCCGCTGATTACATCTCTGGATGTGAGGCAGATGCGTTATTTATATGTGATGATGAGAAAATGGTAGCCTTAGCCAAGGCTAGGGGAATTGTTACGAATGATCCACAGAAGATGAGAGAATCATATGCCAAGGCGATGGAAATGCTTAAGGCAATGGGAATGAAAAAGTAAAGAGGATGAGTATGAAAACAGTCAACGTTGTCGCAGCCATTATCTGCGACGATTATGATAAGAAAACTAAAATATTCGCGACGCAGCGAGGTTATGGGGATTACAAGGACGGATGGGAATTCCCCGGAGGGAAGATCGAAGAGGGTGAAACACCACAAGCAGCCTTGGTGCGCGAGATAAGGGAAGAACTTGGTGCTGAGATAGAAGTACATGATCTTATAGATGTCATAGACTATGACTATGAGAAATTCCATCTTCATATGAACTGCTATTGGGCAACTGTTGTTGAAGGAAAGCTTCAACTGCTGGAGCATGAGGCTGCGAAGTGGCTTGACTATGGTGAGCTTGGAAGTGTTGACTGGCTTCCTGCAGACCTTGCGCTTTTGCCGAAGTTGGCAGCAGGTATGATTGACAACAACGTGGAATATTACAACGAGAATGCCGATTCTTTTTTTGAAGGAAGCGTTAACGCGGATATGTCGCAGGACAGAGATATGTTTACTTCATATCTTCCGACAAATGCACGGATTTTGGATGCAGGATGTGGAAGCGGAAGAGACAGTAAGGCGTTCATGGAAGCAGGCTTTGACGTTGTTTCTTTTGACGCTTCGCCCGAGATGTGCAGACGGGCAGCTGCGTACATTGGAAGAGAAGTGCAGAACATGCGCTTTGAAGATATTTCTTTTGCCGACGAGTTTGATGGAATTTGGGCATCGGCGTCGCTTCTGCATGTGCCAATGGCTGAGCTTCCGGAAATCATGCGCAAGATGAATGCTGCACTTAAAGACGGCGGCGTAATGTATGCATCATTTAAGTACGGTGATGGAACAAAGATGCGTGGGATGCGCAGGTTTAGTGACTTTAACGAAAACAGCGTGGTTTCACTCTTTGAAAACGCAGGGTTTTCAATCCTTGTCAATGAAGTCGGGGGTGATAACAGACCCGGCAGAGAAAATGAGATGTGGGTAGAGGTTGTTGCAAGAAAACAGTTCGTTCATAAAACTTTCGAGCATGATGACATCTTCAAAGCGCTCGCCTTCTTTTCTTGATGCAGTGGATGTGCTTCCGCTCTCTGACATATAATCCCTTATATTAAAGGTTTCGTCTGTTTTCTGCTCGTCATCTATTATCCCAGGAACAAGCTCTGTGACATATACTTCCCCGGAGCTCGGATCTACATAATACCGTATCTGAGCGCCTGTATAGGATCTGTACAGGACAACTATCTCGCCAGCTTCGCTTGTAGACACATCAAAATAAACGGTGTAATCTTCCGAAGCAGCCATAGTCTCGAGATCGGGGTTATTTATAAAGCAATAGTTCCTTATTGCTTCAAGTGCTTGATCGTTAGTTATTATACTATCTGCCGGTGTTTCGGCAGCAGGTGTTTCGGCAGCAGGTATTGGCTCTTTTTGCATCACAACATTTTGTTCAACTTCAGAGCCACATCCGGTCAGAGTTATCAGTATACTGCAGATAGCAAGTGCAATTCTTTTCTTCATATTCAATCCTCCTTAGTCTCACAACGATATTAATGATATACTCCTTTTGCACATTGAAATCTAAAAGTATTATTAAATCGCAATTTTTATGCATTAAAAAACGAATGAGGGAGAATAATGATAAAAGAATTGTTTACACCGGGGATACGTGTTCTATGGCTTGTACTGGCGGTCTTATGCCTGGGCTATTCGTTGATGGTCTATATGGTAGGAAGCGGCACTTTTTCTTTTACCATATGGTTGGGAGGAGCTGTATTTTGGGGAATCTGCTTCTTTTTGGCCGGTAAAGGAAGATGGGCAGCAGTCCCACAGACGCTTAGATGTGTGACATATGTGATTCTGGCAGTAATAGCTGTTATATTCATAGTATGTCAGGTGGCAATTTTATCTCATTTCCGGGACAAGGGTGAGAAAGACCTTGATTATGTCATTGTTCTTGGGGCGCAGATGCGGCCAAACGGACCAAGTGTGATATATCGCTACAGGCTTGAAAAAGTAAAAGAATACTTGGAAGAGAATGACCGGACTAAGTGTGTCGTGACCGGCGGGCAGGGAAGTAACGAGCCCGTCAGTGAGGGCGAAGGCGGCGCCGAGTACCTTGTATCGCTTGGCATTCCAAGGGCAAGAATCGAAGCTGAAACCCAATCCCATGATACCCTTGAGAACATCCGAAATGCTATTGCAATCATAGAGGGAGCAGAAGGAGATTCTGCTAATCTTCGCATTGGAATAGTCACGAACGGATTCCATGTTTTTAGAGGTGTTCATATCGCAAAGGGATTAACTGACGCAGATGTTTGCGGAATTGCTGCATACATGCAGCCTCAGTATATCCCCAATAATATGGTCCGCGAGACATTTGGGATACTTAGGGATTTCTTGGCGGGACGATTCTGATAGGAAATAAGGAGGATTTATGCGAAAAGCACGTAACGAAAAGGAAAATGCGATTAGAGAAAAAATGATTTCTGAGTTGTACTCGAATCAATACAATCAATTTATTGGATTTGAGATTTTGGAGCTCAGCCCTACCTACAGCAAATCGAGGGTAAAATGCGATGAGAGGCTCCACAATACGTACGGAAGCATACATGGCGGAGCGCTACTTTCCTTTGTCGATGCAATGGCAGGCGCAACCGGGAGTATGAGTGGATACTACGTAACTACGGTATCTGCAAACCTTAACTTTTTGCTGCCGGCAGTGGATACAGAATATATTTATTGCGAGTGCATGAAGCTTAAGACAGGAAAGCATATTCTTGTCTTTGATATAAGAGTTACTGATGACGAGGGTAATCTTCTTGATAGTGGAGAATTCTCATTTTTCGCCAGCAAGGTTCCGGTACTGGACAGTAATCTCAGATTTGGGAAATAATTTACTGTAAAGCATAAATATGTTAAGATAATTGCGCATACTGAGACAGGTAGTCTCATACATTAAGCGGAGGAAAATATAAAGGGGGATTTTGGGGGAAGCTATGATTATCAAAAAGATCGGTATCCCAAGCCTTATTTTTGCGGCAACATTGGTGCTGACTTCGTGCGGGAAATCTGCACAGGCACCGGATGCTGAGGAAACAGATGTGTTTACCGAAAGCCTGTCACGCTATGATGGTATGACTGCAAAAGAGATAACAGCGTCGCTGTCACTTGAACAAAAAGCTGCTCAGATGGTGGAGGGCGCTGTTTATAATGTAAGTCAGGATGAAATGGTGAAATATGACTATGGCTCTATTTTATCCAAGTTTGATGTAATACCGAATCCTACGGCGGATGACTGGTATGAGCTTATATGTGAATATCAAAAGAGCGCCTTGAGTTCTGATGCGGCGATTCCGTATATTTATGGTCAGGACAGTGTTCATGGCGTAAACTTCGCATCCGGCTGCGTTATTTTTCCTCAGAATATAAATATGGGAGCAGCGAATGATGCTGCTTTGATGGAGGAATACGGCGCACTTGTGGGCTCGGATATAGCGCACACAGGGATGCTGCTTAATTTTTCACCCTGCGTGGATGCGGCTCAGGACCCGAGATGGGGAAGAACCTACGAGTGCTATTCTGACAACAATGAGATGATAAAAGACCTTTCTGTTGCATACGCCAAGGGCCTTATGTCCGAGGGCGTGGTGGTCTGCGCCAAGCACTTTTTTGGAGGCGGCTACACGCAGTATGGGTCGGGTGAATACTCGGATTCGACTGAGAGGATAATAGACCGCGGCGATGCGCAGATGACGCAGGAAGAGATCGATGCGCAGCTGTCCGTGTACGAAGCACTGATAAAAGCGGGGATCCAGTCCATCATGATTTCCCACTCATCACTCTGGGGAACCAAGATGCACGAGAATGCCGAGTACATAGGCTATCTTAAAGATACGCTGGGATTTGAGGGATTCATCCTCTCTGACTGGGATTCCATAGAAAAGTGCTCGGGCAAAGACGTCAAGGAAAACGTGATAATCTGCGTGAATGCAGGCATAGATATGATGATGGAAGCTGATAATTATGAGACCTGCAGGCAATATATCGTGGAGGCTGTCAATGAAGGCGCCATCAGCATGGAGCGCATAGATGATGCCGTCACAAGGATAATCAGGGTAAAGATGGATGCAGGCCTTTTTGAGGATCCTTTCCTTGAAAAGATGGAACCTACATATGAGTTTGGAAGCGAGAGGTCCCATCAGGTGGCAAGAGAGCTTGCTGCCAAGTCCTTTGTGCCGCTTAAGGCTGGGGATCATATGACGATAGAGAGTGGGATGAAGGTCTTCGTGACAGGCCCTGCGGCTACTGATACAGGCGCTATGTGCGGAGGATGGACGTATCTTTGGCTAGGCGCAAGTGACAGGGAGTACCAAAAGAGGATACTTCCGGATGACCCGTCCATACTTGAAGCCCTTACTGCTGCAGGAGGTGAAAAAGGTTTTGAAGTAATAACCGACCGTTCGAGGATTGATGAGTGCGACATGGTAGTCCTTTGTGTCGGCGAAATACCCTACGCAGAGTGGGTCGGTGACACAAGGGATCTGTCTATTGTCGGCGATATGGCGCAGGATGGCAACAAAAGAGCTATCAATACGGCAAAGGAATCAGGTAAGCCAACGCTTACACTTATCATTGCCGGACGAAACGTGATAGTGGACGAATATCTTGATGATTGGGATTCCTGCATTATGTGCTACCTTCCGGGCTCTGAGGGCGGTAATGCAGTGGCGGATGTTCTGACAGGAGACGTACCTCTCACAGGGACTCTGCCAATGCCGTACTATTCTTCGGTATCACAGATAGGAACCGGAAAATGCTGGCACAAGGCCGGTTGGAGCGCTTTAAAGTGAGCAAATGCATCATATTTAGTCGGGTAGGAGTATTTCCTACCCGACTTTTTTTAATAGTTTTTTAATCTTTGGTGTGCGAAAAATGGTGTACCATTATAAACGTAAATCTTATGAGGAGGAGAAAATTATGAAGAAAAGATTTGTTGCATTAACTGCTGCACTTACTCTGTCTGCAGGAATCCTTGCAGGATGTGGCAGCACATCCGAGACACCCGTAACAGTTGAACAGCCACAGAGCACACAGGAGGTTACTTCTGAGGTGACAGAAACTGCAGCTGGCAGTGAGGCTTCTCTTGTCGGAATGTCAAATCCCTGGGTAGAAATAACTGAAGAAGCTGCTAACGAGAACTGTGCAAGGCTCTTTAAAGCTCCCGAGGGCGCTACAGAGCAGACATGGTATATGTGCGAAGAACTCGCTGACCCTGAGAACGCAGTAGGGCCTCTGGTTCAGCTCAGCTTCACACTTGATGATAGGAATTTTACAGCAAGAGCTCAGCAGGGCGCAGCTAATGATGCCGACATCGCAGGCAATTATGTGAAGTGGACAGTTGGTCCCGAGGATGTCACACTTGCAAACTGGGGCGAAGGCAATATGCCCGGGAAGTTCTACCGCGCAGTTAGTGATACAGGATATGTTGATATGATCACCTGGTACGATATCGAGATCGGAATCGCATATTCACTTTCAGTTGCTGCTGCAGACCTCGATGGTTTTGATATCCAGGCAATTGCAGAGCAGATGTATGATGAAGAGGCTGATCTGTTTGGCGCAACTCCTGATGATTTCGTTCAAGCTCAGGCAGGCAAGAGTGTTTTTGATTCATATGACGAAGTAATCGCAGCTCTTACAAAGGGCCAGGGCTACGCCTACATCAAGCTCATCGGAAGCGACGAGGACCTTCTTATCGTTACCAACCTTGTATTTGAGGCTGACCACTCTGCATATGAGGGTTCAATCTACGCCAAGCAGGATGGAGTAGTTAAGTACCTTTCAAAGGTTACAGGTAACGGCTCTGCATATCCGTTAAGACTTGAGGATGGAGTTCTCTATGGCGGAAGCAATCACAGCTATGAGACTTATTTCCTTTCAGCAGATTATGGTTCACTCATGATGAAGGATATGATCTCCGACGGAGTTGATACAGGAAGCAACGAATTCATGGGCTTTACAAGAAAAA
>JAEEGL012168275.1_pt1 | contig 12503 bp, 14 predicted proteins | sample 9134231 | NCBI WGS metagenome assembly JAEEGL01 (sample SAMN16246548, study PRJNA631951) | gut metagenome | biome: gut microbiome; feature: rumen; material: fiber-attached | host: Bos | place: Iran: Karaj | collected 2018-10
CACATTCAGAAGGGATCGATGCTGATCTGCATCGGAGATGGCTTTACACTTAATTACTATAAGGAAAGAATGACCGTCCTGGTTATCAGAAAGAAACAGGACTTTTTCACGGTATATCAGATCCTTCAGAACATATATGATCAGTATGACAACTGGGAAAATACTCTGTACAGAGACCTTGCCAAGGACTATGACATTCAAGCCCTGATATCTGATTCAGCAGACATCTTCAACAAGCCGATCTATGTACTGGACAGTAACATAAAGATAGTGGCATCTACCAGCAGGGATAATGAGGACTGGAACATTACGGACAGCGGTTCGCTGAACTTTGATTCGATGGGTAAATATCTGTCCGCATCCGATCTGATGTTCGACAGGAAGAATGCCATGAGAATCGATCTGTACGGGGTCAAGACATTATGTGTAAATCTCTTTAATAAAAATGATCAGTATGAAGGCTGTCTGTGCATCAATTCCCGGAGTACGGGATTTGTTGATGGAGAGGATAAGCTGGCTGAATACCTGGCTTCCATGATCGAGATAGCCATTGAAAGGAATCCAAACATTATAAATGATTCACGGCCTTCACTTAAGAAGGTCATACAGGCTCTGATTGAAGAGATGCCGCTGTCGCATTCTCAGCGCATGATCATGTCCGGAAGCAATGAAAAAAGCGAATACGTCTGTGTCTATATGCGCTATGGAAAAGGGCATAATCATCTGCCTCTTTCCTATATAAGTGATGTGTTCGAGGAAACCTTTGTTCAATCATATGCCTTTGACCGAGAAGACTGCCTTATCGGACTGATAAACATTGATGAACTGCGAGACGAAAAGAATCCTAATTACCATGTTCTGCTGAACAAGAAACTGGGTGAATTCGTAAAGGGCATGCATCTGTGTGCCGGAATATCAAATGAAGTCAGTGATCTGTATAATGTGAGAATCCACTACATGCAGGCTCTTGCCGCCGTTGAAAACGGACTGATGCTGAACAGGGAAAGTGATTACTTCTATTTCTCCAGTTACGCATTAACGCAGATGGTTGTAAACTCTCTGGGTTCCATGCCTCTGGAGGCCTATTTCCCGGCAGGCCTGAACAGCCTGATCGAACATGACCGTTCTTCCGGTGTCTCCTATCTGGAAACACTGAAAGTGTTCCTGGAAGAAAGCATGTCGTACACTTCGACGGCTCAGAAACTGTTCATTCACCGTTCCACTCTGATAGACAGAATTGCCAGAATAGAAAAGGAACTGAATGTTGATCTGAAAGATTACGATCAGCGCCTGCAGCTGGAAATGCTGCTGAAGGCGATAGATCTGGAGGAGACCCTCAGGCAACAGTAAAAGGCATCCAAAGATGCCCTTACATTATCAATTGTGATTTAGATGTTATCTTGAGCAGGCCTTCAGATCGGCATCGATTTCATCTGCATGAGCAGCAACTTCTGCTGATTCAGGATAGCTTAACAGCTTGCGGTAAGTTAAGCCGCCAACCAGTTTCATGCGTGGGTCCTTGGTTGAACCAGGTGCATACTTTTCCATGACTGCTTTTCCTTCAGGTGATCTCATGATGTCTCTGATTTTTGAATCTAATGATAATGCCATAATGTCCTCCTTATTAATGTTTAATATTATGTTTCTAATTCTTTCCCGAGAATCTAATTTTATGATAAAGGGGGAGAGGTGAATAATAAATCCTATAAAAAGCGGTTATTTTAAATGAAAAACCATCAAAACATACGTAATACAATATTACGAGATAATAACCCGTAAAAACCTACAGTTTGCGGATAAAACAATTATTGAGGATTAAATAAACTATAAGTAGAATTATAGAAAAATACGAGGTGAAATAATGTTAACAGATATTGAAATTGCACAGGCCAGTGAAAAGAAGAAAATCACGGAAATAGCTGACGGTCTTAACATACCTGAAGAGTATGTTGAACTTTACGGTAACTACAAGGCCAAGATCGATTACAAGCTGCTGAGGGATTATGCTGATAAGCCGGATGGCAAGCTGGTACTGGTTACGGCAATCAATCCTACACCGGCCGGTGAGGGTAAGACAACAACGACCGTAGGACTGGCTGATGCCTTAAGATGTATCGGTAAGAAATCAGTAGTGGCCTTAAGAGAACCTTCCCTGGGTCCTGTTTTCGGTGTAAAGGGCGGGGCAGCAGGCGGCGGTTATGCTCAGGTTGTTCCAATGGAGGACATCAACCTGCATTTCACCGGTGACTTCCATGCCATTGGCGCTGCCAATAATCTGCTGGCAGCCATGCTGGACAACCACATTCAGCAGGGAAATGTTCTGGGCATTGATCCAAGAAGAATTACCTGGAAACGTGCTGTTGACATGAATGACCGTCAGTTGAGAAATATCGTAGACGGATTAGGTGCCAGAACCGATGGCACGCCAAGACAGGATGGCTTTGACATTACGGTAGCTTCCGAAGTCATGGCTGTATTATGTCTGGCTTCAAGCATTACCGACTTAAAGGAAAGACTGGCAAGAATCGTTGTCGGTTATACCTATGAGAATAAGCCGGTTACAGCCGGTGACCTGAAGGCACAGGGTGCTATGGCGGCATTGTTAAAGGATGCCCTGAAACCTAACCTGGTTCAGACTCTCGAACATACACCGGCCTTCATTCATGGGGGACCTTTCGCCAACATTGCCCATGGCTGCAACTCGGTAACTGCTACCAGAATGGCGCTGAAGCTCGGTGATTATGCCATTACCGAGGCTGGATTCGGTGCTGATTTAGGAGCAGAAAAATTCCTGGACATCAAGTGCCGCATGGCCGGTCTGAAACCAAATGCCGTGGTAATTGTCGCCACCGTAAGAGCACTGAAACATAACGGCGGTGTAGCCAAGGCTGATCTGGCCAGGGAAAACCTGGAAGGTCTGGAAAAGGGCATGCCAAACCTGCTGCAGCATGTTGACAATATTACTAATGTATATCATCTGCCTTGTGTTGTAGCCATAAACAGATTCCCAAGCGATACTGAAGCTGAGTTGAAATTAATTGAAGAAAGATGCCATGAACTTGGTGTCAATGTTGCCTTAAGCGAGGTGTGGGCTAAAGGCGGTGAAGGAGGCAAGGCACTGGCTGAAGAAGTAGTCAGACTGTGTGAACTGCCAAACGATTTTGCTTATTCATACGATCTGAGTCTTTCCATCATGGAAAAATTAAATACAATTGCCACCAGGATTTATCACGCTGACGGAGTTGATCTGGTAGGCAGTGCTGTAAGACAGCTCAAACAGCTGGAAGAACTGGGGTATGGAAACCTTCCTATATGTATGGCTAAGACCCAGTATTCCTTCACAGATGATCCGACAAAACTTGGAGCACCTGAGAATTTCAGAATCACAGTCAGAAATCTGAAGGTATCTGCAGGAGCAGGATTTATTGTTGCCTTAACAGGTGATATCATGACCATGCCTGGACTGCCTAAGGTCCCGGCTGCTGAAAAAATAGACGTAGACGAGAATGGTGTAATTACCGGACTGTTCTAAAGGAGGATTTGATTATGCTTGATAAAAGTATAAGGGAATTCACGGAATTATCTGCCAGAAAAGCTCCCATACCGGGAGGAGGAGGTGTCAGCGCCTTAGCGGGATCACTTGCTGCATCGCTCGCAGAGATGGTTACCAATCTAACCACAGGGAAAAAGAGATACGCTGAATATGAGGAAGAAATTCAGCGGATAATGAAAGAGACTGATGAATTAAGGATCGGTCTTCTTAACTGTGTCAATGAGGATGCTGAAGCCTTTGAACCTCTGGCAAAAGCCTATTCAATGGATAAAAATGAACCTGATTATGCTGAAAACATGGAGAAATGCCTCAAAGCGGCCGCTGGAGCTCCACTTCATATTCTGCAGTTATGCTGCAGGGTAGTTGAACTGGACGAAAGACTGGCAATTATAGGCTCAAAACTGGCAGTTTCTGATGCTGCTACATCAGTCATGCTGGCACATGGAGCCATTTACGGTGCTTTCATAAACATTAAGGTAAATACAAGGCTTATGAAAGACAGAGAACATGCTGTGAAACTTGAAGATAAGGCAGCAGAAATGCTGAAGGAGTATGGTGAAAGAGCTCTGAAGTGTTATCGTTCCGTAGAAAAGAGGCTTTCCAATGGCTGAAATATTAAAAGGCAAACCAGTAGCCGCTTCTTTGGATGAACAGACTGCCCGTAAAGTAGCTGAATTGAAGGAAAATGGTATAGAAACCACATTGGCTATACTCAGAGTTGGTGAAAGAAGTGACGATGTTTCATATGAAAGAGGAGCAGCGAAAAAATGTCGGAATGTGGGGATAAAGGTCAGAAACGTTATTCTTCCGGAAGATGTCAGCTGTGAGGAATTTTACGAAGCAATGAATGAACTCAACAGCGATCCTGAAGTACATGGCATTCTGATGTTCAGACCGCTGCCAAAACATCTGAATAATGAAAAGGCCAGGAACTACATTGATCCGCTTAAAGATGTTGATGGCTGTACAGACAGTTCACTTGGTGATGTTTTCATTAATAAGGAGATTGGATATGCTCCATGTACTGCTGAAGCAGTAATGGAAACGCTGAGATATTACAATATAGATGTTGCCGGTAAAAATGTGGTTGTGATTGGAAGATCACTGGTTGTAGGCAAACCTCTGGCAATGCTGTTGATGAACCGGAATGCTACGGTAACCGTATGTCACAGTAAAACAGCAGACGTTCCTTCTATTACCAGACAGGCAGATATAGTAATCTGCTGTACCGGCAGGATGGAGTCAATAAATGCTGAATATGTCAGTGAAGGACAGACTGTCATTGATGTTGGCATACAGTATAACGAAACCAAGCAGAAGCTGTGCGGTGATGTGCTGTTTGAAGAGGTTGAGCCTCTGGTCGAAAAGATCACACCTGTTCCGGGAGGAATAGGATCGGTTACGACCTCAGTTCTTGTCAGCCATGTTGCTAAAGCGGCTGAGAATCAGATAAGATAACCTGACGGTTATCTTTTTTCTGCTATAATTCTATTGTGAGGTTGCTAAGATGAAAGAATATTATATAAACAGTGACGGCATTCGTCTGCATGCTAAACTTGAAATGCCGGAAAACTTTAATGGAAAGTGTCCTCTGGCCATTATTTTTCATGGCTTGACAGGGCATATGGAGGAACTGCATATTGCCGGTGCTGCCAGAATCATGAATGAAGTAGGTATAGCCGCCTTAAGAGTAGAACTGTACGGGCACGGACAGAGTGAAGGCAAATTTGAGGAACATACGCTTCTTAAGTGGATCAGCAATGCCTTGGATGTTGTTGATTATGCTAAGAAACTTGATTTCGTGACAGATCTGTATGTGTGCGGTCATTCTCAGGGAGGATTACTGACAATGATCATCGGAGGATTGAGAAATGATGATTTCAAGGCTATTATTCCAATGTCTCCGGCAACAGTTATTCTGAATGCAGCTAAATACGGTATGTTTTTCGGCGTAAAGTTTGATCCTGATCATATTCCTGATGAACTGGATGCCGGTTTGTATAAAATCAACGGCAACTATTTCCGTACAGCCCAGATGATTCATATCGAAGAACTGATTGATAAATATACAGGTCCGGTTTTCATTGTTCATGGTGATGAGGATGAAGCAGTTCCGCTGAAATATGCTGTTGATGCACAGAAGAGATATAAAAACTGTAAACTTGAAATCATCCCTGGAGATGATCACTGCTTTACCAGACATCTTGACCAGATGCTGACGGCGCTAAAACAGTTCATGCTCAGTATAAATAAACAAGACGATGCTTATTAAGCATCGTCTTTTACTGTTCAGATATTCTTTTGTTTCTGTAATAGATCAGGAGGTTAAGTGTCAGACTTAACAGGTTTATGACGTATACAGCCAGAACATACCATTTTGTTGATATGCTTGCCATGTAGTTTTTGTTAAGCAGTTTTGACATGATGCCGGCAACATATCCGGTAAATATCAGTAACAGAAACAGTAAACTTGTTCCTTTTGTGCTTTTTGCCTTGTAGGCTTTGATGGCATTAATAGGCCACGAAGCACCAAAACATACTAACATGATGATTTCGCATAATTCTGCCATGGCTTGTTCTCCTCTCAGTCAGATATCTGATTTTTACTTCATTAGGATACCACTATGACAGAACATAAGCAATCAGAGAACCGAAATTGAAAATATTTTACTGATTTTTCTTTCTTCTTGAAAAATTTCAGAAATAATATTGAAAAATTCAGTCAATATGGTATGGTTTAGTATACATTTCCTTTATAATGGGAGTAATTCTTAAAAGGGGGACGCATGATGACTGCCGGAAAATATGTGGGAGACAAAAAGTTTTATTCAGATGTCAGTCGCTTAGCCATACCAAGCATGCTGCAGCAGCTGCTTTCAAGTGCCATGGGCATGGTTGATACAATGATGGTTTCGGCTATCGGCATGGTTTCTCCTGTTGGTGTGGCATCCCAGGTTGGCCATGTCTGTTCCTGCATCTCCTTTGGCGTCATGGAAGGCACAGGTATCTATGCATCCCAGTTCTATGGTGCTGATGATAAGGAAAACCTGCAGCGTACTTTCGGCATGTCAATTATTCTGTCTTTAATGGTAGGCTTACGGTTTTTCGGTCTGATAGCTTTACGGTGTATACCGGTCATCAGATTCTATGTCAAGGATCCTGATGTCATCAGTTATGCCAAGATATATCTCGATCTGGTTAAGTTTTCATTCCCTCTGAATACAATTGCCCTGGCATATAACTATTTCTACAGATGTATCCATAAGACAAATGTTTCCATGTGGATCTCAACAACGTCAATGGTTACCAACGCTATTGTAAACTACATTCTCATTTACGGTAAGCTGGGATTTTCACCTATGGGGGTTGCCGGTGCAGCATGGGGAACAATTGCTTCTCAGGTTGTAGCCTTAGGTCTGTACATGGGTTATTCCATTCTTAGTAAGGCAGCTTTCGTGGGAAATCCTAAGACCATGTTTGATATCAGCAGGGATTTCTTCAGAAAGGTCATGATCAGGACTTATCCAACCATCATTAATGAAACACTGTTTGGATTTGGTACATCTTTATACATCAAGGCATATGGCCTGTTGGGAACAAAGGTTACCGATTCCTACTATGTTGCGAATACCATCACCAACATGTTCTTCTCCGTATGCAACGGTTTATCTGTATCCGGAAGCATGCTGCTCGGTGCGGAATTAGGCAAGGGAGACGTAAAAAAAGCGGTTTTGGAAAGCCGCTGGTTCCTGTATCTGGGTCTGGCACTGGCTGCTGTTACCGGATCAGTAGTTATCGGGGCAGCCAAGCCGTTAGTTGATCTGTTTGGATTAACGAATCCTGATGTTTATGAACTGTCAGTTGCCATCGTCAGAGTTTCTGCTTTCAGAATTGCCCTCAGAATGATCGTAGTAGTTATCTTCTCATCATTAAGAGCAGGCGGAGATTCCAAGATGCTGATGGTTCTGGACTGCGGAATCGTATGGTTTGTGGGTATCCCTCTGATTTACGGCATGATCTCATTACTGCACATGGGAAACTTCGCTTTGATTTATTTCCTGGCACAGTTTGAACTGGCAGTCAGAATCCTCATTGGATTAAGAAGATTTACTTCCAACCGGTGGGCTGTTAATCTGACAAATGAGATTGCTGCAGAACGGTAATCAGATAAAATGGTGTATCAGTGCCAGTACATATAAATGTGCCGGATAATATAACAGATATACAGGTTTGAACCAGGAAGGCATTTTACCGTATTGTCCGTTGTAAAGAGCCAGCAGAGGCACTGATAACAGAGTATGAAGATTTGTAACACTGTAGTATGAATGATGGCTTATCATGTACTGCAGTGTTTTTCCTATGCTGTGGAAATGCAGTGTATATCCGTCGATCTGTTCCAGGAAAATAAGCAGTGAAACAGCACAGAAACAGTATGCAAGTCTTATGATAAAGGATTGGTTGAGAAGATGAGCTGTATAAACATGCATCAGCATCATGAATATGATACCGGCGGCAAAATATCCCATAGCTCCTGTGAAATTAATGAAAATGATGAGTATCCATAATATGGCAATCGTCATGATGTTATTGTTTCTGTCGAGGGAAAAATATACTGTCAGAGCATACAGGAAAAACTGCAGTATCTGATTCTGCATTTCCATTGCCGGAATCTTCTGATAGAAACAGAGATCAAAGCCTATTTCGGAAACAACTGCCAGTATTGATAGCTGAAGTATATAGCGTAGAAAGCGTCTGTTATCGTTTTTAAGATGATTGCAGGCTTCTGTGATCATCAGGGCATACAGGGGGAAGGCTATTCTTCCTATATAACGGTAAGTCTGCGGCATGTCAAAAACCACACCGATATGATCGATTGTCATGGTTATCATGGCGATGATTTTCAAAATAAATGCGTTCATATCAATATTATATAACATGAGATAAGAAAAGAGCCATCAACAGATGGCTCTGACTTTTCAGTAATTATTTGAGAAGTTCGTTGACCTTTGCCTGTACAGCATAGTAATCATAGCCGGCAGCGGTCAGTCTGTTATATCTGTCATCACCGTTGCCCCAGTCGCCTCTGATAACTTCCTTGGCAACTGTTACGATATCCTTTAAAGCAGGCTTTGGTTCTTCTTTCTTTACAGGAATCTTGGCTGTGGTAGGAACTGTAGGTGCTCTGCCAGCCAGCAGGTCGTTTACCAGAGTCTGTACGATATTGTAATCATAACCGGCTGCAGTCAGTCTGTTGTATCTGTCATCGCCATTGCCCCAGTCACCTCTGATAACGTTCTTGGCGATTTCAAGCAGGTCAACTTCCTTGTATTCAGGTTCAGTCTTCGGCGCTTCCTTTGGCTGAGAAACGATGCTGTCTACCATGCTCTTTGGTCTTTCAGCCTTAAGTGGTTCAACAACCTTAGTTACGGCTGCGTCAACCATTGATTTTGGTTTTTCTACGGCAGATTTAACTTCTTCAGCAACATCGCTGGCTACATTCTTAACTGAATCAACCATTGAAACAGTTTTTCTCTTTACTCCTTCTTCAGCTTTTTCGGCAGTATCAGAGATATTCTTCTTGATTTCTTCTAATTTTTCTTTTAATCCCATATTATTGTTGCCTCCATTTTTATTTAATTATATTATATATCTAAATATGGAAGATTGCATGAAATCTTGCTAAAATAGAATGTGACGAAAGAAGAGGTAAAGATATGGTAATTAGTATTGGTATTGATACAGTAACTATCAGCAACGTTGAAAGATTTCTTCATAATCAGCAGTATGTAGATGACATTTTCACAGAAGAAGAACAGAGACAGGCTCGGACCAGAAGTTCTCTGCTTGATACATATGCACGTCATTTTGCTGCCAAGCAGGCAGTTAAGAAAGTGCTGGAACACTTCATGAACACTGCAGACTTTGAATACAAGCAGGTCGAAATTCTCTTTGATGAAAACAAGCTTGTATATATCAAACCGGATGAAGAGATTAAAGCTGTTTTAGACAGTAAAGGTGTTAAGAACCTGATGCTGAGCATCACCTCAGAAGGTGACAACGCTACGGCATTCGTAATTGCTCAGCAGTAATTAACAGAAGAAAAAAGGGAGAGATCCCTTTTTCTTGTGGTTTATTTAAATACGTATTTCTGCAGTCTGTCGAATGCTTCCTTGACTCTGCTTAATGGCAGGGCAAGGTTGATTCTGATGTTGTATTCACCGTGGAATGGACGTCCATCTTGCCAGTAGACGCCGTACTGCCAGCCTTTGTAGAAGACATCATCAAGTGTGCAGTTATGTTCCTTACAGTAATCTTCGCAGTCAATGAATAACATGTATGTTCCTTCTGGCTTGATGACCTTTACACCTGGAAGGTTTTTCTTAATGAAATCACAGGCATAATTGACGTTTTCTGATAATACTTCATTAAGTTCTTTTGCCCATTCTTCACCTTCAGGACTGTAGGCACCGATAAGAGCGTGCATTGACAGAACATTCTGAGAATTATAGTGAGTCAGGGATTCTTCCTTTTCCATTCTTCCCTTGAGCCATTTGTTGAATATGACATGATATGCACCAATCAGACCGGCCAGTGAGAAGGTCTTGCTAGGAGCATACAGTGTAATAGTGTGTTCTCTGGCATAATCGCTTACACTCCGGGTAGGAGTCTGCACGTTGCCGTTAAGAACAATGTCAGCCCAGATTTCATCAGATATTACATAAATGCCCTGTCTTTCGAAAATTTCCATGGCTTTGGTCAGTTCTTCATTAGTCCATACTCTTCCGCTAGGGTTATGAGGATTGCAGATGATGGCCAGTTTTATCTTATTTTCAACGATTTTCTTCTCCATGTCTTCGTAGTCCATGGTCCATGTATTACCGTCATTGATCAGCTTGGAGTGAACGATGTGGTAACCGGCATTGCTCAATACACCTGTAAAGCCAACATAGGTAGGGGAATGAAGCAGAATGCTGTCACCCTTTGAAAGAAGAACGTTGCAGGCACTGGCAACACCACCAAGAACGCCGTTTTCATAACCGATGTTTTCAGTTTCTACATCCAGACCGTGGTGCTTTTTCAGCCAGTCCTTTATTGACTGGAAATACTCCTTTCTTGGCATGTAATAACCGAAGGTTGGATGCTGTGCTCTGGCAATAATGGCTTCCTGAATTGATGGAGCAACAGGAAAGTTCATGTCTGCAATCCACATAGGGATTACATCAAAGCCTTCTTCTCTTTTAACCTTGCCGTAATTGCCAGCATAATCAGTAGGCATGTCAATGGCGATGGCATCATGACCGTATCTTTCGAGTATTGTAGTAAAATCGTATTTCATAACTGAATTCTCCTTAAAAGAATTATAAACCAATGTCATTTTGAAGGAAATAAAAAAGCTTAACTTCAGAGAAGCTAAGCCCGGGTTGGTGGAACGATCTTGAAGGTCTTGGCCAACAGCAGAGCTTCGGTTTCGCTCATGCCGTAGAATCCGACAATGTATCCTTCGTTACGGGTTTCGTCAACAATACCCATGTTCAGACAGTTGGATTTTTCGTTGTAGAAAACAGGCCCGATGAGCCCCTGCTGGGTTGGATATGTTTCGTACAGTGAAGAGATCAGTCCGACAGGACCTTTCATGATGGCAAAGCTTCTGCTTCCCCAGGTATAGGAAACCAGGTCAGATTTGTCATTCTTCTGGAACATTGGCAGCACCAGATATGAAAGGTTTGAAAAAGTGTCCGTGTTCTCCTTGTATAAGTAAACACCGAGACCTACCAGTGCACCCAATTTTAACAATTTGTTTCTCATTATTATCACCTCCCGTATCATAGATATTTTAGCATCAATTAAGGTACAAAATATTTAATATTTATCGAATATTATGTGATTGTGAAAAAAACATCAAGGTTAATTTCTTTGGCAGAAATGGCAACAATAGTGTATACTGTTGTTCTTGGAGAAATAACTTATGAACGAAAGAAAGATTGAATTTGAAGGAATCAGAAACTGCAGGGATTTAGGTTCACTGGTAAACAGGGAAGGAAAAACAATCAGAAAAGGCAAACTTATAAGAAGTGCCAATCTTTCCAATGCCAGTGATAATGATCTGACTAAACTTGAAAATATGAATCTTAAGAAAGTGGTGGATCTGAGATCTGTCAGAGAAGTAATGTTTTCTCCTGACAGATATCCTGAAAACACGGAATACGTTCATAACTATATTTTTGCTGAAAACAGAGACGGCATTTCTCATGAAAAAGATGAAGAGAAAAAAGGACCGGATGATCCTTCCAGATATAACATGATCAATGCCTATGTACATCTGATGAGCGAACCTGTATGTATCAGACATTTCGGTCAGGCCTTACGAATCGTCATGGAAAATGATTACAGTGATGGCTGTGTGTTATGGCATTGTTCAGAAGGAAAGGACAGGTGCGGACTGTTAAGCGCCTTTGTCCTAACTGTACTTGGCGTGGATGAAGATACCATCAGAGAAGATTACCTGCTGACGAATGAAGTAAACGGTCCAAGAGCCGAGTACTTCTATAACATGTATAAGGAAAACGGCCGCAGTGAGGCAGACTGCATAGCGGTCAGAGATGTTTTCCTCGCAAAGGAAGAATACCTGAATGTAGCGCTGAAAACCATTATTGACGGTTATGGAAGCATGGATAAATTCATTACTGAAGGAATGGGCATCAGTCAGGAACTGATTGACAGTTTCAGAGCTCAGATACTGGAATAAACTGCTGTTAAATCAGCAGTTTTTTGGTGGTTCTAGTCCTGTGTCCAATACACACATATAAAAATATGCTATATTGCAGATAAGAAAGGAAGTTAACATGGACCAGGAAAAGATTGGCAGATACATAGCTGAGAAAAGGAAACAGCTTAACATGACGCAGCAGCAGTTAGCTGACAGGTTGAGTGTCACCAATAAAAGCGTTTC
>JAEEGL015423481.1_pt1 | contig 12503 bp, 11 predicted proteins | sample 9134231 | NCBI WGS metagenome assembly JAEEGL01 (sample SAMN16246548, study PRJNA631951) | gut metagenome | biome: gut microbiome; feature: rumen; material: fiber-attached | host: Bos | place: Iran: Karaj | collected 2018-10
AGGATGCGCCAGGCGTAGCCGTAGAAGTAGCCGAAGTCCGTGCTGTCCATGCCGTCGGGCACGTACAGGAAGAGGTAGGCGAGGGGAACGGCGATGGCGGCTGTCCACGCCAGGCCAAGGCCTGGCAGGCCGGCCTGGCCGCTGTTCAGTCTGGCATCCAAGGCAGGCCTCCGGACCATAGATGCGGGATAACGCGGGATAGCGCGGGATACTGCGGAATGCAGGCCCAGGAAGCGCTAGAGGGAGTACTTGTAGTAGGCCGCGCAGCTGCCTTCGGTGGACACCATGCAGGGGCCGACGGGTTCGAGCGGGGTGCAGGCCTTGCCGAAGAGCGGGCACTGGCGCGGGGTGACGATGCCCTTGAGCACGTCGCCGCAGCGGCAGCCGGGGATCTTCGGCACCTCGCGCACCTCGACGCCGAGGCGCTGGAGGGCGTCCATGTCGGCGTATTCGGCCCGGATGCCGAGGCCGCTGGCGGGAATCATGCCAAGGCCCCGCCAGAGGGCGTCCCTGGGCTCGTAGACCTTGTCCACGAGTTCGCAGGCCCGGGGATTGCCCCGCTCGCCCACGGCCCGGGGATAGGCGTTCTCCACGCGCGGCTCCCTGTCCCTGAGGCTTTCGGCAAGCCGGCACAGGGCAAGGAGGATGTCTGCGGGCTCGAAGCCGCCGACGCAGCCGGGCACGCGCCACTGCTCTGCCAGGAAGCGGTAGGGCTCGAGGCCCGTCACCATGGCGACGTGGCCGGGCAGGAGGAAGGCATCGACCTTGCAGTCGGGATCCGAGAGCAGGGCCGTGAGCGCCGGCGGCACCAGCTTGTGCATGGGAAAGACGCAGAAGTTCCTGATGCCCTGCATGCGGGCCGCCAGCAGCGTCCCTGCCACGGCGGGCGCCGTGGTCTCGAAGCCTATGCCGAGGAAGACGACGAGGTCGTCCGGGTTTTCGCGGGCTATGGCCAGGGAGTCCAGCGGCGAATAGACCACCTTGATCCTGGCTCCTTCGGCAAGGGCGTGCTTGAGGCTGCGGCCGCCGGGGCCGGGCACCCTGAGCAGATCGCCGAAGGTTGCGATGATGACCCTGTCCCTGCCCGCCATCTCGATGAAGGCGGCCACTTCCGAGTCATGGGTGACGCAGACCGGGCAGCCGGGCCCGGAAAGGTGCACGACGCCCTTGGGGAGCAGGGAGCGCAGGCCGCTCTGGAAGATGGAGACGGTGTGCGTCCCGCACACCTCCATGAAGCGCATGCGCTGGCCTTCGATGCCCTCCAGCGCCCGCTCGAGGCGGGCGATGAGCCGCCGGCAGAGTTCGGGATCGTGCAGGAGCGCGTCCATGCGCTCCTGCAGGGAAGAGGCTTTGGCTTCCGCCTGGCTTTCGGTCTGCCTGTCCATGGTAGCCCTTCCTTGTCCTGCCTAGGGCAGCATGGGGGCGTGGTCCAGGCCCTCGGCCGCGTCGAGCCCGCACATGAGGTTGGCGTTGGCAAGCGCCTGGCCGGACGCGCCGCGACAGATGTTGTCGATGGCGGAGACGACGAGCAGGCGTTTGGTCCTGGGATCGACCACGAGGCCCAGATCGCAGAACATGCTGCCGCGGACGTTGCGCGTCTCGGGCAGGGCGCCCTTGGGCAGCACCCTTATCCAGGGCTTGTCCGCGTAGGCTTCGCAGTAGGCTTCGTGCACCTCGTCCAGCGTGGTCGAGGGATTGCTGAGCTTGGTGTAGACCGTGGTCAGGATGCCGCGGTTCATGGGCACGAGGTGGGTGTTGAAGGAGAGGGTCACGGGGCTGCCGGCAAAGCGGGAGACTTCCTGCTCTATCTCGGGTGTGTGGCGGTGCTTGCCGAGGCCGTAGGCCTTGAAGCTGTCGAAGACCTCGCAGAAGAGGGAGGTGACCACGGCCTTGCGGCCTGCGCCCGTGGTGCCGGACTTGGAGTCCACGACGATGTCCGTGGGCAGGACCAGGCCCTTGGACAGCGCGGGGTAGAGGGCGAGGATGGCGGAGGTGGGGTAGCAGCCGGGGTTGGCCACGAGCTGGGCCTTTTTCACGTCCTCGGCGTAGAGTTCGGGCAGGCCGTAGACGGCCTTGGGCAGAAGATCCTTGCGGGTGTGCTCGACCTTGTACCAGGCCTCGTAGACGGCCGCATCATGGATGCGGAAGTCGGCGGAGAGATCCACCACCTTGACGCCCCTGTCCACGAGCTCGCCGGCCATTTCCATGGCCTTGCCGTGGGGCACGGCGAGGAAGACCACGTCGCAGGCCTCCTTGGCCATGTCGGGATTGTAGACGCTGATGGCCAGATCGCTGCCCGGCAGCTTTTCCAGGAAGGGGTAGAAGGCGCCGAGGCGCTTGCCCGACTCGGTCCGCGAACAGGCCATGGAGAGCTCCATGTGCGGATGGGTGGCGAGCAGGCGGGCCAGTTCCATGCCCGTGTAGCCGGTGATGCCGACGAGGCCGATGCGTGTCTTTTTCATGAGGGGTGCCCTTTGTGTCGATATGGGGGGTGAGGTGCCGCTCCTTCGGTGAAGGAGAAAATGTTGCTGATTAATGTCAAAAGGTTACGCCGTTTTTGCGCCTTTGTTTGCACCATGCCTGCACGGTGCCTGGTGCGTGGCGCAGACGGCCTTGCGCTGCGCTCCGCCTGGTGCGCGGGGCTCTTTCTTTTAGGAGCTTTGCGCCAAAAGCTCAAGGCAGGCGCCCGTCCTGCCAAGCCCTTGAAAGGCTTGCTCGCTCCCGCCGGCGGTTCACCCGCTTGCCATGGCGGCCGCGCGAACTCGTCGATGCTATGCGGGGCAGGGGGCACAGTTGGAAAATTGACGAGCTTCTTGTCCAGAAGGATGGCCCCGGGATGCCGGACACGTCGCGTGAGCCATTCGGAAGGAGCTGCCACAGGATCCCGTTCCATCAGCTCGCCGAGATCCTTTTGCCTCTTCTTGCCGTCCTGACCCGCTGCACGTGCGGCGCAGGGCCTGTGGGCTTTGTGAGGAGACGACGTGGCGCGCGGCAAGGCGCACGCGTGTTTCGGAAGCTGCTGACCGTCTTTCTACCCAGCGGCAGCGTGCTCGTGTGCCCCCATTCAGCAGGCCGGCTTGCACCGGTCTTGTGGCGATGCGCCAGGCGGCCCGAGCAGGGCCGTCGTCGAGGCGCGCTTCCTGTACGGGTCGCTGCGCAGGAACTCTGCCTCAAGGCCCCGCCTGGCGCATGGAGACGGCTCGAAGCGCCGTTCTGGAGATCCATAAATGCAGAGAGCGTCTGACGCCTCCAACCGCAGCCTATGCCATTCCCCGCCCAGCCAAGTCCGCAAAGGCCTTCAGCCCCCTGTCCATGCGCCTGTCGTGGCGCCAGACGAAGCGGACAGGCACAAGGCCGTATCTGTCCGGCACCTCGTAGCTCCGGATCAGGCTGCCGGCCGTGAAGGAGGCAACGGCAGAAGCCAGAATGAAGCCTACGCCCAGGCCGGCGCTTATGCTCGCCACGATTGCCCCCAGAGAATCGAACTCCATGATCTGTGTTCCGGCGATTCCTTCGTCCTCCTGCCAGCGTTCCAGAAGCTTCCGGTAGAAGCAGCCCCTTGGCAGCACCAGCAGGGGAAGGCGGAGCATCACTGAGCAGGGCGCGCCAAGATCGGCATCCGCCCCGCTCAGGAGCACGAGGCGTTCCTGCAGCACGTCCGCGGCGGCGCTGTCCGGATGGCCCGTGGGACCCGCAACGAAGGCGCCGTCGAGCTCGCCTTCCAGCACGAGGCGCAGGCTCCGCCCGGAAATGCCAGTTCGCACCTCGATGCGGATGCCGGGATGCAGGCGGTGAAAGCGGACCAGCAGTCCCGGCAGGAAGGACACGGCAGCCGACTCCATGGAGCCGATGCGCAGCGACCCCTTGGGCTCCTCGCCGCTCCGCACGGCATCCTCCGCCTCCTCAGCCAGCTTCACGATGCACTCCGCATAGCGGTGCAGTATCTCGCCCTGCTCAGTCAGCGCCACGTCGCGGGAGAGGCGCCTCAAGAATGGGGCATGAAGTTCCTCCTCCAGCTGCTTGATGCGCTGAGACAGGTTGGACTGGACGTAGTTCAGCCTTTTCGCGGCCCTGGAGCTGCCTTCTCTGGCAACGGAACAGAAGTAGCGAAGCAAAGAGAGCTCCATCTTGACGGCATCCTCCGTCATATATTTTTTTGTGAATTTAAGATATATGATTTTTATATATCATGTTAAGCCGATCAGAAGCAAGGAGCAGACATGCCAACGTTCTTCTTTCCCAGCTGCAAGGCCAAAGCCGACTACCCGGAAGCCGTGGCCCGTCTTGTGGCCTATGTCAAGGCGCGGTTCGGCATCGAACCCGCCGGCTTGCCGCCTCTCCGGCCGCAAGGACCTGGCTTCGGGCGACACGGCGCTGGCTGTCTGCAACAACTGCGCCGCCATTCTGGAAGAGAGCTCGGAAGCCGCCGCATCGGCTTCGTCTGGAACGCCGTCGACGCCCATCCGTCCTTTCCCTTCCCCAGCTGCGGCGGGAGGCCATCACGGTGCAGGACTGCCGTCGAGCGCCGGTCCGTGCAGGATGCCGTCCGCTCGATCCTTGCGAAGATGAACTTCCGGGTCTGCGAGCTTTCCGGGCACCATGAGCGCATGCGCTTCTGTGGCGTGAACCTTCTGCAGAAGTGCAATCCCAGCAATGCGTGGCTTGCGCCCCGGCGCTACGCGGAACGGGGGCCGGCATGTTCACGCCCCTGCCGCCGGATGAGCAGGAAACCCGCTTCCGCAGGCACTGCAGCCAGATCGGGACCGAACGCGTTGCCTGCTATGGCAAATTTTGCACGGACGCCGTCAATACAGGCGGGAAGAGGCCGCCCATCTGCTGAACCTTCTCTTTCCCGCCGGCACGTTGGCGGGACGCTGGGCCTTGCGGTGGTACGTTGCTGCGTGCCCCGCTACAAGCTCCGCTCCTTTACCGACAGGATGCCCGAGGGCGGCCTGCGCGAGGAATGGCAGGCCCTGCCCGACTGCGCCGGCTTCCAGCCTGGCGACACCGTGTACTCGCTCTGCCACAAGTGCTCGGTCATCATCGAGGAGCAGAAGCCGGGCGTCCGGGTGCGCTCCCTGTGGGAGCTCCTGCTCGAAGAGGGAGTCTTCCGCTTCCCCGACTTCGGCGGCATGAAGATGGCCGTGCAGGACTGCTGGCGGGCCTGCGACAGGATTGAGGAGCAGGATGCCGTGCGCGAGCTTCTGCGCCGGATGAACGTCGACCCCGTCGATCTGGCCCAGGACCGCGAGGCGGCCGAGTTCTGCGACATGTCTCTCCTGCGGCCTGCCCCGCCCCGCAACCTGAAGCTGGCGCCGAAGCGCTACGTGGAGAACGCCCATGGCAAGTTCCTCCCCCATACGGAGGAAGAACAGGAAGCGGCCATGCGGGCGTACGCGGCCGCGCTTCCCCAGCTGCCGGTCGCCGTCTACTGCCACTACTGCGAGAAAGGCCTCAAGCTTGCCGGCGTCGACGTGCGCCATCTGGCGGCGCTGCTCTTTGCCGGCGATGCGGGGCAGAAGGCATGATGCGGGAAATGCGGCGAAAGGACCGCCAGCTGTCCGAAGAAGAGGCGGTCAGCCTTCTCGAGACCTTTCGCTTCGGCGTCCTCGGCACGGTCTGCGCCGACGGCACCCCCTACGGCATCCCCATGAACCACGTCCTCGACCCGCAGCCTCTACATGCACTGCGCAAGCGCCGGCGGCCTGAAGCTGGAAAGCATTGCCCGCAGCCCCAGGGCCTGCTTTACCGTCGTCGGCGGGGCAGTCCTGCGGGAGGAAGCAGCGAAGAAAGGCGCTGGGGAGAGAGCCAGGCCGCGCCGCGTTCCAGCCGATGCCGGCGCCCTGCAGAAAGTGCACGTCCTGCGCTTCGGCATCGAAAGGCTGACAGGCAAGGGAGGGTATGCCATGCCTTCAGACAGCCTCCGCAGGGAGCTTGTCGGCGCCGCCTGCGCGCTGGCCTCGGCCGTGCTCTTCGGCAAGATACCCCTGATGGTCAAGACGGCCTTCCTGCACGGCGGAAGCCCCGCCTCCGTCGCCCGCCCGCTTCCTGCTCGGCGGCCTCTTCTGCCTGCCCCTGCTTCAGGCCTCGCACACATCGTGGCGGCTTGCGCCGCGCCAGCTGGGACACGCGCTCCTGCTCTCCCTACTCCTGTCGTCGACGCTGCTGCTCTTCTCCGCCTACGGCGGCGTCGGCACCGGCCTGGCCACGGCCCTGCACTTCACCTTTCCCGTTGCCGTCCTCGTTCTGGCCTGCCTCGCCTACCGCGAGCCCCTGTCCCTGCTGGACGCCCTGTGCGTGGCGCTGAGCGCAGGCGACGTCGCCCTACTTGCCTCGCCTTCGGGAAGCGGAGGCGATCCCGCAGGGATCGCCATGGCCGCCGGCTCCGGACTGACCTACGCCCTCTACATCGTCCTGCTGGCCCGAAGCGACCTGCGCAGGGTGCCGGTCTTTGCGGCCACGCTGTGGCTCAGCCTCTTCGCGTCCCTGAAAACAGGCGCCTTTGCCGTTGCAAGCGGCACGCTGACGCTGGACATGGGCTGGCAGGGGTGGAGGCCGCCGGCGGCCTGGGCCTGTTCTCCACCGCTCTTTCCGCTGCGCTCTTCCAGAAGGGCGTCTTTCTCTGCGGGGGGCTCAAGACCTCCCTGTACAGCACTGCCGAGCCTCTCACCGGCGTCGCCATCGGCCTTGTCGCTTTCAGCGAGCCCATGACGCCGGCAATAGGCGCAGGCATGGCCTGCATCATCGTCGCGGCTGTGATGAGCGCGCTCGTCCCTGTGCTTGCGGTCGGCAAGAAGGGCAAGGGGCGGCGCCACTGACGACAGCACCAGGAGCATCATGTCGCCTGCCCGGTTCCGCATGGGCTCCAGGATGGCTCGGAAAGGGCGACTCTGACGGCATAGAACAGCCCGAAGCCTGGGATCGCGCCCCTCTCCACCTCTTCCTCTTCGCCGCCGGCGGGGACGGCGCGCCCCTTTAAGGGGCTGAGCTGGGAAGGGCGGAACGGTTGAATGGCGCCCTCAAGAAGGACTTCGTCGGGCGTGGTGGCGGAGGTGAGGGGCCCTGCCTGCCGGGGAGCTTGCGAGCGGACGCAGGGAGAAGGTCTGAAGCATCGCCCCCTCGGGCCGTCCGTGCATCCTGCAGGGTGCCTGTGGCCCCCCGCATCACGCTGAGGGCGCACGCCCACCCGCTGTCGAAGGCGCAACGGAGCGCCACGGCCGATGCTGGCGCAGGCTTGTGCAAAAAAAGACACATAATTTTAAAGTGTTAAATCGGTTTCGCTTCGTGGGAGGTGAAGGCGTTTGCGCCAGCTTTCAAGGCCTTGGCCACGTCTTTCTCCCAGCCGCTGGCAGTGATCGGCAGGGATGCGCCTCCGAGTGTCTGGCGGATTGCGCGGGCAGCCTCCGCGCCGTCCATGGCGCGAACGTCCATGTCCACAATGGCGAGAGCGAAGGGATCGTCCTCCTGCCGTCCATCTGCCACGAGTGTCGCAGCACCGGTCGCGCTGTCCACCTCGTCAGGGTGCAGGCCGAGCCGGCGCAGCGTCGCACGGGCAGACTGGAGGAAGCTGGCACCACCCGCGGACGCCAGCGCGTCTGCCCTGCATCCCGGGCAGGAGGTCTGGTCCGGCCGGCGTTCCCCTTGTCTCGAGCGGCAGAACGAAGGAAGGCCCGCAGAAGCAGACGCAGGGCAGACCGGTGCATGACAGGTGCGCGTGGCGGCGGGCACGAGTTTAGCAAGGCGTCCGCCAAGACAAATGGCGCGCAGAGGAACTGACGGAGACGCATGCGATGCTGGGTTCCAGCGGGGCCGTGACGCATACAGGCTCCTCAACGAGGTAGGTGTCTCGACCAGAGAAACGGCGCAGGGGTGGCTGCGTAATCTGATGTGCCGGTGATTTTGCGGGAACGCTGGCCTGCACATTGAAACGAATGTGGGGGCTGGCGCCGGCCATGCGAGAGAATGCAGTTCTGAGGGCGAGGCCGTACGTCGTCGCCATGGCGGCAGTCGGCAAGGATTGTACGCACAAGGGGGACAGGGCCGGCGATGCGAAAGGAAGCGATGGATCGTTGCGCCCGGGCAGGATGCGGAGCCGGCGGGAATGGCGCCCTTGTCTCCGAAGGCCTTTAGTGCCGAGTCCGTTTCGATGGCTGGGCGCGCTTTCCGCTTTTTCTTCCCCGCCGGCTCCGGCTCCTGGCAGGTGGCGCTCCCCTGTCTCCCGTCTTCGTCTGCCATCCCGCCGTCTGATTCTGGCTCCAGGACGGCGCGGGGAGGATGCGCAGCCCAAGGGATGGACGGAAGCCCGGAATGTAAGGGGGGAAGGCGGAGAAGGCGACCTTCGAGAACTTCGAGCACGTGCGCTGGTCGGGATAGACGGGAAAGACTGCCGGCATCGCCACCGGTTGCGGGAGTCGGGATGCAGGCCTGGCCGCCGTCCGGCTGAACGCGCGGTGGCAAAAAGTGTATAGACAATGGCTAAAAATGCGGACATACTGATCTTTTCGGCTGTTCTCTCACGGTCGCTGTTCCTGCCTGCATACGGCCGGTGCGGGCGAACGCCTGAGGACTTCGGACGATGCCACAGAATCTACGCATCTAGGTGTGAAGGATGACAAAACAGTACAAGCAGATATTTGCCGGCCTGTTCTTTCTCCTCGGGCTTGCGAGCCTCGTCTTCTTTGCGCTTTCGAACTACATGGACAGCAGGACGGCCCAGGATGTGAGGAAGATAGCCTACGTCCATTTGAAGGGCATGATGGATCAGGAGACGAGTCGCTTCGAATCCATCAAGGCCATACGATTCACGCAGGTAGACTCCCTCAAGGCGACGCTGCAGCGGCTGGAAGCCGGAGCGGACAGCGATGCCGTCAAGGGTGCCATCGTCCGCGCATCGCTTTTCCAGAACCTCGCCAACTGCTCGCTCGTCGAGGCGGACGGCACGCTTTCAAACATGTACGGGGCCCCCATTGCCAAGCTCGGCGATCCGGAGTTTCTGCTCAAGAGCATTCTCGCCGGCCGGCAGGTCGTGACCGGCGGATGGACGAGCAGCGAGCAGCTGATCATCTACGCCGCTCCCTTCTCGGCGCCCATGTCCGGCGGGAGGCGGAGCGCAGGGATCCTGTGGTGCAAGTCCATCTCCATGTTCCAGCGGATGATGAATCTGGACAATCCGGGATCGCTCGTCGTGTACCGCCTTATCCGGCGTGACGGCAGCTACGTCGTTCAGAGCAGGGGGGCCGAGAAGGACTCCTACTACAGCAAGCTTCTGGCGTACTGTACGCCTGAGCGCAGGACCATCGGCCAGGCCGTGGACGACATGAAGCGGTCAGTCGCCTCCGGCGGAGCGTTCGAGGCGAATGTCAGGTACGTCAATGCGGAGGACGGCGTCGACGAGCGCAGGAGCGTCTGCGGGGCCCCGCTCATGGACAGCAACTGGTACCTCGTGGGCATCATGCCCTACGGCGTGCTCGACGAGGCCATGGAGGAAATGGGAATGTCGATGGCCAGGGGCGCCCTGGCGTCGGCCGCCGTGCTGGGGGCCGGCATCCTGCTCGTCTTCCTCTTCTACCTGCGCGTGGTCAAGGGCCAGATGGACGAGGCCAGGGACGCCAGGGAGAAGGCCGAGGAGGCGCAGGCGGCCGCTGAATACGCCAACCGGACGAAGAGCGAGTTCCTCTCCAACATGAGCCACGACATCCGCACGCCCATGAACGCCATCGTCGGCCTGACCAGCATCGCCAGGGATCATCTGGACGACCGCGTCCGCGTGGACGGCTGCCTCAGGAAGATCATGATTTCCGGCAAGCAGCTGCTCGGGCTCATCAACGACGTCCTCGACGTGTCGAAGATAGAGAGCGGCAAGATGACGCTGAAGCTTGAGGAGATTTCCCTGCGCGAGACCATGGAGACCATGTGCGACATCGTCCGCCCGCAGATCAAGACCAACGGGCAGAAGTTCGACGTCTACATTTCGAGCATCCTCTCGGAGAGCGTCTACTGCGACGGCGTCCGCCTCAACCAGGTGCTGCTGAACTTCCTCAGCAACGCCATGAAGTTCACGCCGGCGGGCGGCTCCGTGGACATCGAGCTCTGGCAGGAGCCTTCGCCCAGGGGAGCCGCCTTCGTGCGCAACCACTTCGCCGTCAGGGACACCGGCATCGGCATGTCCGAGGAGTTCAAGGCGAAGCTCTTCACGGCCTTCGAACGCGAGGACAGCCGGCGCGTGCACAGGACGCAGGGCACGGGCCTCGGGCTCGCCATCGCCAAGTACATCGTGGACGCCATGGAAGGCTCCATCGAGGTGGAAAGCGCCCAGGGGAAGGGTACGCGCTTCCACGTGACCGTCGACCTGGAACGCGTCGACGGAGCCGGGAACGGAATGAGCCTGCCCCCGTGGAGCGTCCTCGTCGTGGACGACAGCGCGGAGCTGCGAAGGACGGCGGAGCTTTCCCTCAGGGAGCTCGGCACGCGACCGCAGACATGCCGCAGCGGCGAGGAGGCCGTTGAACTCGTGCAGGAAGCCCGCGCCGGCGGCGACGGCTTCTTCGCCGCCCTCATCGACTACAAGCTGAACGGCGGCATGAACGGAATCGCGACGGCTGTGAAGCTCCGCGAACTGCTGGGAGAAAGCGTTCCCATCATCCTGATTTCTGCCTACGACTGGGAGGACATCGAGGAGGAGGCTAGGGAGACCGGCATTGGAGGCTTCATTCCGAAGCCGCTCTTCAAGTCCACCCTCTACCGTGCCTTGAAGCGGTTCAGAGACGGCGCAGAGGCCGATGCGGAGGACGGAGAGCCCGCCGAGGAGAGGCCTTCGCTTGACGGACTGCGCGTGCTCCTGGCCGAAGACCAGCCGATCAACGCCGAAATCGCCGTTGCTATCCTTGAGGAGGCCGGCGCCAGGGTGGATCACGCCGAGGACGGAGCCGTTGCGGCCAGAAGGTTTCGGGAATCGGCGGAGGGCTGGTACGACGTCGTCCTCATGGATCTGCGCATGCCCCACATGGACGGCATCGCCGCTGCGCGCGCCATCCGCGCCATGGAACGGTCAGATGCAGGCGCAGTGCCCATCATCGCCCTCACGGCGGACGCCTACGCAGAAGACGCAAGGCGCTGCCTTGAAGCCGGAATGAACGCCCACATGGCCAAACCCATCGACGTCAAGTTGCTGCTACGGAAGCTTGCAGAGCTACGCCGGCAAAGGCCGGACGAGTCCGGCAAAGTGTAGGCTGAGCCTCTCCACCAGGGCCGGTCTTGTCGGTCACTTGGCCACAGGCGCATGATCTTTGGAAGACGGCAGGGCGCCCTTGTCCGGGCTCGCTTCGGCTCCTCGGCTTGCACGCCGGAAGGGCGCCTTGAACCCCACCACGCCGTGCGCGCCCCCGTCCCACCCGCTGTCCGACTCGGAGCAACGGTGGTAATCATCGCCCAAAGATGATACGGATCGTGGTTTGGACTCAGGCGCAGAGACGCCGGCAGGCTCGGATGCCAGCCTATTCGCTGGTGTCCGGCCTGCTGCGACCCAGGAGGGAGAGGTAAACTGTACCCAGCCTGCACGGTGCTTCCTTCTGGCCTCCTGAATGCCGACTTCTGGATATTCTCCAAACCGATTTCAATGGTCTTGCCCATCCACGTCACGCGTCCGGCCCAGCGCTTGGCGTTTTCCAGAACAACAAGGTACAGGCCCCTGCCGTCTCTGACATAGTACCTCGGCTCCCTTGGTTTCAGGCTGTCAATAGCGGCTTTTGTTAGCTTTTCTGCCGGCATGGTGTCTGGCACCCTCCTGTTTCCGCCAGACACCAATTCAGACACTGTTTCGTATGGCGTTTGATGAGGTTTGACGCCTTTTGCCGGAAAATATCAAACAAAAACCGCCTTGTACGCGAAGTACAAAGCGGTATTTTTGTCGGAGAAGAGATCCGATTATTAATCAAAAGTTCATTAAAAACAGTATGTTATCTTGAAAAACGACACCTTCAGCCACTACGCAGCCACCATTTTCTTTGAAAAATGATACGCGTCGATTTGTCGGCTTTTGCGCTCTATCACCACCCGCCGGCGGGACGGCGTTCTCGCCTCCATCAAGGCGGGGATGCAAGCAGAGAAGGGAAGGGGAATGGAAGAGCAGGGATACTTCAAGTAGAAGTTGAAAAACAGTCAAAGTTAGGAGACCTGTCCGAGCGTCTTCCCGGACACCTTCTCATACGGCAGAGCCTCTTCGATCGTGCCTTTCGGGCATGGGTGGATCAAACTCCTTTTTCAGGTGGATCCACCGCTAGATCCACCACTGTGACGGGAAAGGAGGGAGCCTTTTGAAGCCTTTTGCCGGAGAATGTCAAACAAAAACCGCCTAGTACGCGAAGTACAAGGCGGTATTTTTGTCGTCTGGTGGAGAAGAAGAGATTTGAACTCTCGACCTCCGCAATGCGAATGCGGCGCTCTCCCAACTGAGCTACTTCCCCGTGGGCAACGAGCACAATGCCTCAAAGCTGGAGGGAAGTCAA
>JAEEGL016627730.1_pt1 | contig 12503 bp, 10 predicted proteins | sample 9134231 | NCBI WGS metagenome assembly JAEEGL01 (sample SAMN16246548, study PRJNA631951) | gut metagenome | biome: gut microbiome; feature: rumen; material: fiber-attached | host: Bos | place: Iran: Karaj | collected 2018-10
CTTTTCGTTGACTGTTGCCGAATGCACCATCAAGACGCCGATAACCGACAGCACCAGCACGACCAGTATCAGTCCAAAATTCAGATTGCGGATGTGTATCTTGTTTTCCCGGATCGTTCCAAGCATATCAGTCACCGATATCGTTGACGTCGCTGCTAGCGGCGGAGTTCTCAAGTATCTCTTCAAGCGTAATATCGCCTTCAAGATACTCGTATAGAGCTGCCGAAATCAATGCCGCATTTCCCGCAGAATACCCATATGGAATCTGCACTGCAAGCGCGTATTGAATGTCGTCATACGGGCCGTACGAAACATAAAGGCCGTGTTCGGGACGGGTCCGGTTTTCCTGAGCGGAACCGGATTTTGCCGCGAATTGGTTGCGCAAAAGGGCAAAGTCGCCGTTACGCGATCCGCCTTCGTGCACGACCATATACATGCCAGAGTGGATCGCTTCCCATGTGGAATCTTTAAGTTCCAGTTTCGAGATCACCTTCGGCACGTAAGAAATCTGTTCTTCCCCCTTCGAATCGGCAATGTGATCGAGGAGTTTAAATTCATAAAGATTGCCTGACGACGCGATCGTCGTCACGTACCGTGCGAGCGAGATCGTAGTGAAAGCATAGGTACCCTGGCCGATTGCGGATGTAACAGGCAGTTCCGTAGTCAGTGTTGGCACGTTTTCGCGGACCTCAATGCCGCTCAGAGAACCGAATCCATACATGGATGCATAACTGTTCAGGGCATTGATGCCGGTCGACGGGGAATACAGACCGGCCGCATTTAGCGACAAACGGTAGCCGCATTCATAGAAGAAGCAGTTGCAGGACTGACCGATCGCGTGAACGAAATCCAGTTCGCCGTGCGTATCGCCGAGCAGTCGGTATATCCAGCAGCGAGGATGGTCCAGATTCGGGAAAATGCCTTCGCAGGTGATCTTCTCGTCTACGCCCACATATCCGCCCTCAAGAGCTGCTGTCGTAGTTACCATTTTAAACGTGGAGCCCGGTGCAATGCGGCTCTGCGTCGCGTAAGAATACAAAGGACTTGAAGAATCGCTCAGCAATTTGCTGTAATAAGCGGCGTCATTGATCCGGTTCGCGTCGTATCCCGGATAGGAAACGACCGCCAGCAGCCGTCCTGTGTTTGGGTCAGCCAGTACGACACCCGCTGAGCACGGATCAAGCGCTATCTGTGCCGGAGTGATCTCCATTGAGTTGATTTTGCTTTTGAAGAACTCAAAAGCGAATGTATTGTCACCACCTTTGAGTTTTTCATACATTTCCCGGTCTTCTCGGAGAACGCCCTGGTCATAAAGTGCGATACCGATCTCTGTCCCGAGAATCCTGTCTGTATGGATCAGTTCACTGTATATCAGCTTGTCGAAGCCGCCGTATGGCAGCGTCGTCTGCTCCAACAACAACTCGGTGAACGCGTCATAGCATGTATCGACCGAATTATAGCGGTTGTCCTCAGACAGGATTGCCGTGTCCACCCATCCGGACGCGATCGCATGACGGAAAAAAGTCGGAAATGATATCTCTTCAGCCTTCCATTGTTTGTAGACCTCGTCCTCCGTATCAATCAATGCCGAGCGGATATAGTTCTTTTCCACCATGTAGGTATACAGATACCGTACATATTCGCGCATGTACCGATCTTCTTCATTGACCGGTTTCGTATCGTGGCCTTCCAGATACATCTTCATATGCGCGGTGACTTCCGCCTTCCGTGCAATACGCTTGGCCTCCATCTCTTTCTCAGTCTCTGACGCTTTTTCGTCTGCAAATGCGCGTACTGATAGGATGTTGTTGTTGATCATCTGCCAAAAAACGTCCCGTATGGGCAGCAGATAATTAGCGTTCTCATACGCGACTTCCGGATCATAATCCGTACCTTCGTAAAGATGGTTGACGACCACGCCGGCGAGCTGCTGCTCCGCCACGTTATAGGCTGCGATCGTCATCTTCGCGTCAATTGATAGATAGACATCGTTGCCGCGAACAGGCTCTTTCGTCACTTCCTCATCCAGGATCATGCCGATATTGTTCACGTAGATCGTCTTTGTGCCTTTCTGACCCTGCAGATAAGTCTCATAAGCGCTTTCAATGCCGTCTTTTCCGATCGTATCTCCAACAATGTACGATCCGCCCTGTGCGTTTCTCTCTTCGATCTCCTCTGTTGTGATCGAACCGACATAACCCAGGATGCAGGAGAAGCACTCCGAATCGTAATATACGCGCTCATAGGCTTCTTCGACGTTCACGCCGGACAATTCATGCATGCTCTCGGAGACGGCAGCACGCACCTCGTCGCTGACGTTTGAGCAGACCACGGGAGTAATGTAGCGTGTGAACGCCGTAGCAGCGACTGTATAGCGGACGTTACAGATGTCCAGGATCTCCTCATTCGTGTAATCGTGCCACTCCACCCACCGTGACGTGAAATTATAAAGCGTCATCAGATCTCCCATGACCTTCTCACACGGGTAGGCATAGGCATCGATTCCTTCTTCGGATAGTTCTGCGATCCTCTTTGCCCCGTAAACGTCCCGAATCAGAATGCGCACACGCGCATCCGACCCTGCGTAAACAAACGAATCGCTCTCATCCACGGTAACCGGGAGCGACGCGCGTACGTTAGTCTGATATTTCTTCAGCAGCCGGATCAGCCGCAAGATCATCTGGTTGAAGTCGCCGTTGGCTTTTGAATAATAATTGCCATCGGTCAGCGTGACGTTGTATGTAACAATATTTCCGGCCAGCAGCACGCCGTTTCGGTCATAAATGCTGCCTCGCATCGCAGGAATGCTGACTTCGCGCTTCGTTGTCCGGATGTAATCATCGTAATAATCCTGCCCGCGAACGATCTGCAATTGAAACATGCGCATGATGATGACGATCAGGATCGGAACGAGTACAAGTCCCAGCACAAGAACACGGTTCTTAAAAAACCGTGTCATGCTCTTCCTGAAATTGTCAGCAAAATCCTTAAACAACCCGGATCTCACCCTTATTGATTCTCAGATCCCACTTCCGGCTGATAAACAGCAGGATGCCGTGGATCACAATGAACGCGACCAGCGATAAGACAAATTCCGGCAGGAGCGCGTCGAATATATAGCCCGGCAGCCGGAACCTTTTGTTAAAGAGGTAGCCGACCGCAAATACATATGCGTGGAATACGACCTCGTTTGCTGCCAGAAACAGGAACAGCACGGCAATGATCTCGGATTCCAGTTTTTCAGAGATAAGACCGTTCAGATAGCCGAGCCAGGCAAACAGCAGTGTGTAAAAGCCCGGGATGCCAAGACCCAGAAGATCCCACAGCAGCCCACAAGCGATGCCGGATGCTAGTCCGACCGTGCGCCCATATAAAAAGCCGATAGAAATGGCCGCACAGAGCAACATGTTCGGAACCGCCAGCAAATGCGGAATCCGTGGAAATACGATGAATTGGAGAACATAGCAGACCGCGATCGTAATCGCGATCACAAAAGTCCTTTTCAGTTTTGTCATGACTTCGAGTCCTCCTTTCCTTCCTTCAAATCAGTCAGGATGAGGACCGCATGCAGATTCGTGAAATCTACCGAAGTCAACACCGTACCGGACTGGGTCAGTCCGTCCGCGGACATGGTTGTCCCCTGTACATAGCCAATCGGTATTCCCGGCAGGAAACGGTCGGAAATGTCAGACGTTACAAGCATACCGTCAAGTGTAAAATCGATGGACGAAAGCGCATTGTCAAGGTGCAGAACGTTCTGTCCCTTATGCTCGAGACTGCCCGTCACAATGCAGGTGCGGCCGCCGTTACGTGTCATGGCAGAAACTCTCACACCGTCTTCGACGATCGTCGTAACGACGGCGTAATTCAATCCGACCCGGGACACATAGCCCACAAGGCCGTCCTTGCTGACGACGTTCATGTTCACTTTGACGCCGTCGGCACTGCCCTTGTTGATCGTGAAACGTTCGAAAACATTCGTGCCGTCGTTTCCAATGATCTCGGCAGCTTCGGATGCATAGTTCCCAAGCCGCTTCTTCATTGACAGCAATGAACGGAGTTCCTGATTCTCGATCCGGATCGACTGCAACTCTTCGCGTTCACGCATCAGTGCATCATAGTCGTTTTGGAGGGAGTCAAGCCTTGAACGAGCTTCGTCTAACGTCAGTTTCTCCTGCTCACTATTAAACAGGAAACCACCAATGTCGTTGATTCCCTGTTGGAACGGGACAATGATAGCCCCCAGGATCGTCGCAGGCGCCAGCGCTGTATCCTGCCGGAAATACTGGACGCTCAGCGAAAGCACGCAAAGCACGGTCACGGCAATCACCGCGGCCTTGCTGGTCATATGTGCCCGGATATGCGTCAAAAAGAATTCCTTTAGGCGCTGAAACAAGCTCATGTAAGTAACCTTCTTTCACGGAAGCTTAACACAGTCTTTGCATCCGTTGTCTGTCTGTACTGTTGTGTATTAATATCGCACAGCCCATTCTGTAATTAAGAATGTTCACCGGAGACTGCCGGTCGGCATCAGCGATGATTTGAATCAGTGCAAATGAATAAGCCCCGCGTTCAAAAGAGCTTGGACGGACTTCAGAATACCGTACTTTCCTGCCTGATAAGTCAGACCGCCCTGGAAATAGGCTGTATACGGTGCCCGCAACGGACCATCCGCTGACAGTTCAATGGATGAGCCTGAGATGAAGGCACCCGCCGCCATTATGACCTTGTCTTCATATCCCGGCATATCCCAGGGCTCCGGCGTCACAAAGGAATCTACCGGTGAACCTGCCTGAATCCCTTGGCAGAAAGCGCATAATGCTTCCGGGGAATTCAGCGTGACCGCCTGTATGATATCGTAGCGATCTTCTGAGGAGGAAGGCAGTACGTGATATCCCAGCTTTTCGTATATTCTTGCAGCAAAAACAGCCGTTTTCATGGCTGCTGCAGTCACGATCGGTGCAATGAACAGCCCTTGAAAGAAGCGTGGCAAAACACCCAGATTCGCGCCAACTTCAGACCCAAGGCCAGGCGCTGTCAGTCTGTACGCACAGGCATCAATGCACTCTTTCGTGCCGCAGATGTAGCCGCCGGCCTGTGCAAGGCCGCCGCCCGGGTTCTTGATCAGGGAACCGACGACCATGTCCGCGCCAAAATCGGAAGGCTCTACGATATCCGTAAACTCGCCGTAGCAATTGTCTACCATGACAAACACATCCGGTCGCAGATCTTTGATAAATCTGATCAGATGCCCAATCTCCTCTGGAGAGAATGTCTTCCTCTCCAGATATCCTTTTGAGCGCTGGATCTCTACCAACTTTGTTCTTGCGTTCAATACGCGGCGAATACCTTCATAATCAAAGCCATCATCTGGCAGCAATTCGACCTGTTGGTAGGAAATGCCCCATTCTTTCAAGGAGCCAACTGATTCCCGGATGCCAATGACTTCCTCCAGCGTGTCGTACGGCCTGCCGACAGGTGAAAGAATCTCATCGCCAGGTCTCACCATTGCCGCAAGCGCAATGGCCAAGGCATGAGTGCCGCATGTGATCTGCGGGCGCACCAAAGCTGCCTCAGTATGGAAAACATCTGCATATACGCGCTCGAGCGTCTCACGCCCGAAATCATTATATCCGTAACCAGTCGTCGGGACGAAGCACGCCTCGGACAGGCGGTTTGTCTGCATCGCGTGCAATACCTTCAACTGATTATATTCTCCAATTTCGTCGATTCTGTGAAAGCGGGACGAAAGATCCGTTTCGGTTTCTTTTCCTAGTGCGATGACCTTATCGTCCAGTCCCATTTCGGAGTACATTTATAACATTCTCCTTCAATACATCGATATATACAGCCTGCTTTTCGCGCCGAAACCAGGTCAGCTGGCGTTTCGCAAAATGCCGCGTCTCCTGTTTGATCCTCTGCACGGCGGTCTCAAGGTCGTCATAATCAAAAAGCTGCTTGTAGCCCAGCCCCTGCATCGAAGTCATGTCCTTTGTGCAGCCATAGGCCTTCAGCCATTCCACTTCCTCCAGCAGCCCTTCTCTCATCATCAGATCCACTCGTCTTTCGATCCGTTCATACAGAGAAGCGCGGTCCATCGTCAGCACAAAGTACCTCGAGTCATATGGACTCTCTTTCATGCGCTCTGTCTTGTTATGCACAGAGATCGGCTCGCCGGTCAGATAGTAGTATTCCAGTGCACGGATGAGGCGCTTCACGTTTGGCCCCTCGATCGCATCAGCCCCGTCAGGGTCCGTCTCCTCAAGCATCCGGCGCAGTTCATCCGCCCCATCTCTCTTGGCGATGTCTTCAAGATATGCCCGGTAACCGGGATCCTCTCCGTGTTCTGTAAAATCGATATCATAGAGCACTGACTGGATGTAGAAGCCCGTCCCACCGCACAGAATAGGGATCCGTCCCTTTTCATGTATCGTCCGTATTGCTTCCTTTGCCATACGCTGAAACTCGGTTACATTAAACGATTCCTTAGGATCTAATATGTCGATCAGATAATGCGGAATGCCGTCCATCTCCTCTTCGGTCATTTTTGCGGAACCGATGTCCATGAAACGGTATACCTGCATGGAATCTGCGGAAACCACCTCTCCGCCGATCTGTTTTGCAAGCGTCACCGCGGCTTTCGATTTTCCGACAGCCGTAGGACCTGCGATGATGATCAGCGGCTTTTTATCCATTAAGCAGTCCTTCCGTGATTTCTTTCAGTTTCATGCCGTTCGAAGCCTTGATGTAAACTATGTCGTCCGGCTTTAAACTTTCTTTCAAAAAGGCTGTCAGTTCTTCCTTGCTTCCGAAATGACGGCATTCGAAAACACACCCGTTATCAACGGCACCCTTCAGAATCTCAGCTGCGTTCTTGCCGACTGCGTATATTGCATCGATCTGCAAGTCTGAAGCAAAAGCACCGACACCGTAATGGAATCTCGGCGCGTCGTCTCCGAGTTCAAACATGTCTCCGAGAACAGCGTATCGGCGGCCTTTGCCACTCCCATACCCGATCTCAGACAGCACCTTCAAGCCGGCCTCCATCGAAGACGGAGACGCATTGTAGGTATCATCGATCAGCAGGTATCCGTCATGTTCGATACGCTGCAGCCTGTTCTTGAAACCGGTAAAGGCCGACAGGTTTTCAGCAGCCTGGACCAGGTCTACCCTGTACAGATCGGCCACTGCAAATGCCGCGAGCGCATTCAGCACATTATGACGACCGAGGACCGACAGGGCAACGGTCATGCGCTTCTTTCCGCGTATAAACAAATCGAACGCGTACTTGCCGCCATCAACACGGATATCCACGGCACGATAATCTGCGTTCTCCTTCGTGCCGTAAAGCACATACGGATAGCCTGTCATATCCTTATATTTCATGACATACGGATCGTCCGCATTCAGTATCAACGTCTTTTTCTTCGGATCGCCCTCTGCAAAGCCGCGCGTTATCGTATATTTCTCCTTCGCGATTTCGTCCCGCGTACCGTAGTATTCGATATGCGCGACTCCGATGTTCGTGATGACAGCGCATTGGAGTTCACACAGGGAAGAGATCAGTCCGAGTTCCCCGCGCACGTTCAATCCGAGTTCGAGGACCGCGACGTCCGCGCCCTCCGGAATATCGCAGAGTGTGATCGGAACACCTAGCCAATTGTTGAAGTTACGATCCGTTTTGTATACGTTCAGTTCGGATGACAGCGCTGCCGCGATCATCTCGCGCGTTGTCGTCTTTCCGACGGAGCCCGTGACTCCAATCTCGGGGATATGAAGTCTTCTGCCTGCCTCCTTTGCGATCTTCTGAATCGCGTCAGTCGTATCCTCCACGAAGACGAAGACTTTATCCGAATCCGGATGATTGTCTTCGTAATGTTCGTAAGCTTCCATTTCCGATGTCAGCGTTCCCCATGCGCCGTCCATCAGTGCGCGCTCGATGTAGTCATGGCCGTTCAAATGCTCTCCGATAATCGGCACGAAAAGACAGCCTTCCGGAAGAACGCGGGAATCTGTCGAGATGCTCTTCAGCCTCAGGTCCGGATCGCCGTTCAATAGAGTGCCGCCCGTTAAAGCCAGTATGTCACGAACTGTCATGTTTACCATATTGCTTACCGTATGATCGAAAGCTCGGTCAGAGACTTCGCATTCAACCAGGCCTTTCCGATGATTTGTGTAAAACGCACGACGCCGATCGTGGAAGAACGGCTGTCCTCCGAATTGGCCGGCGTATCGCCGAGTACGAAGTATTCGTTTTCTTTCAAGCGGATACCCTCCCGGGCAATGCCGTCGGAGGTGATTTCACTGAAATATGCGGAGATGTCAAGACGAACGTCATTGATATATACAACGCCTTTCTCAATCCTGACGGTTTCATTGGGCAGACCGACGACGCGTCTTGAGAGCAGCATGTCGGCATTCTGCTCAGATCTGGAAAAACAGACAACGTCGAAGCGTCCGATCTCCGTAAATGAATACGACAGTTTATTGACGAAAACGACGGAATTCGGTGAGATCGTCGGTTCCATCGAACGGGATTCCGTCTGATAAGAAAAAAAGAAAATCTTAGAAACGAACAAACCCAAAACCGCCACGAGCGAGATCTGCGTAAGGACCTCAAAAACCCGCAGCGTCTTTCGGTGATCGTCGACCAGATACATCTTCTTCGCCATTATTCATCTCCAGACATAGTTGTTTTGATTATAGCATAATGCAGGGCAAAAAACAACTGTGGAAACATGCCGACAAACAGAAAGAGCCCCGATTGCTCGGGGCTCCGGTCCTGTTTGAAAAAACAGTTTAACGGACAAGCTCTTTGACCTTAGCGGCCTTGCCTGTACGCTCACGTAAGTAGTTGAGCCTTGCACGGCGAACACGGCCTGCGCGGACTACGACTACCTTCTCAACGTTCGGGGAATGAAGCGGCCACGTCTTCTCAACGCCGACACCGCCGGAGATCTTACGGACCGTAAAGGTCTCGCGGACGCCGCCGTTCTGGCGCTTCACGACTGTACCTTCGAAGATCTGGATACGTTCGCGGTTGCCTTCCTTGATCTTAGCGTGTACACGGACAGTGTCACCGACTTTGAATTCGTCTACGGTAGCTTTTAACTGTTCTTCTTCAATCTTTTTAATGATCTCGTTCACTGCGAAATCCTCCTCATCATAGACATTCTTACTACTTTCCTGTGAGCGCCGCGAAACGCATTTCGTACCGGTACAGCGGAATATCCGTATTTAACAACTGTGTAAATATAACACAGGAGTTTTTAAAATGCAAGCGAATTTTTGCAAATCTGCGAGAGCTTACTTCTGGCTCATTTCAAGGAGTTTATCCTTCAGCTCGCTCTCCATGCGCTTGAGTTCGACCTCGGCGTTCGCACGTGCCTTCTTGCCTTCTTCCTGGACCTTCAGTACGTCGTCCAACGTCGTCAGCAGGGTCTTGTTCGTAGCCTTCAGGGTCTCGATGTCTACAATGCCGCGCTGGTTCGCCTTTGCAGCCTCGACTGACGCGATGTGCAGGTTCTCGGCATTTGCCTTCAACAGTTCGTTCGTAGCCTCAGTCACCTTGTTTTCAGCCTGAATTGCTTCGGTGCTGTGGGCGATGCCGAGCGCGATGACCATCTGGTTCTTCCAAAGCGGGATGGTGTTAACGATCACGGATTGGATCTTTTCAGCCATCTGCGTGTCGGAATTCTGTAAAAGACGGATCTGCGGCGCAGTCTGCTGGGAGATCGTGCGGGTCAGGTTCAGGTCGTAGAGTTTTTTCTCGAAGCGATCGCACTGATCGGCAAGATCCTTCGCTGCCTGCGCGTCTTCCGGACGCAGTGTCTCTTCGGCTCTCTTCTGTAGTTCCTTCAGCTCGCCGTTGCGGACTTCTTCGAGGCGCTGCTTGCCTGCCAGAATATACATCGTGATCTCTTTATAGGAGTTCAGATTCAGTTCATACATCTGATCCAGGGTCGCGACATCCTTCAAAAGTGTCACCTGATGGTTTTCCAGGCTGTTGCAGATCGCGGTGATGTTGTTATCAGCCTTATCATACCGAGCCTTGATCGTGGCAAGTTTTCCTGTGGTCCGTTTGCACAGGCCGAGGAACCCCTTCGTCTCGGTAGACGCGTCGAAGCCCTTGACTTCGGTCACGACGGTCGAAAGCAGATCTCCAATCTCGCCGAGGTCCTTCGTACGGACCTGATCCAGCGTCGTCTGAGAAAATTCTGCCATTTTTTTCTGAACGCCCGTGCCGTACTGAATGATCGCCTGCGTGTCATGAAGATCGATGGTCGCTGCATAATTGCTGACCTCTTCCTTCTCTGCATCGTTCAGCATGGAATCATCGACATCAAGGTCAAGTGTATCTTTGACCTCTTCCTTGATCTCCTCGCCCAGATGAATCGTGTTCTTCAGGTCTTCTCCGAGATGGATCGTGTTTTCATTTTCAGCCATTGCTTTGTCTCCTTTTTATTTGTGAAATTGAATGATCAATTTTCAATCTTTGGGATGAGGCTCTTCGGTTTCTTTCTTCCGCCTCGCCTTCGAACCGTTCATGTCATTGACCAGATTGTCCATCCGGAGCATCGTATTCAGCACGGACATATCGCTTGTCAGGTCGATGACCTTGTTCTGGAATATCTGATCCAGCAGTTTTATGAATGCGTCGTTGATCGTGTCGAGCGTCGTCTCGATCTCTTTCTGCATCTTCTCCATCTGCGGCGTTTTAACCGGCTCGTTATAGATCTCCTGGTAGGAATTAATGAGTTTCCATGTCGTAGGCAGATAGTAATTCATCAGCTTGCGGAGCTCATATGCCTTGTCCGGCTGAGACTTCAGCTCCTGCAGAATGCGGCGGATCGTATTTTCCAGCGTGTCGAGTTTTTCGGATATTTCCTCGCCCGGCAGTTCATCGTTCGCCTGATGGATACGGCGGATGTAGTCCTCTCCTTCTTTAACGATTGAAATGCCCAATTCCGTCAGGCCGGAAGCCTTCAGGGACTTATCCTTTGCGGCATTTTCCTTCTGTTCGGCAATGAGCCGGTCCTGTGCCCTGCGGTAGTACTGATATGTCTCGTCTGACGTGATCAATTCTGTTTCGTCATCGGTAAAATGACCCTGAGTGAAATACCGCCGGCTCATCATGTCCTTCAGATCATTTTTCAGATAATCTATCGACCTGCCTGTCTGCTCCGACAACGCCTTTAAAGAAGTCGTCGTCTTGCTGCCTATCACTGACACGTAATTCTTGAAACGTTCGACCCGATTCTTTCCCTTCGTGCCTTCTACGCCCATCGGGATGCCTGCCGCAATCATGACTCCACCGGCGATAATCGTCCCGATGGTGCCGAAAATCAGACCGCCTGCCATCACACCGGTACCAGCGAGCAGCGCGATTGCGCCGCCGGCAAGCGCCAGACCGTAGCCGAAGGAGCTCTTCACCCGGTTCGTGGACAGTTCGCTGTCGGTTTTTTTGTAAAGCTGTGGCGGTTGCCAAGCGCCCTTCTGCATCATGGTCTTCGCGGAATCTACGATCCCCTTGAAGCCGTTGACGGCGTTCTCAATCTCGCTTTGGATCTTATCGTAATCAAATCCTGCCATAACCGTTTCCTTACAGCGTGCGTAAACGCTCCTCTATCTGGGAAAGCATCGTTTCGTACTTTGCTTTCTTTTCCTGTTCTTCCCTGACTTTCGCTTCCGGAGCCCTGGAGAGGAACTTGTCGTTCGACAGCATGGCTTCAGACCGTTTTAATTCATTCGTCAGGCGCTCTTTTTCCTTGTTCAGCCGCTCGATCTCTTTTGCAATGTCGATAAGATCTTCTAACGGTATGTAAAGTACTGCGTCAGCAGTCACGGCGGAAACCGCTTTATCACTGATACCGGCTTTATCGGCGCGGACCTCGACTTCGCTAGCATAAGCCAATGTAGCAAAGAAAGCCTCAGAAGATGTGAACACACGCCGAACTTCCTCACTATCGGAGACCACGAACACTTTCGCTTTCCGGGAAGGCGCCACGTTCATATCAGTCCGCAGTGCACGAATCGAACGGACGGCTTCTTTGATGATTGCGACTGCCTTCTCGTCCTCGGGGAACTGAAGCGTCTCCTCGAATACCGGCCATGCAGAAACCATAATCGAAGCCTCGCGGTCCTGAATGCCCGTGAAGATCTCCTCGGTAATGAACGGGATGTACGGATGCAGCAACTTCAGCACGACCGTCAGCACATGGAACAGCATCCACATCGCCGCTTCTTTCGTCTCGTCGTCCTCATTATATAACCGCGGCTTCACCATTTCAATATACCAGTCACAGCATTCGTCCCAGGTGAAATCACTGACTTTCTGCAGAGCGATGCCCAGCTCAAACCGTTCCATGTTCTCTGTCACATCGCGAACGACCTCGTTAACGCGGGACAGAATCCACTTGTCGGCCGGCGTGATGTTCAAAGGCATCGTTTCCGGAGCAGGATGTTTCTCGGCATTCATCAGGATGAAGCGCGTCGCATTCCAA